>Ga0315288_10006022_pt1 | contig 15359 bp, 15 predicted proteins | sample YL17G11_20_MG_FD_203454 | JGI IMG/M metagenome (GOLD analysis project Ga0315288, IMG submission 203454) | Sediment microbial communities from Yellowstone Lake, YNP, Wyoming, USA - YL17G11_20 | ecosystem: Environmental > Aquatic > Freshwater > Lake > Sediment | place: USA: Wyoming | collected...
AAGTTTATCAGGGAGCGGCCCTAGCAATCCTGGTTGAAATATTCCATGGCTTGTTGACGTTGTTGATTGCCCGCCCGTTTTCTGACGCACTCGAAGTGTTTAAAACTGCTATCCCTTCCATGATAATTGCCAATACTTTAGGAGTCATCATCGCAATTCTTATTCTAACTCCCCATGAGATTACGAAAATCAGCAATAATTCAGAAAACTAAGAGCCGCTTCAAGGTACACCTGGAGGTAGGTACAGCGGTAGTTGGAGTCCCAGGAAAGCCTGTTCCTGTCAAGTGGTAAGAGGGTCTGCACTGACCACTTTATTGCCGTCGAGGTATATCTGACCACACACCTTCCATGACAGCATGAAGCACTACAGAGCAGTGGGGTGTGACCTGCCCCCGATTATTGTACCACTAGTAAAGTTAGAATTGCTGGCATGTAGAACGGCTGTATAGCTTCAGGGGCTGGTCATCATGGTCATGGTTACTTCAGAGACCACCATACAGTCTGTCAAAACCTTTCTCGGCGACACCCTGACCCGGGTTTCGACACCCCAACTCATGTGCGACGTATCAATCAAGCCGCTCTGGGGTAACAATCGTCCTTGGTGCTACCTTAGGGGATTCATATAAACCGCCGGCAACCGTTCCAAAGCTGGGGGGAGTTGCTCCGCTGCTTGACGAATGTTGCTGACGCCTATAGGATTACTATAGCTTTGAGTAAAAGGAAAGTAGCTCCTGCAGACCGGGAATCAATTGCTTCTTCTCAAACACGAGTTCGGAATGCTTCCAAATTGGCTCCGCAGGTAGGACTCGAACCTACGACCAAGCGGTTAATCCGCCTGAGGCGGACCCGCTCTGCTGGATAACATGCGCCTTAATAAAAGCTCGTCCCCGACCGCTCTTCAGGAACTTCTCTCTTTGCATAGCTTCAGCTCTTGTGTCATACTTCTCTGTAAGAACGATTTTCCATGGCCCACGACCTCGACTATAACGTGCCAAGCCCAATTCATGTTCGAGCAGCCGACGTTGTAGGTTTTTGGTTTGTCCGATATATTGCTTGCCTGTGGATATACTGCGGAGAACGTAGGCTGTGTACATAGCGGACGAAAATCTGGCTCCGCAGGTAGGACTCGAACCTACGACCAAGCGGTTAATCCGCCTGAGGCGGACCCGCTCTGCTGGATAACATGCGCCTTAATAAAAGCTCGTCCCCGACCGCTCTTCAGGAACTTCTCTCTTTGCATAGCTTCAGCTCTTGTGTCATACTTCTCTGTAAGAACGATTTTCCATGGCCCACGACCTCGACTATAACGTGCCAAGCCCAATTCATGTTCGAGCAGCCGACGTTGTAGGTTTTTGGTTTGTCCGATATATTGCTTGCCTGTGGATATACTGCGGAGAACGTAGGCTGTGTACATAGCGGACGAAAATCTGGCTCCGCAGGTAGGACTCGAACCTACGACCAAGCGGTTAACAGCCGCCCGCTCTACCGCTGAGCTACTGCGGAACGCCTAAGGCAATTGCGTGTTTAAGTATAGCATGTGGTGGCGGTTTTAATCAATATCGTCATTGGGGCGAGTCTTATTTCTGAGAGAAGAAAAGAGCGGTCTTAACAGTGCTTGCAAAGTGGCTGCCATGTCTTGCATTATCGCTCTTCTTGCTAGGGTTAGCGTTCGCTACACCTGCTCTCGTCCTAAGCCAGCTTCCCGCGATACGGCTAAGCTGCTCAGCCCAAGCAAGAACCATCGAAGTAGCTTCTTCCGTTCGGCTACAGACAGATGTAAAGCCAATCCGCTTTTATGCCATTGATGTCTGCATTCCGAACAGTTCCTTCTACCTCGCCTTACCTCCACTCAGGGCTCTTGCCACACCTCGGAGCTTCTTCTATGCTGACAATGCTACCATTATCCCATATGCAGGTGGCCAGTTCAGGACATTACCCTTGTCAATGTGAACTGACTCCTCTCGAACCAGCGGTTGGCCGAGATTGTGGCTTTCAGCTATTCTAGTGCCTTCGTAGACGCGGGCTAGTGGTCGGTGCCGCATTCCATGACGCAAGACTCGAGCCCACGGGGTTGACAGTACCAGAAGTTTGTTGTATAAGAATATGCGTGCCGCGGACTCGGTCTTTCGCACCGGAGAAACACAGAGGCTTGTGAGCACCACTAAATCATGAAAAGGAGGAGTATGAAGCTGTTCATAACCAGGGACCAATCCAAAGGGATGATGGGTGGCGTGAAGTTTGAGCTATCAGCTCGAGTGAAACTGACAAACGAGGAAGCGGACTTGATTAAGAAGTACAAGGCTGACAAAGAAGTCCTGATGAAGAAGGAACTCAAGATACCGTTTACGGGCAGGGCGTTTAACTTGGACATCACAATCGGTTCCTTGACTAGTGGACAGAGTTTCAAGGTCAATGATATCGGGGAGATCTTAGAAACTGAAGGTACTATCAAGGAATCCTGCCAAAACTTTAAGAGATATATTGCGGCAATGAAATCTTTCGGTGGCGAGGAAGTCATAGAGTACTAGTATTGCAAGTATATTGTCGTACAAAACGAGAATATACTTCCTAGGGCAGACAGAAGACAATCACGCTGGGGCATCAAATCCCGCGGCTTGATGCGGCTGTCATTCCTGCATTTGCTTGAAGCAGAGCTATGGGAGGCAACGCTTCCTAGCAATGCGGAACCCTGACGCGCGAGCAAGCACTGGACTACTTATGCGTTCGCCATCGCCAAGAGGGCCTATGTCACGTTAACAAAGGGGCCTATCTTGTGTTTGTGAGAGGACTCCAGAAGCTTACCTCAACACGTCTGGTGGAAACAACACATTAGCTATAGCAGGGGGAGCCAATGGAACCTGCCCAAGACCAGTTGCTCGACTTAGCTTTGAGTTCGAGAGCTCTTCAGGAAAAACTAACATACTGCACACGATACCTAGAGTCCGATCCGAATAACGCCGACGTCTGGGAATACAAAGGTAACATCTCCGTTGTGCTGGGCCAGAATGATGAGGCAAATGCTTGTCTTGAAAAATTTGCAGAACTGATTGACGAGACGTCGTATCTAAGTGCGTGGAATAAGTTCATTGATGAACAGTTTGAAGACGCATTAATCGCTGTGAACAACGCCTTGGATAAGCGCCCAGATTACGTTCGGGCATGGATCTTAAAAGGCTATACCCTAGTGAATTTAAAATCACCCGAACAATCGCTGCAATGTTTTGACGCGGCATTGGAGCTTAGCACTAACAAATTACAGGAAATGAACGCGTTGGTAGGTAAAGCTGAGGCCTTGATACGACTAGAGCGATTTCCGGAAGCGGCGGAATGGGGACGAAAAGTGCTGGATATAGATCCAGTCAATGTTGACTCTTTGAAGTGCAGGGGGCTCTGCTTGTACGAACTCCGAGGTTATCAAGAGGCGGTTGAGTGTTTTCTTACATTGCTCGATATAGACCCCAACAATGAAATAGCGAAGGATACATTGACCTTAATAGAAATGCGGACGGGCAAGAAGATTAGAAGGAATCCAAAACGATAATAGAAGCAACCAGAATGGATATCACGCCCTTTGGGTCCAGACAAGGACCTAGGACGAAGCAATGGCTTATATCTGAACGCCTAGACGGTAGTCACGGACTTTGAGCTACGAATTGTATACGATTGGTGGGAGGTCTCGGCAGTAATGGGCTTCTTGTTCGATTTAGTCGTGGTAGTAAGCGCTTTAGCTCTCCTCCTATCGCTGTGGGCCAGGGGCGTAATAGCAGGAACCTTCATTGCTTTTGCTCTGGTTGCCATTGTTGTTCTGCTCGCGGTGGGAAGGGGTGCTCGGGGTACTATCGGCCACATCGTTCGTCTTGGGCTACGTGTTGGCCTTCCAATTGTTGCGTTTCTGACCGTTGCGGTCACTATTACGGGTGGTGACTTAAGTGCTATATTGGGGGTCTTAGGGGGTTCTGTGGTGTTGCTGGTAGCACTGGCAGGGTTGTACATTATGATAATTGGTCCCTTTCTCTCGAGGCCCCGCAGGTAGTCTCTGTTGAAAACGCAGGAAACACGAAGGGGTGATGTGGTGTGGAGCGGATGTCTTAGTTGAACCCTTTAGCTATTATCAGTAAGATTCATTTCCATTGTTACTAGTTGTGCCCATCAGCTATACGAGTCTTCCAAGGATTTATATACTGGATTTATACCTTTCAAATGCACGTCTCTCTACTTCCAATGATTTCATTATTTCTAATCTCCTCTGCTCTAAACCACGCCGCTCAACATGCAGGCTCTGAAGTTCGGCTTCGATTTGCGAGAGTTGATCCTTTTCGGGCTGAGGCGTTCTAGAAATTTGTTCTTTGTCAACCATCAGCTTTTCCAGCGTTAGCACATTCTCAGTGGTAGTATCACTAATCCTGCGGCGAATAGCGTCTATCTCTCCGCGCGTACGTTCAATGCGGAGCTTGAGGATAGTGACCTCCTTAAGAAGTTGTGAGAGTTCGTTTCTCATGGGCACAGCCTCAAGCTCACTTTCGCTCAAGTCACGCCACTCACTCGAGAGAACCTTGACCTGGAGCCTGATATTGCTTGGGTCTCTCATTTCCAAAGCCCTGATCAGGCGTTCAAGTTCTCGGAGCCGAATCTCCTGTTCTTGAGCCACGCTCTCCAGTGTTGCAAGCTCTTCTCTCGCCCGTTGCTTTGCATGGGTGATCTCTTGCAGGTCTCTATTCACTCGTGTCAGTGTATCACGAAGTAGAGCATCAGAGAGTCCTTGTACCTTCTTTCGCAGTTCCTTGGCTTTGAGCCCAAGATTTGCTGGGTCAGCGGCTATAAGGTGACCTATCTCCCTCTCGTCCTTCGCATTCCGATCAAGAAGTGGTTGAGCCTGTTTAGTCAAGCCCTCTTTTCGTTTCTCCGGGTCAGTTATATTCGCATTGGTCCGTTCGAGACCTGCGTCAACCTTTTTCAGTTCGAGTTGCAGACGTCGCAACTCCCTAGACTTATCCTCCCTCTCCTGAACGCCTTTTATGCAACGTGGGTATTTCGCGATAATCAGATACAGACTGTAGAATCCAAAAAGAGGCCCGAACAAACATGCAAACAACCATCCTGAATCGAATCCCCCGCTCTCTGGCGAGTTATTATCTAGATCCCACCTAGATTTTGCCAAGCCCAAGGGAATGGGGGCAGTATACCCAACTAAAATCAGGATAAGCCACAGAGGGTTTTCTCCGTTTGCCGCCGCATTCAGACCTAAACCCAGCCAAACGCAACCTGACAATATTACCGAGAGAACCAAGAGGGCTAGGACTATCTGAAGTGTACTCTTCTCGCTTTCCATCTGTCTGTTTTCCCTACCTCCTACCAACATATCTGTTGTTAGACCGGCTGGCTACCTATTGTGCTCATGAACCTCGTGAGTCTTGCACTGACCTACAGAGCACAGTTGCACAACTGAGCGTAGGTCTCCCTGCCCTCAATATGATTTCATTATCTGTAATTTCCTCTGCTCTGCTCTAATGTATTCCGCTCGGCGTACAAGCTCTGAAGGTCAGCTTCAATTTTTGAGATTTGTTCCTTTTCGGGCTGAGGTGTTCTAGAGGCCTGTTCCATATCAAGTACAATTTTCTCCAGGGTTAGGATGGTCTCAATGTCAGTGTCATCAATCCTGCGGCGAACGGTATCCATCTCTCCCCGTATGCGCTGAATCCGGCGCTTGAGGATATGGAACTCCTTAAGAAGTCCCGAGAGTTCGTTTTTCACAGGCACAGCCTCAAGCTCAGTTTCGCTCAAGTCAAGCCACTCATTTGAGAGGACCTTGACCTGAAGCCTAATATTACTTGGGTCTCTCATTTCCAGGCCTTTGATCAGGCGGTCAAGTTCTCTGAGCCGATTCTCCTGTTTACTGGCATCGCTCTCCAATGTGACAAGCTCTTTTCTAGCTCGTTGCTTTGCATTGCTTATCTCTTGGAGGTCGTTATCCAGTTGCGTTCTTCTGTCGCGAAGTTGGTTGGCTGAATGACGCTGACTTCTTTTCCTAAGTTCCTTGACTTTGAGCCCAAGATTGGCTGGATCAATGGCCGTCAGCTGACCTGTTTCCATCTCGGCTTTAGCATTCCGGTCAAGCAGTGCCTGAGCTCGTTTAGTCAAGCCTTCTTTCCGTTTCTCTAGGTCAGCAATATTCGCATTGACACGTTCGAGACCTGCGTCAGCTTCTTTCAGTTTGCGCTCCACACGTCGCAACTCCCTAGACTTATCCTCCCTCTCCTGAACGTCTTTCATATAAGGCCGATATTTTGCGATTATCAGATAGAGACTGTAAAATCCAACAAACTCCCCAACAGCACAAGCAATTAACCATGCGAAATTGAATTTTTTCCAATCCCCCGGAGAGTTATCATTAAAGTTCCACCCGGCTCTTGCCAAGCCTAGGGGAATAGGCGCTGCATACCCGACGCAAATAAGGGGGATCCAATTATCGTTTGCTTCGTGTGTCGCCTCATATATACCTAGGCCGAGCCAAAAGCAACATGACAACATTACCGAGAGAACCAAGAGGGCTAGGACTACCTGAAGTCTACTCTTCTCGCTTTCCATCTGTCTGTTTTCCTCAGTTCTCACTGAAATATGTAATGTTAGACATGCTGGCTAAGTTATCGCTTGTTGGTGCGTCTTGTAAAGACCCATCCTTTGCCGCCCCAGTTGCGATTGTCATTAGGATCGATCTCGATTGCTCTCTCGAAGCACAAAATTGCTTCTTCCCACTCGCCAAGTTCGCACAGGGCGTACCCCTTACTCCTCAGAAGCGCACAATCGTCAGGTGCTATTGCGAGGGCCATATCGTAACAAAGGATAGCCAGATCGTACTTTCCTTGTTCGTTGAAAACCCGCGCTTTCTCGCTGCAGGCCGATGAATCGTAGTGGTGCATTTCCAACCAACGTATCGTCTGCTCATAGTCTTCTTGCTCCGCGAATCGTTTCCCATAGTTAAATGGCATGGACGGGAAATTCTTGCTCTTGTCCGTTAAGTGCATCAGCTTAGTGTCAATCTCTGCTAAACGAGCCTCTTCATCTTGAAGAACTCTATTGACAGTCTCCAGCTGCAGCACCTGCATCCTAAGTGACAATGCTATACAAGGAAGCGACATCATTTGCTGCTCGACCTCATCAAGCTGAGTGCGCAGGGCTAGGTCGGCAAGCATACCTGCACTCCGCTGCATCATGCCCAATTTCAGCTTCAGGTTTGCTGGATCAACGAAAACAAGTTGCCGGATTTTCCCCTCGATGAGATCCCTCTGAACGCTGAGGGGCGAACATCTCCCGAGTATGGCATGTCTTTCTCCCTTGAGGTTCGCCACCTCAAGCCCGATATTCGTCAATTCCTGAATCGATTGCCCGCTGTCTTTTCCGGGATCCACCTTTTCTCCTTCGGGTTTTCCTTGAACACAGGCGCCCTGGCTTTACATCGGCTCATCCGTCGCTCTGCGCTATATCTGTGCCATTTCTATCCGAATAGGCCGCTCTCAGAATGTCATATTCATCAAGGTTTGCGCTCGTGCTACCCGAACGTCGTGAGGAAAAAGCGGCATTGACCATGACATATAGCCCTCCTAGCACGATAAGAAGTGCGCCAATTCGACCCAGAATCGGGACCATATCATTTGAACTACCTTCAGTAAGCAATATTACTAGAGTCAGTAACGAGTATGATAATGCGTCAAAAGCAGCAGATCATCGCCTCCTCTGGTTCCAGGCTAAATGCCTACTATTACCCTTGGCTATATTCGGTTTGCAGACGCGACAACTCAGCATCAATATCAGCAAGTTTCGCGGTGTCAATCTCTAGCATTCCCTTGATTTGCTGCAACTCAAGGATGTCCCTTCTGAGCAGCAGAACATTCTCAGTTGCACTATCACCCATCTTCCGGCGAATAGCTGTTATCTCAGTGTTCCTGTCTTCAATTTGGGACCTGCAAAGCATGATGTCCTTCAATAATCGCCCCACTTCATTCTCAGTAGATATAGCATCAAGCTCGGCGCGACTCAGTTCTTCCCACGCGCGTCTAAGAAGTCTGATTTTTATACCTACGTTGACTGGATCGATCATTTCCACGTCGTGCAGACGGTGCTCAGCCTCTTGAAGTCTATTTGTGAGTATCTGACATTCTTTCTCAATAGAGCCCATCTTGCGTGTTGCCTCCTCTTTGTCTTTCCTGACCTGTTCCAATTCCAGGTCAGCGTTCTGGATATGCTGGGTGAGTTCAGCGGAAGACATCGGTCCTGCATTCTTTGCGAGCTCTCTAGCTTTGAGCCCAAGATTGGTTGGATCAGAAAATGTCAGGCGATCCAATTCCCTCTGAAGCTCAGACTTTCGCGAAAGAGCGCTCCGACATCTATTACTCAGCTGTGCCTGTTTCTCCCGCTTTCCTTTAAACAATTCTTCTATATCATGCACCTTCTTTATGGATTCGTATTCTCGTCTCTTACGTGTAAGGCTGGTTGCTACACCATAAAGACTCATTGGATAGCCGATACAAACCCATAATAGACTGGCTGCACCGGCGGGGAAAAGACCAAAGGAAGCTACCACCATTTGCCAATGCGGTGTTGTTGAACTTACCTTGCTTGTAAGAACAACGCCTAGAAGGATAAGGGTAGCCATACCGCCAACGTAATGAAAAATAAAAACAGCGCCGACGAGGACGCCTGTGCCTGCCTTCTCCCCGGATCCCAGTGGTCTGAACTGTGAAAGCTGCTGCCATACTAGGCTCGCATAAATCCAAGGTGTAGTGCCAAGCAGCCAGACTACAACAGAGCCTATTACGATCAAGGGAGGAGGTATTCCTGCCGGGTATATAGTGGGCGTCTCCATCAAGCCAGGGTAGGAAATCAGCATCCACGCGAAACCAATTGGTGGCAGGACCGCTAGGAGAAGTATGCCAACAGCTATGTGCAGCCGCACTAGTTCCGTCAGCATTCCGTGGGACCTATCTAGACCTCTTGTCATTTCACGAATCTCTATTGGCGATTCCTGTAGGCTTTTCTCCAATTCTTCCAGAGATAACACCCCTTGCAGAGACACTACAAGCAGCGCCGTTTATTCTTGGCAGGTCCTTCAGACGGATAGCTTACAGGACTTGGCAATGGCGGTGCTCTCCATTTAAGTGCCTGCTATCTAGCTATACCTAGGTCAGTCAGGAAGGTCTCATCATCTGTGAACTGCTTCGCAAACCCTTCAAACTTGACTCGCTGACGCTGCCGTGCTTCTGGGTCTACGCGGAAGGATACTAAAGTCTTCTTGAAATCCTCGGGGCCCACTGCGTCTGCCCCTCGGCCAAAAGCACTACGCTTTGCTCTTTTCACAAGTTCCTCTAGCTCAGCTCCCGTATATTGTTCGGTTCGCGGAACAATCTCGCTTCCTAGAAAACGGAGGAAATCTTGATCGGGTAGTTCTAACGGTGGCTTGGGTTTGGGTGACGGATTACCTTTCGAATCAGCCACACCGAGATGAAGCCGAAGGATATCCAATCTAGCTGCATGGTCCGGGTAAAGCAGAGGAATTTTATAGTCAAAGCGTCCTGTGCGGATGAAAGCTTCATCCAAAGCATCTGGTGTGTTGGTGGTCCCTACAATGATTGCTTTTCTCTTATCGTCGCCAAGCCACTCCAAGATCTGTGAAAAGACTCGTTTAGTCTCCTCGCCGGCTGAATCGCGGGTTTCCCCACGCTTGCCAAATCGGTCGATTTCATCAATGAAGACTATAGCTGGAGACATTTGCTCGGCCATCTGAATAGCAGTTTTCATTTGCTGCCCTGACTGTCCAAGCCAGGGGCTGTATATGCTTTCTGTCTTCAGGTTGATAAATGGATACTCAATTGTCTTTGCTAAACTCTTGGCAAATAAGGTTTTACCTGTACCAGGAGGCCCAAAAAAGAGGATGCCTCGCGGCAATGGAAGAGCAAATCGTCGAGCTCGATCCTGATTGCGAATGACATTTACCATAAACCGACTTATGAATTCCTTGACCGGTTCGTATCCGCCAATGACCCCAAATCCTTCTCTGGGTTCTTCGATCTCCAGCACACCTGTCTTCTTGACCAACTCGCCTTTGCAAACCTTGATCTGTTCCAGATCGAAACTATGCCTGATGGCATATGATTCGCGGAGGGCAGCTTCTGCTTGGTGCAGATTTAAACCGCGAATCGCAGCCTCAACCGCATGCTCTTGTCCCCCTAGAGTTATATCCCACAGGTTGGCCAAGTAATGAATCAGGTCAAGCCGTTCTTGTTCAGTGCTCACGTCAACTTCAACTACTGCTGTCAGATCCCTTGTTTCTTGATCCAAAATAGAATTAACGTCTCCCCCCATCAGCATGACCGTCGAATCGCCCGCGATGATGCTGGGAGTTAGAGCCCAGGCCTTGAGCGCTGAAAACAACCGAGGTCTGCCTTCCTGCTCACGGGAAAGGTTATAAAGGACTAGTATAACCTTTCCACCCTTCAATCTCGGATCCATTACATTCAAGCATCCCACGAGGTCCCGTATTTGTTCTCCCGTCTCTTCCTTGAATCGCTTTGTCTCTACTGGCATTTCGGGTTTGACTTGTAGCGTGTTCTTGTCAAGCTGGCCCAATCCGTCCCAAGGGTTGTATACATATATACTATGCTCCCTCCACCTCGGGTCGCAGAAGAACTTCTTCAGTTGGTCTAGTCGCTTGGGATCGTTTGTTTCAAAGCAAACAATTGGTGAGTAGTTGGCGTCACGCTTCCGGAGTGCTCGCTCAATCCAGGAATTGTCATACGTACGTTCCTGAAATCGGAGGCCGACCATGGCTTCCTCGTCAACTGGCTTTCCGCCTCTTCCAGGCTTGGGTGATTCTTGTCGTCTGGAGCTAATACTCACGTTTGCATCCTTTCAGGGCTATTAGCCACACATACTATGACAACGCTCAGATAGAGCAAGACCATAGTCTTGACTAAGCTTCTCAATGATCTTCTGGATCATGTCGTCAGAGTTATATTCATAAAGAAACAGATGCCTGCCGTTTAAGAAGGCTTCCATTCTTCTGACAGAGTTGGCCGTCAATTCATCACTTTCGTGCATTTCATACTCCTTGATTTGCGAAGTAGCAGGTTCTGACTACATATCTAACCCTAGCCGTTTCGTTGAACTCTGAGACAGTTCCTGAGAAATCTGTGATGAACTCTTCCTCTTAATTTCTTGCCGAGTAAGGGACACCCCGAGATCTACAAGGACTTGCCGCAGTCGCTCGCGTTCCTTGATGCACTCCTCTCCGGCAAAGCCAGCAAATTCCAGATTCAGATGACCGTTGGTATCGACCTCGGCCTTTATCTTCTTCATACTACATCACCCCAATCAGCACTACGTTCTCTTTCTGCCCAGTCCCGGCTGGCTCCTCTCGGACTTTGTAGCCCAACGATTTCATGGCCCGGATCAATGCTATTGCCGTGTAGTTCTGTGTGATAGCATCGGCTAACTCCTGTGCTATCTCGTCATAACCTCCATAAGGGTCGTAGGCAAAGCTCACGGCACCATTCGCACGCTCTATCTTGATGCCAATCCCCCGTTCGAAGTTGGGGACGACAATGGCTAGATTACACTGTGTTTCGTTTCCAAAGTAATCTTTCACAGCTTGAGTTATCGTTCCATTGTACCGCTCAGCGACCATTTCTACTGCCCGCTGAAGAATCTGAAATGACGGACTTTCCTCAATACGAGAGGCGTACTCTCTCGTTCCCGCAACGATTCTCAGTTTCGTTTCATACCATCCTACTTCGCTCACACTATACCTCCTTAGGGCGGGATTCTGTTTAAGCTATGGGACCTCTTACTTGTAGGGCTCAAGGCATTTTGCGAGGCTGACAATCGGAACATTGTCACTTCTCGCCAAGCTATGCCGAGCCCGCATATTCGACTCCAGGATTGATGATTCTGACCACGGGCTTCTGCGACCACTTGATCAGACCGCTTTCTGCTTTTCAATCGCCCAGTATTGCCAGCCGCATAAGTAGTGACGCGCTACTTTTCCCCCATCTTTTCTCGACAGAAGTTGCAGACTCTGCCCATTTTAACACCCTCGCTCAAATTGAAAGCACATTTAGAGTAGTCTGAGCGCTCACGCGCACCATTTGGTCTGGATCTTCAAGTAATTTCTTCAACTGGGGCAGTGCTCGCTCAACAATTCCAGGTTCTATTGTCGCGATTCTGCCGAGAGCTACTGCAGCTTCTCGCCTCCACTCAGGCCGTCTATCACCCAAGAGTTGTATTAGCTTCGTAGCCACTACACTCGCCTCAGTGGCTTCTTTTGTCACGAGCCCTATTGCGATGGCAGCATTCTCAGTGATTCTTTCCCAAGTGTCTTCTAATAGAATATATAGAGAGGGAAGTGTTGTTCGCAACTCTTCAGGATATGCCTCAGCTACATGCTTCAGAGTCATCACAGCATTAAGACGAACAATATCATGCGGGTCTCTTATAAGAGCAGTTACGTCGCCAATCATAGGTTTCACCCATCCAGGTCTTCTATATGCTACACTCTTGAGAGCCTGAATAGCATGATAGCGAAGCTCCGTGTCTTCCAAGGACATCCTTAATGTTGGCAACGCTGGCTCGATTTGCTCCATAGTCTCGTTCATATCTACTATCCACCCGGCGATTACGCTTAGAGCCTCCAATGCGTTTCTACGAACCATCGCGCTGGGATCCTTCGATAGTCGAATAATCCAGGGAATCACTCGTTCTGCAATTTGCCCAAAGTCCTTCCACATCAGCGAGTTCCAAGATATGCCTGTTAAAGCCCTAGTTGCAGCTTCACGGGTGTGCACATTAGGATTTTGCACAAGGTTCAAAACGGCAGGTAATACGATCGTTTTCATGCCATCCGGAGTTCTTACATCTTCCTTTCCTATCTTGGCTATTGCTTCAGCAGCATTTGCCCTTACTTCGACCTCTGGATCCTTCAGCAATTCCGTTAGTGCAAGAGCTGACTGAATGCTATCAGACGCTAAGGATGCAACGTCATCGAACTGCTCATCTTTCAACATATTCCTCAACCTGTCTGATTCGTGTCCCGTCTGTCGCTTCCAGAAAGGCATTTTCCCCCTCCTAACCGAATAGCTTCTTGATAAAGCCGCCCCTTTTCGGCTGTTCTTTTGTGGTGACCTCTTTCCTCAGTAGTATTATATGCTCTTGGCTTATTCTCCTCGCGGGGTCGTCGGGCGGACACAAAGTCAGATGGCGTTCGTAATATCCTATTGCTTTCTTCGGGTCATAGGACCTTAACTCCTTGCTACCGAACAATACACCGAGAAACGCATAGGTTTGTGGATAGTCTGGCGCAACTCTTGTGGCATGTTCTAGGTTTGCCAGGCATTGGTCCTCCGCTGATGAAATTTGCTGCCTGTTGCTCATATAGATGACAGCTAGTTCGCAGAGCATACTTGCAATAGATACTGCTTCTTCGTTCGGATCATATAATGTCTGCAGTCCAGCAATTGCATCCTCTAGTGTTTTGACGGCACGAGAGATTTGACCTCTCTTTTCATATGAACTAGCTAGAAGTTTGTGGGCCATGACATACAACATGGAATTACTAAGGCTTTTGTCGAGCTCCAGAGCTCTTCTGATTTCTGCCTCAACTTCAGACCAAAGCTTCCGTCTCGCGAAAACGTCGGCGCGGATGACACGAATGCCGGCTTCCTTTGTGGGCGGCAAGCCTAATCCTATTGCCGAATTTATGTGTGCCAGAATCTTATCATCAAATTCACCTCCTTCTCCTGCATAAGCAAGACTCAGTGCTTCTGTCCAATGCTCGTCAGCCTTACTTTCGGCCATTTTCACTCCTTTCAACGATGAACTTAATTCAGGGTTGGTATATTCCCCATTCACGCATCTTGTGGGTCCAATCTTGGCCATTCAGCTTCTGGGTACAACCTGACAGAGCCGGTAGGAAACCGGGCGAACTAAGGCTACCTCTTCTTTTTAAGGTAACACTCTAATATCTTCACCGAGTAGGAGCAAGTCCCAAAGTGTCCATTAACCTTTGTCTCAGAAGTGCCCCATTAACTCTGACGATATACACATCCCTTACTTATCGAGCGTGTTTAAACTCACGTTGAACAACTCCCTAACTCTATAGAAATCGAAATTAAGTTGCAGCCCAAAAGACACAGGTCTGCCGCTCTCCCTTTGCTAGCTCTGATAAGGCAGTCGCGCGTGAAATGCTTGCCCCCGACAGACTATTTTAGTGGCTTTTGACATAACGGGCACTTTAAGCCCTTTGACTTCCAGCAATACTCGCAGATGAAGTGGTCATTGGGGCATGTCTTTGCTCCGAAAGTTGGCCGCTCCTTCCCGCAGTTTGCACATATTCTTTTATCTGCCATCTGCCTATCCTCCTTATCTTCAAGTATTTTGAGGAACTATAGTGCAATCAACTCTGATCGGTCATATAAAGTGGATTCACGTAGACAGCAACCTGCACCTCCGCACCATCAACGCTCTTGTCGAAGAGCGCTATCGATTATTTTGGACCAACATTCTCGCTAGCTCTGTGAGACACGGTAAGAATCCTTTGAATTCTCAGGGTGGCAAAGCTGCCAGACATGGATTTCGTATTCTTGGGATAAATTCTGTTCTGGCTAGCAGACATTCAACAACATCCTAAAGTCTTGTATACTAGGAATTTCGTGTGTGATAGAATCTAGCATATTCTAGACAATTCTGTCAACTGACAGTAACTACTAAGCGCGGCCGCCTTATTTGGAGTTTAGCTGCGGTCTGATTCAGAGTGACGGAATAAGAAGAGGGCTGTTTTTCGTCAGAGTGACTATGGAGCACGTCAGCAACGACTCCTTTATTAAGAGGCAAGCTGTCATGGTTCTGAATCTACGGCGATTCTGTGATCTGGGTTGCGACTACTTAACTTGGTCCTGCCATCGCCTCCTACCACTATAGCAATTCACCAGCGACACCTTGATCAATGGTCAGGTAGTCTATGTTCTGAACCTACGGCGACTCCCTGATTCGTCTTTCGACACCACAACTCATGTGCGACGTATCAATCAAGCCGCTCTGGGGTAACAATCGTCCTTGGGGCTACCTTAGGGGATTCATATAAACCGCCGGCAACCGTTCCAAAGCTGGGGGGAGTTGCTCCGCTGCTTGACGAATGTTGACAGCCCTTATAGAATTACTATGGCTTTGAGTAAGAGATAAGTAGCTGCTGCAGACCGGGAATCAATTGCTTCTTCTCAAACACGAGTTCGGAATGCTTCCAAGCTGGCTGCCGAGCCGGGACTCGAACCCGGGCTATAGGATCCAAAGTCCTGTGTGCTACCACTACACCACTC
>Ga0315288_10006024_pt1 | contig 15359 bp, 8 predicted proteins | sample YL17G11_20_MG_FD_203454 | JGI IMG/M metagenome (GOLD analysis project Ga0315288, IMG submission 203454) | Sediment microbial communities from Yellowstone Lake, YNP, Wyoming, USA - YL17G11_20 | ecosystem: Environmental > Aquatic > Freshwater > Lake > Sediment | place: USA: Wyoming | collected...
CTCCCGCCAGAACGTTGTCCATTGTCAATCTCCAAAGCGTTGGCGACATCATTGCCTCGAAGTCTGCCGCGCTCATCCGGTACACTTCCGGCACGGTCGGCGCGTTCACGCCCTGCACCAATCCAATCTCGCCGGTCGTCTCGGGCGTCACGTTCTCGCGGAATTGGTAAATAGGTTCTTTCACCTTCGCCGCCAATCCAGTCAGCACTTCCGCGATCCGACTTTTATAACTGTGCGTCAGGTCGTAATACCGCGCCAGTTGCGGGTGTGCGTTCTCGAACTCTTCAGCTTGATTGTCGCCATCCCAATTCGGATTTTCTTTCTTGTATGCTGCCAACTTGTCAGAGGTGTTAAGTTCAGGATGCTCGGCCTTGAGCTGGGCGTTTTTGTACTTAGTCGTCTTGGCTGTGGTGTCCAGCTCCGGGTGAGCGGCTTTGAAATCAGCCGCGGCTTCCTCGTCGAGCAACTGATAAGTACGCAAAGTATCCTGTAGCTCGAATATGTCCTCACCCAGGATGCGCTTCACGTCGTCGTACATCAACGAGTCATAGTATTTCGCTACCTTATCAAAACTGCCATAATACTGCCGTAGAAGTGGGTCGTTGTTGGCGATGTAGTCCTTGTATTCGAGCGCGTCCTGCACGTCGGGGTTCATTCTCAGGTACTCGTCCCGCCCCGCAAAATCGTCCTTGAAAGCGTAGAACAGAGTGAACTTATCCAGCATATCCTCGCCCCACTGGGTCTGGATAGCGGTATTCATGCCCTGGTACAAGTCCTTCGCCATGTTCCATTCCTGGCGCGTGGCGGTGTCGGGGAGATCCAGAATAGCACCCAACTCCACAATCGAAGCCATAAACTTATCCCGCTCCGTCTGCTTCCAGGTTGCGAGTACCGCCCCCTTCGTGTCATAGAATACGCCGATCAAGTCAGGGTTCAACCCCACCATCGCCGCGGCGTCGTCTTTCTGCCCGGGTGGAATGCGACTCAAGACGTTGTAGGCATACGCCTCGTCTCTCTCGTCTCCGCTCTTGCGCGACAGGATAACAGTCTCTAGGAAGGGATACTTCTCTTTCAGCGCATCCATCGCCGTTTGGAATGCTTCAGGAGCCATCGTGTCACGCCTGCCCCACAAGAACCGCCACTCCTGATCCATGCGGTCGATCTGCATATCGGTAATATTACGCGCCTTGAAGCCTGTACCTAATAGGAAATTCGTTACCACCAGGGCGGGATTTCCAGCTCTCTGGCGAATGGCTAATTCGATCGCATCCCGCCACACTGGACCCGTTTGAGAATGAGCAGCGTCAAGAGCGGTAGCTTGGTCAATCTGATCATTCTCGACCATCGCCCCCAGTGCCCTGCCTGCTCTGCTGCTTTCATAGGGATCAACTCCCCCGCTGATCAATCGAACAGCCGGGTCGAACTCATTCACACCCTCGCCTGTAGGAATGTTGATATTCATGGAACTCAACAGGTTCTTGATCTGAGCCGTCTGCGGGATCAACCTTCCGCCCCATCTGGCCGCGGCGTCATTTTCGCCTTCCAGCATCAAAGCAATTGCTATGGCATAGTTATAAGGCGTAAAGGTGCTAGGGCCGAACTTACTCAAGTCGTCTATCACGGTTGTCCACCAATTGATCCGCTTACGTGGGTCGGTAAAGTCAGTGTTCGTTAATCCCTGGACAGGATTTAGAGATGCTTCCAGATTGTAGAATACCGGGTGGTCGCTTTCTAGCCCCAACAACTCATTCGAGTTGATATTGTATTTCCACCATTCGGGCGCGCCGGCGTGCAACTTCGCCATAAACTCGCGATACTTAGCATAGTCTGCAATCACAGCAGGGTCTCGGGTAATCCGTTTCATCCAGTTGACATAGGTTCGACTGTACCAGAATTGGTACGGATAAATGTATGCTAATGCCAGATCAAACCCACGTTTTTCAGCATAGTAATGCAGAGTGAACTTGCGGGCTTCGTTGGCCGCCTGCGCTACCAGGTAGCGCGCCTGCACCATCGTACCCTCGCCCTTTTTAGTCCAGACTTCAAGTGCCTTGCGCAACTCAGGGTTCATATTGGCAGGAGTAAGTCTGCCGTGGTTGGAGCGCAGAGAATCGATTACCTCGGTAATGGTTTGACGTGACCCTTGTATGTTCTCTGCCAGCGCCCGCGCATCAGAGGGGGTCTGGGCGGTTGCGGCAGGAGGAACAGGTGGACGAGGAGCAATCTTTGCAGTTTCTTCAAGTGCCTCATCTAGAATCCCGCGAATACCATCACGAGTTAGTTTGTTCTTCTTTAATTCGGCAGTCAATTGAATACCTGCGGTTTTGGCTTCTCTTTCGGCTTGTCGTAAATTGAAAGTTAGTGACTGTGCCTCCAACTCTTCGGGAGTAGCATTTTTGATTAGTTTTCTGAGTTCTTTGACCTTATCTTGCTTTACCTTATTGGCTTCCCATGCAGTTTGTACATCCTCGGGTAGTTCTTCAAATTTAGACTTAGGAGTAACAACAGGTGGCATAACCTTGGCAGTCGCGGCCGCATCCTCACCAGCCTTTCTTGCTCTTACGGCTCTGTTATAAAATTCAATAGATGGTTGAATTGTTGGAGTATTTTCCCAAGTGCCTTCAAGTAAGTCACCTCTCGCGATAAGTTCATCTATTTCCGCATCCGTGAACCCATTCTTTAGTAGATAATCGCGTCCATAAACACCATTAAAACCCTTCACTTTAGAGAGTTTATCAGCCGAAGGATCTGCGGCAGCAACCTCGCCTATCCCATATTGAGCGTTCGTCCTGGCAAGATTGGCGGCTTGTTCCTCTTTGGTCATCGTGAGAGGGAGTTGCTCAGCAGACTGCTGGACTGCCTGTAACTCTTCTGGCGGCAAGGGCATCCCCCCCGCTCGTTTAGAAAAGTGCTGTTTGATGGCCGGTTCTGATACTTCCATTGGCACATCCGCCAACTTCTCGAAAGGCACAGAGCCTTCGGGTAAGTTAGCGTTGATGATATTCAGAAGTTTCTTATCAAGCGGCACTCCTGCCTCGGTCGAGGTAGAAATACCGAACTTGCGTGCCATAGTCCGTGCAAAAGCAGCGTTATCTTTGTTCCGAACCGCAGCCGTCAGTTCTGGACGAATCTCGAAATCCATCAACTCATTGTCAAAAGTCAATGCAATCTTGCGGTGTTCACGCGCCTGGTTAAGAAGTCTTGGATCTGATCCAGGATTACGGGCAATCGATTCTTCAACAATATCCGCTAACCACTCACGATACTGATTCCAATTTTCCCTAACGGGTACAGAGTAATAATCTTGCCATAACCAACTCAAGAACTGTTCTTTGCTTGGAGCGTTCCCAGGCATATTCAACTGTTTAAAGGCATTCTCGACTGTCCAACCTTCAGGCGTGGGCGTCTCGCCCAATGCAATTTTGCGGTGATATAGAGTTTTGGTTTTCCTTTCTCCAGCAAAGGTCTTAGCCTGACGATAATGTTCTGTAAGTTCATTCGCAATCGCCTCGGCTTCCTTACGTGCCCCCGGGGGAAGTTTATCTCCAACTTCTTTCAACCATTCCGAATATGCCAGACGATAAGCATCCGTCGCATTCTCGTTGGCAACGTAGAAGTTAGTAGTAATCCCAACATTTTCCGCTACTTCCTTTGCTAGTTCTCCTTTCTCTTTCGCGTTTCCAAGGCTTGCGACCGTTTCCAGTCCATCAGGGGTTTTCTCTATCCCGGTTATCGGATCAATATTGCTGATATTGATAGCCGGAACTTCGTCGCCCACGCGCAAGGCTTTATTCTCAACCTTCTGCCAGAGGGCGTTGATGGCATCTGCCTTCTCGTCAGCCGTCTTGGTTGGATCAGACCCAATTGCAATTACATCGTCAAGGATTTGCCACTCTTCGAGAGTTTCACGTCCTTTGGAAACCTCATCGATCCATTCGCTTGTTCTCATAATGTCGATGGCTCCGCCGTCTGTCATCTTCATAAGTTCGTTGACAGATTGGCGAATATCACCCCTGTTCTTTACCACCAGTTTCCACAAGCTATTTGCCATTCCTTGAGACATACCCTTATCCATCAACGGGCGCATGTCTGGTATCGCTCGTCCAGGGACAAGCATCTTCCTCATCAGCCGGCGCGTCGCCGCAGAAATCACCATGCCGGATGTCCATCTCTCAAATTTATTAGCCAGATCGGAGGCAAAGCGGAACGCCTTGGGAGTATCAATAACATTCGCTCCCTTAAAGGCAGCTATTTCTACCGCTTCCCCTATCGGCATCGACCCACCGTACCAGGCCCGCGTTTCTTCAAGCCGTCTCGGTAAATTCCATACCGCCAGAGATTCGATTCCTTCGTCTATCATGCTGGTAAGGACGTTATTGAATAGGTTACGAAAAGCATAGGCGGGCGACATACCCATGTAGACCGCCGCGGCGAAGGTGTTGAATGGCTTGAATAGGGCACCCTGGGCAACGTTGTCAAACTTTACAATGGCCTGGGTGTGCCATGGTAGTTTCTCTATCTTGACAAACCCCAACTTCTTACCTATGTTTGCCACATCCTCTGCCGCCTTGATTCGTGCGGTCAGGGTCGGGAACATCTTTTCAGTGGCCGCTCCCAACTTCTTCATCGCCAGTTCATTGACCAACCTCAGAGCCTCTTCGGGAGTCTTGGCGGCAAGTTTGGCGTCTTTCAATTCCTTCAGGAACGCCGCCGGATTATCCCCGATCATCTGGCGCAATACGACTCCGGCGTCCATACCTTCTCTCGAGAACATCATCTCCGGGCTGGCACCCTTGAGAGCAAGCCGTATCCCCAACTCAATCTCGCCGAATCCCTTTGCGATTTCTTTTACTTTGCTCGAATCGGATGGAACATCTGCCGCCATCAGGTACAATCCCTTCAGCAAGTCAAGGGCTTGGTCGCTTGTGTGTTCCCCAAAGATAATCGCTTGTAAGAACTCACCCGTTTTCATGTGGGTAAGGAAAGATTTGCCACGTGCCAGGAGCGCAAAAAAGCCAGTTTTGGTGGCGAGGGCTTCATGCTTAGCCAAACTCAACTTCTTCGCCGCGAGAATGGCAACCTTGGCCGCCTCCATGTGCTGCATGGCTTCCAGGTCGTTGGCCGCACCAGCACCCTTTTTGATAATGTAGGCTACTTCGGCGGGCACCTCGGTAAAGTCAGCCAATCTCCTTGCTATCTGGGCGGCTTTGCGTGCCTTCGAGAAGTCGGGGATAAAGTTAAGTGGGTCCCAAATGAGTTGCCCGATCAACTCAGGAACAGGTTGTTCAAGTTCCTTTGCCAGGAGATAGGGGTTCTCGCCCGCATGATACCGTCTAATATATTCTTCTCGGATCAAGGGGTCTCGTACTCCCGTATAGAGTATCCTGCCAGCTTGATAGGCTTCGTCAATATCGTGCCACTTCTCATCACGCGACTTGGGGCCTGTTGCCATTCTAATAGAGTTGTACGCCAATGCAATTGGATTGGCGTGTACTAGAAAATCGAAGTCAAAACTTTGTTCCAATTGAAGTGCCCTGGATACCGCCATCGCGAAGGTCAAAGGAATATTACTGGTGCTTACATACATGCCACCTTCAGGTCGTTGCGCTCCGCCGGTCATCCACTGACTTGGTATTTCCGGCAGAGGCGAGCCTTCCCCGGCTTTCTCCACACCCTCCGCTGCCCCCATTCCGGCCTCATACTGCTTGGCAACTTCGGCTATTCCACTCAAGCCCAGTTTCATGCTCTCGTTGACCAGACGTACAGGACCGGATTGTTTCGCCCAATCTAGGAGTTGTTCGTAGGCTCCAAATACGGTCTCAATTCCAGACCCGGCAACCTCAAGCGCATTTTCCCCACCCAAACGCACAGTCAACGGCTTCCCTTTTAGTTCTCTCTCGTGCGAGGTAAAGGACTCGTAGAGAAACTCTCTTCCCGAACCCCATTTAGTGAGTTCACCAAGATCCCTGTTTTTGAAAAACTCTTTGAATACCCCTGTTAGCCCATCGCCGTAGTAGGCTTCGCCGTTGTTGTTCCACCCCAATGCCCCTCGTGGAAGTGTCTCACCACCCGGATTAACCGAATCGTTGCCTTCTCTGAAGTGCCCAGGTTGATCGAACTGCCGTTGGTATTCGCCTGAGTTACGCCAATCGGAAATGAAGTCTCCTGAGGCGGTGGGTATTGCAGGGCTGTAGGGTTGCGGCGCGCCGGGAGGAGGTCGCTGTCTGCGAATCTGGGGCAAAGGTTCGTATTGTCCCACCCACGGATTCTCGGTATGCTGAACAGGCGTGACTCCCTGAACCTTATGCAAATCAATCTGGTTCTGGAACCAATCGCTATAGTAACCAGATGGAATTTGGTTCTTGCTTCCCGAAGTGGTTGCCTTTACTAGACCTCTGTTGGTAGATGACTTGATAGGCATCTTAGATCCTCCAGGAGACTAAAGGCATACTCCCGAATTGATTGTTCTGATTACCGGCAGAGTATCCGGTCTGGCGACGGGCGTTCTGCACGGCGTAATCGGTAGGATAGCTACTCCCGTAGCCTCCACCCCCATCGCCATACCCACCGTATCCTCCTCCGCCTCCACCTGCGTACACTGGCCCTCCACCCATTCCGGCTCCGCCTGTAGCGGCAGCACCTAACTGCTCATACATCGGTTTTTCCCAGTAGCCATGAGTGTTATATGTGTAACCAAGTGCTTGCAGTTGGTCTTCGCCAATGCCCAGAATACGGGCACTTGAATTACTAACCACCTTGGGCATCTGTCCTTGTGCTATAGCCGATTGCACGTAATCCCGGTTAGCATAAGTATTAATCTCCGCCTTTTGCCTCGTTCGATAAGCAACCCGAGGATTAGGCGTGGTAACCGTCGCCGCGTTTGTTCCTACTGGTTGTGGAGCCATGTAGGACGTAGGAGCGTAACTGCTAACGGTTGGCTTACGTGGAGCCATGTAGGACGTGGGCGCGTAAGCGGGTTTGGGCGACTGAACAGGCGTAGGAAAACGCATCTCCCTTACCCGCGCCCACTGCTGTTCTTCCGTCTCTCCCTGCGGCGACGGCCTAGACATCAATGCCGCGGGAGGCCTTGGAGCCATATAAGACGTAGGCGCGTAAGCAGGTCTAGGCGGCGTTGGCGGTGTTCTAGGCGTTGACGGGGCGCGGAGCACCTGCCCCGGCACCGGCCATCTTACCGAGGAGTTGGCCTTCAATAAGTTCTGCGGCTGCGTTTTCAACTTCTCCGCCACGTTGAACCAGTTGTCCCCCGACTTCACCCGGTAAGTTGTCCTCTTGTCCTTCGATCTCGCCAGTGCCATACTCCGCTCTCCTTCCCAGCCATGAACGCTGGAACTCTTCCATCATCTCGATAAACTTCCTTTCTGCTTCCATCTTGATCGTGTCCATCGTGCGCTCATTCATGTCGCCTCCTATTTCTTTGTCCTGTACTTCAAGGACGTATCATCATAGTATGCTACCCCGCCATTGGCCGCCGGACAATGTAATTGTACCTGAACTGACGTGCAACCGCTTGGGATCCAAAATAATAGACTCAACAATACATAGATCGTTCCCGTCACTCCAGATGGAGTCAGGTTGATAATATTGCTTGAATGGGTAATGTCATAAATTAGATACCGTCCCCCATTTGTTCCGTCGCCGCGCGTGTAGAATTGCAATCTCGCGTAAGAACTCGGCGTAACCGTAACTGTCTGATAGATATAGGTATCTGCGCTCGCGCCCGCGGTCAACTTGGCAGCGTGGCTTCCGGCGTGAACCAGACTGACTTCATCAGCAATTGCGCCATCGCCCGCTGATTCAACCCAATTTGAAAAGGTTGTACCTACTTCTGTTACCTGAGTGAAAAGTAAAAGCAACATCTATCCTATCCGTAAACAATACTTGGTCCATTGCCAACGCCCGTCACGCTGGTTGTGCCATCGGCTGTGCCTGTGCTTCCGCCTGAGGGAGGGGTAGCCACCAGGCTGCTTGTGTTGCCCTTGAAATAGAACAACAAATCGCTTGCCGCCGCCAGGTCAGGCGCATATCCCGCGGCCAGGTCAGCGATCTCTCCGGCTGTCAATACTCGATTCCACACACCCACCTGAGCGATCTTGCCGTCGAAGTTGCGGGCGTCATCGTATGTGCGCCCGCCTATGCAAAACTTGCCCGCGTGGGCATCCTCGGTCACTCCGTTGGTTGATACTGCATAGGTTAATTCGGTGTTGTCCAGGTATATATGTATTTTGGTAGCATCCGTAAACGTGCCGTCAAATGTCACCAGCACGTGATGACAACTACCCACAATATCCGCAAACTCGTTAGATATCCTCAAAATATCTGTGGCACCGTTGGCGGTAAATCCAATCTGCCTGCATTGCCCCGCAATGGTGGTGCGGGTATAAAACACAGTCCCGTAGGCCGCGTCGCCCGTGTTCTGTATTTGACAAATATAATCCGAGTTGGTATCTGCCACCCCGTCGGAGTATATCCACGCCGATATGCTGATCGGGACTCCAGCGGAACTGTAGAAGTTGGCCCAATCTATCCGGTCGGTTGTGCCATTGAAATCCCGGCTGCCCACCCCCGGCCCGTTGGTAAAATATCCGGCTGCTTGTAAATCCGCCAACGCTATCATCGTCTTTTGCCCGCAGGCTTTCCAGTTGGTTACCCCCAAACTAGTAACGCCTCCGTGGTCAATGCTTCCAGCGAGTTTGGTAGTGGCTAAACTGCGCCAATAATTCCCCAACATCGAGGCAGTTGTATCATCCGTCCGTTTTACAAACGTCGCATCCAAAGCCGCCATCTTTGCTAAGAACGCCACCCATATTGTTGTAGTGCTATCATAGGCCAATGACTTCGCTCCGTCATCTACCATCCAGGAATGGTAATCAAAAGCAACCTCAAACACATCTGAGATATGCGCTGTCCAGGCTGCCTTGAATGCGTCTACCGCTTCATTCGTTCCCGTTGTATTCCACAGTCGGTTGTTATCATCAGTAGGCGTTTGCGGAGATGACCGGAACCATCCTCCGCCTATTCCCTGCGGGTTTAGAGTCGGATACACATAGAAAGCGAAATAATCCAGTAGAAATTTCTGTTTCCAACTTGTCGAAAGCAACCACTCGACCGCACCTTCCAGCATCCAGCGGCCTATGTTTTCGGATGGGTGATTTCCCGATGTAAGTAATCCGACGTTCTTTGTCCCACCGGTGGCGTTTGTTAGCTTGAAAGCAAGGTACGGGTATCCCGCCGCTGTGCGCCCGTCTGCATTGTCCCGCCGTGTGGCCTGCCCTACGCTGGCTAATGCCGAGACCAGGGAATTATTAAACCACTCAGACACCAATCTCTCTGTCCTGCGGTATGGGTACATCGGCATCGCCGCGACGTAAATCCTGCCAGTCGGAAACGGAGTATTATGATAAAACTCTAAATCACTAGCTCCGATGGATACGTTATCAAACAGGTTCCAGGTAGGTGTATCTGCGGCCGTTGCCCAACAAGCCACCCACTCATTCGCTACTAAATTATAATGACTGGCTTTAGCAATCAAAAAGTGCGGGGTTGTGCCGCCCATCCTATCTGATCGAATACACCACCACGCCCATTTACTATCCCAATGAGCCTTTGGGGTAATGCGGATTTTACCGGTATCATCTGCTACTGTCACAGCCGATCCAGAGTCAAACTGCCAATCCCATCCGCGCAAAGGTGCAAGGTGTCTCCGGCTCATGTTTATGACTCCCGCCGATACCAGAAATTGAACTCTAGCTGCTCATCATCACCCGCCGCATCGTTGAGACTAGTCGCATCCAGGTGTTTCCACGCGAAATATAGGTTGGCTAAAGCGTGGAACGGTATCGGTTGTGTGCTGAGATAGGCCAGCCCGCCGTTCGCGTCCGTGTCCCAATCTGCCGCCCCAAAGCTGACCTTACCGATCACCGTCACCCTGGCGGCTGCGCTCATGGCCGTGTCGCCGCTGGCTATCGATGGGTCTGCATCCAGTACATACAGGATGCCGGCGGAGTCTTGCACCGCTCCCGTGCCGTCCTCCGTGGCGTACAGGGCAAATCCCAATATCTCGCCCGAATAGGTTGCCCCCAAAGAGACTCCAATCGACCCGGAATAATCGTTCTGGTCAACCTGCTCGTTGATCCCGACCAGCTCAGTCAGCCCGCCCTCCAACATAGCCGAGAATGGTTGCACCTTGCCAATCAGGTTCGTGCCTGCCGCTATGCTCAGAATATCCACGTCTCCAATATCCACACCGCTGTTGGCAGCCAGCTTTCCGATGGCGTTTGTTCCGGCTGGTAAGGCGTTTGTGATTGCTGTCACTGCTGTGACCGTGCCACTCTTCACAACCACTTCATTGGCATTGGCGGTCGCCTGGTCGATGCTGACCTTCCCGACAAGATTCGTTCCCGCCGGAATCGCAGGGAGACTGGTCACATCCACATCGCCAATGTCCACCCCACTGTTTGCCGCCAGCTTTCCGATGGCATTCGTTCCAGCAGGAAGAGCATTTGTAATCGCCGTCACCGCTGTGACCGTCCCGCTTTTCACAACAACCTCGTTGGCGTTCGCTGTCACCTGGTCAATGCCTACTTTACCAACCAAGGCAGTCCCAGCGACCAGGGCTGACAAGCGCGTTACATCCACATCCAGGCCGTTCGTCGCATCCCCGCCAATCATAGCGCTCGAATCGGCTGCCCCGTCCGCTATTTTTATTTTCTGGAAATGGTCACTCCCCACTTGGTCGGTAGCAACACTCGTTCCACTTCCTGCCGTAATTGCAACATTATCAGCCATATCTACTCCTTATATTTTCCCAGGCTTTCTTGACCATGAATATAAACTTGTTCCACTGCTTCACCGTCCAACCGCGTACCGCAATCGCTGCATTCTTGACGGTTGCCTTGAATGACGCCAACACTCCCACCAACCATAACGTCAACCGCTCCCAAAAGGTTAATACCTCAGTGACTAGTTCTACCCTCCGCATAAACGGAGCCACCAGCGTCTCGAAATCACCATTAATGAGTAACTCAGTCCCATAAGTATAACGCGTCTCGAAATCACCATTAATGAGTAACTCAGTCCCATAAGTATAACACTTCCCGGATAACGGTACAATAATCCTTCTATTCACGCTACACCCCTTCTTCTACGTTCAACCCACCCTCACCCGGCATCCCGCCTTGGAAGAACTCTCTCGTCATCCCAGGCGCGGCGGTAGCGGGAGGTTGGCCTCCCATTGCAGTGTTGAATCCTTGGCCTCCCGGCATCCCGCTCTCTTGCGCCCCGGTTGCGCCCTCGCGGGCTAACTGCTGGGCTTCTGCCTGGCTGGCTTCTTGTGCTTGTTGGTTCTGCATTTCCATTTGTAACTTAGCTTGCCGTTCGGCCATTTTCGCTTGAAGCTCTGCCATCTCCCGTTGCTTTGCCATCTCCCAGATTTGGGCAACCATCTTCTCGAAGTAGCTGACCGCTATCGCCTTCTGCGGGTCGTTTACGCCCATATCCTCCAACGCATATTCTTTCGGGTAGTCCATGCTCTTGATCATCATACCGGCGGTATTCGCCCGCTGCATCTTATCGGTCGGCAGGTCGGCAATCAGCTCAGTCTCGATATACAACTCGTCTTCGGCAATCGCATCCGGTTCGAGTAGATATTGCTTCCCCAGGTCGGTGTGCTTATCTGTCCCGTAGGCGGTTAGCGCCACGCCGGTGAACTTGCTCCACAGCAGCATCAGCACGAATATCTCGCTGAGCGTCTTTTCGGCTAATTCCTTGGCTGGCTTGAGGGCACCCAGAGCGGTCTGGGTTTGCAGGTTCAGGCTGGCAAATGAAGTCCCCGCGGCCACGTCCCCGCCCATCAGTATCCGGCTGACGGTCGATTGGTTGATACTTCCTGTCAACCGGTCGTCAACAGTCGCCATCCCTTGATCCAACATCGGAGGAGGGAAGGGCGATACAGCATTGCCGGGCGGGGCTTTGATCGACTGTAGCGGATCGCCGTAATCTATCTCCGCCCGCTCTTCGTTGGGGCCTTCTTCTTTCGTTCTCGGCGCGGCAGCGTGAGCAATCGCCTCGGACATATAAAGCGTCCGGGCTATATTGACGTTCTCCCAATTGCCGCTCGTTCTCAAAGAGTACAGCAGCGGGTGGTACTTATTTTCTTCCTTCTCTTCCAGTGTGCTTCCGCCCATCAAGGCTGCCCAGGGCAGGAAGGGCAGTCCGTGGTCTCTCTTTATGATTTCCACTACACCCTTCTCGTCTTCTCCGCCTACCAACGACGCCCCGCTTTCGATACACAACACGACTCTGGCGTCGTAATCCATGTAGTCGTAATAACCCACCGACTTGCCTTCTTTGGCTAACTCATCCAACCCTTCGTTGTCCAATCCCCACTCGTCAATAACCTCCTGGGCGCTTCTCTCCACCGCTAACAGCACCGCCCGCGTTCCGAAGTTATCCCGGATAACATGTACGTTCCTGGGAGGATAAGTCGCCACGGCAAATCTACTCTGCCGCCTGAGCATCTTCAGGTACTTGGTGTCGCCGCCGCTCTTCTTGACTTGCTTGATGTGTTGATCCAGGTCAATCACGATCGCGGCGGTTGACGCATACAGCAGCGAACTCTTCACCAAATCTGCCTGGACGCTGATGGGTCTGCGCCGGTTTGCGCTCTTGAGCTGCCAGGTCAATATCTTCTCGACTTCGTTGGCGGCTTCCTTGGTTTCTACGTTATCCAGGGGAGGGTGAAACTTGGGCTTGGGTTCCAGCGCCGTGAGCACTCTCACGCCCGCCTCGACCGCGTCTGCTCCCTCGGTACTCTTCACGGCTCTGATCCATTGCAACGCGGCCAGTTCCGCCGGTAATTCCCACTCGTTGTGGTATACCCGGTCATAGTACTTGAACGCTTCATCCCGCTGTTTATCCGCATCGATCATCCGGGTAAACAGTTGGGTGTAATATTCCAGCTCTCTCACCTTCTCTTTCTTCGGTCTGCCCATTGTTCCTCCTTACTCGTACCACACCATTTCGTTAAATATAGTATTCTATTCTGAAATGTATCTGATAAAGATAACTTGCCCAGTCCGACCACGTACCTGTGCCGAACATGTGCCGCTCCATGACTTCACTGGCAACATCCGGGGTCATCTTCAACTTAATAATATTCGTCTCTGTACCGACAATATTAAACAACAGCCAGTGGACAACTCCAATCTCGAAGAGCAAGGGCTGGGTATATGGAGTGATCATGTGGAAGTCGTCGGTCGATAATATCTCCATCGGGAACGCGGGAGTGTGTGCGTGCCCCACAAAGGTAGCCGAACCCCAAACAGCACCCTTCCATACTTGACAGGTCGGCTCCCATTTTGGCGTGCCTACGCGCTTCAACCAAAAAGTAAATCGTGAACAGTCGAAGGTCAGGGTAGGCGTAAAAGGTATTCTGTATTCCCAGATGACTATTGTAGGATCGGACGCTGGATCTGGGAAGTATTCTGGTGATGGAGTCGGTTCTACATACTCAGCTCCAGGTGGCGTGTACCACGCAGGCGGAACCGGTTCTGGCAATGGCTCCAATGGCTCCGGCCCTCCGCCATGATGTCTGCCATGTACAAATCCAGATGGCATACCAGACCCCCTATCCAACCACAACCCGGCGTCTCTGATGCAAGCCGCAGAACAATATTTTCCTATAGAAACTCCAAAACGTATTGGTATCGGCTTTCCACAATATGCGCACAAGACATTCTTCCTGTATGGCATCCTACCTCGCTCTCCCTAAACTTAAATATGGGTTGGTCGCTTTCTTCTTGTACGTGTTCATCGGGTATTCGCCGTCTACGTCCCGCGGCATCGTGGTTACTTCCGGCATCCCCTTCATCGCCCAATACAAGCTATCCAGGGCGTCGTCGTTATCACAAAGCGGGTAGTTATCCAGTTCCCGCCTCAACTCGATTAAGAACGTTGTATCTGCATCTGAAATACGGATTGTCCCGTTTTCCAGCCACGGACCCATCTGTCGCTCAAGTCGTATCCCTTTCCCTTTGCCTCCCGTCTTCATAGGCAATAACTTCATCCCTGGATTTCGCCTGAGAACCTGGATAAAGTCTTCTCCCTTTCCGTCTCCCTCGACTACAATATTCCTTATCGGGTATATCTCTTGCGCTCTCTTGATGTAGCCTTCCGCGTCAGCCTGGGTGCATCTCGCTATGACTCCATCCGCCACGACCGCTCCTCCCCCCGGCAACTTCATCAAGTAGCACAATGCAAAGTAATCCGGCACTCCGGCTTTGTTCTTGTACTCATCCATGCTTCCGGCGTAGTCACACCCGCCTACCATCACCCAATTCCAGCGGATCTCGCTCGACGGATACAACTGGTACTTGAATACCCGGTTGGCCGCGGCGGTCAGGTCCAACTGGTACATGCGGGCAAATTGCAGCATCCCTGAAAATTTCTTTGCTACCCTCAAAGCGTTACTATCAAACCGTTCTTTCCACGCCAACCTTATCTTTCTGCCCTCGAACTCGTCTTTTCCATTCAACTCGTCTACCAGGTACACGGGCGTCTTAATGTGCAGATATTCTCCTATCGCCGCTACATACCTCAACGTGTCGTTATCTACCCACGGCGTTCCAATAAACACTTTCCAGGTCTCCGGCAGCATCGTGGGGAATATCGTGCCGGTCAGTATCTTGAGTACCTTGGCTAATTCTCGAGCTGAACTCGTATTCCCCTCATCGTGTATGTCATCAATCACCATCACGCCGTCCGGGTGCTTTCCAATAATCTCGCTGCTCTTGTATCCCACCCCTACCAACGTCGGGTCTTTCCGCTGAGCGTTCATCTCGCGCCATATCGAATAGGGTATGTCGGTCCTCTTGACTTCGTATCCCCCCGCTCCCCAACCTTTCTCTTTATCCGGCACCACGTGGGGAAACACCAATCTCCACCCAGGGTTGTTCTCTATGATGTCGGCTATCTGGGCGGTATTATCTATCGCAATGTCGTCTCCTACCTGTACCAGTAAGTTTGCCTTGTGCGGCTCTTGCCCGATCCTGAAGGCGGTAAAGGTTATCGTGACCGTGGTTGTCTTCGTGCTTCCACGAAACGCTTCGATGACGATCCCCTTGCCCTCTCGCCTTCCCTTGAATATTCCCTCTATCCATTCCCTTGAATGCCTCGGTACCTCCCTCCGGTGGATCATCTCGTAGAAGGCGTAGAACCCTTTGGCACTGTCCTCCCTGGCTATCACGGGCTTTAGATCATTTCTTACTATCGCTTCTTTCTCTTCCTTCGTCAACCCCTTCGCCCACTCGATTACTTTCGCTTCCTGCTCGGGCGTCAACGTC
>Ga0315288_10006025_pt1 | contig 15358 bp, 21 predicted proteins | sample YL17G11_20_MG_FD_203454 | JGI IMG/M metagenome (GOLD analysis project Ga0315288, IMG submission 203454) | Sediment microbial communities from Yellowstone Lake, YNP, Wyoming, USA - YL17G11_20 | ecosystem: Environmental > Aquatic > Freshwater > Lake > Sediment | place: USA: Wyoming | collected...
GTCCACACCTCGTAGGAGTGCTCGACGGTCCGCCCGTAGTCCTTCTGCGAGATGCGCTTCTCGGCGTCGTCGGGCGCGATGAGGAGCGGGTAGGGTCCTTCGTAGCCGCCAAGGATGCCCACGCCGTAGCAGAGCTTGCAGTCGGCGATCGGCTGCTTGTGATGGTCGTCGGGGACGCAGGGGCAAGGCAACCCCACGTTCTTTCGCATGTAGACGCGGACACGCTCGCCGCCCTGCTCAAGGATCCAACGGTTTCGCCGGATGGCCTCGCGCCAGATCCAGTCGAGCTTCTCGATCTCGTAGGAGTTCGTCGAGGCGGCGTTCTCCAGGGGCGTTTCGAGAAGGTCATGCGGACGGCAAGCCGTCAGCGGAAGATCGGGCGGCGCGGCCACCGATGTCACTCGGTAGAAGACGCGCTGAGCTAGGTCTGTCCGCAAGAGGCTTCGCATGTGGCGGTAGTAACAAGTCACCTTGCTGTTCGGTTGCGGGATGAGAGCGGGGAGGAGCTTCTGCGTCCCCACGTCAGGGAACATACGGGAGTCGATCTCGACCTCCCCTGCGAACCCATCCACTCGGAGGACACGCGCCTCGGCGCCGTCGATGAAGACACGCACATCCCAGGGCTGGTCCGCATTCACCCCCTGCGAGCTTTCCTTCACGATGGGGTGCACCGTGCGAAACACGAAGCGGGGCGCATCTTGCCCCGAAGCCGTGCACTCCCCGCGGAGAAGGAATTGCGAGGACACGTCCTCTGCGAGAAGCTCGATGTCCGTCTGGTCTCGCCAGAAGGTCGAACCCACAGGCAGGTCCGTGATGCGGTGGTAGGGGCCGAACTCCGAATCGAAGGAGCGGTAAACGTTGACCCCCAGGAGAGTAAACCTGGAGTTCAGCCCTAGCACCGCCGGATCATCCCAACAGAGATCGAATACCCCTGGCCTGACCCCGCCCGTGAGAAACAGGTTGAGCGGAGGCGCAGGCCATGGAGCCTTCTGGATCTCCAGAAGGGGAGTGTTCCGATCCCTTTGGGTCGCGTACGGCATGGGGCCTCCTTATGAGGGCCCCTTCAAAGGTGAAAGCTCAGGGTGCCGCTGCGGCCTGTGGCTGCTGGGCGGGCGCCGCGGACGGGGCTGCCTGGCGCTCAGGTGCGCGAATCACCTTGATGAGGCCCGTGGATGCCTCGATCTCGACCGGTGTGGTCGGCCCGAGCCCACGCTCCATGAGCACCTTCTCGAACAGGCGCTGCTTCTCCTCGTCGATGCGGCGGGACGCGACCATGATCTTGATCTTCTCGTCCTCGAAGTCCAGGAGCTGCGTGGCAAGGCGCACACGCGTCGTCTCCAGTTCCCCGAACCGGTCCATCGTCGCTTGGTCGATCGGGTCGTTCACTGTCAGGCGCTTGGACTCTTCACTCATTGGGATCCGTTCTCCATCCGATGAAGGGGCAGAGCGCCCCTTACGGGAGCTGTTCCCACAAGCAGAAAACCGATTCATCCACGTCCGTGGCCCCGTACTTCCGCGCGAGCACCCGGAGGAACTTCACGAAGAAGACGGGGTCCATGCCGTTCTTCTTCAGAACCTCGATGGCTGCCTGGTGAAATCTCGAACGCTGGCACCCAGACGCATGCTTGTTGATCGGCCGATGGCACTCTTTGCAGGTGTTGAAGCGAAGCTCTCCCGCCGCCTGTAGCTGAAGGGTTCGCTTCTTCCGGTACTGACGAATGAGATCCGGGTGCGATCGGTTCTTCCACGGGGTGCACTCACTCCGGTGCTGCACCTGGTGCGCACGCTTGAGTGGCTTGAACCCGCAAATGCATGGGTAAAGCCGGTTCATGACAACACGACTCTAAGCCTACGATCGCATTAACAAGTGTTCAAGTACCCTTGCACGAACCGCATCAGGGTCGGCTTTGAACTCCCCCTCCCATACGATGAGGCAAGAGATCCCGATCTCTGCGTAGGCCGCCACCAGATCCGCCTCGTGCTCGAAGTTGGACTTTCCCGTGAACACGCGTGAGTGCCAGAAGTCTCCGAAGACCTCGATCGCCTTGGTCACCCCCTTCTTCGGGTGCTTCGGATCCGGCCCAGGAAGAATGAAGTCCGGGTTCTTGTGGTGGCTCACCAACGGTAGCCAGCGCCAGAAGCTCCCATCCCCCGTGTAGATAAGCTCGGGGTTGTGCTTCCCGAACCGTTTCTCAAGGAGATTCGGCCCCGGCCGCCCCATCTTCTCCAGATGCGCGAGCGCATACTCCTGGTTCATCATCGGGTGGGGGAAGCCATACTTCTCGATGTTCCGTTGCTTGTATACGTCTGAACCGAAGTAGCAAGAATTGCCATATCGTTCGAGCACCGTCGCCATGAGGCGGGCATAGACATCTGGGCTCTGCAAGGGGCTGTCGACCCCATACTTGGTCTGGCAAGTGTCCCTCCGCTTGTCGAGGAAATCGGCGAGCAAAAGCGGATGTGTGGCACCGTATTTCCGAACGAACGTGGCTACGGCCTTGTTCCAGAAGCCATCGATCTGCGAGGGAAACTCGACGCCGTAACGCTCCACGAGGACCGCGCGCACGGTCGCCTTCCCCTCTTCGGACGCTAAGAAGTACCCACCGTAGTTGGCCGTCATTGTTTCAAGCTGGCGACGACGGATCTCGGGGTGCTGGGCTGTCCACTCGACGCCCCACCGTTCGAGGTTCGTTTGGCGCGCTTTCTCCACGACCTCGGGTGAGAAAGACGGGGCCACCCCACCGTAACGCTCGACGTTGGTGGCCGCGATCTTCTCCCTCACCACGGGGGCCGAGAGGGTCTCTTCGGTGCCGTAGCGCTCTAGGTTCGTAGCTCTCGTCCGCGCCCGCACTACGGGGCTCTGGTTCGGGTTGTCGACCCCGTACTTGGCTTGGATCGTCTCCCGGATCTTCGCCTTCACCTCGGGCTTCGAGAAGGCGTTCTCCGATCCATAGAGCGGCCGAGCGTTCGCCTCAGAGGCTTCCCGTACCTTCTCGTAAAGGGTCGAGCCCTTCGCGAAGACGTTCTCTGCCCCGTACTTCTCTTGGAGGGTCGCTTTCCGCTTCTCCTCGGCTTCCGCGATCCGCCGAGGGTTCGTAGCCCCCTCTCCATGGTTCTTCTGAAGCGTCGTCGCGAGACGCTTCATCTGCACTTCGCCCCGGTCCCGCGCCTTCCACGTCTCGCACCCCTGACGGTGGCGCTTCATCTGCGTGAGGGACGTCGCCGTGTGCCCGCAGAGGCACGCGAGAACCTCCTTCTCGCCGATCTGCGACTTCCAGCCTTCACACACCGCCTTGTGGCGGGCGTTCACGCTATCGGATTTGGGAAAGTGGGCGGCGCAGTGCGGGCAGGTGACGGGCATCTCGTCTTTTTGTTTGACGGGTACCCCAATGATTGTCAATATAAAGCAAGAACCTCACCCGATGAATTTCCTCGGGGACAAAACCCCAGCCCCGACGTAGGGGCCGAATGCGCTGCGGATGCCGATACCGAACTTGGGCTGCTGCATGCCACGGATGATGTTCCGCGTGGCTTTGGCCTTCTCAAGTTGCTTGTCGAACTGCTCCATCGCCCCCTGATAGGCGCTCTCGTATTTCGAGGACTTGTCGATGTCGAGGGATACCCCGCCAATCGAGTAGTTGAACTCGTCCGCGATCCAGTTGATCCGAAGCGCGTTGAGCGCCCACATCATGGCGCCCGTGAGGAGCATCGTCCTCCACTCGGGCGCCTGCTGAAGCATCACGTCCACGCTCGGGAAGGGCGTCTTCGGGGGCGCCGCGATGATCATGTTGAGGGAGTCTTCGAGAAACTCACTCAGCTCGTCATCCTCCCAAATGTAGCCGAAAACGCGGTTGAACTGCCGAACCGTCTCTTCATGCGCGGGCGGACGGAAGTGGTAGTTTCGGTCCGGGGAGTTCGAAACTAGCAAACCGGACCCGCGTAGAAAGAAGTTGTGCCAGTCTTCGGCTGTCAGGTCATACATGAACCGTCGCGAAGGAAGTTGACGTACCTTTCGTACGACACCTACAACAGTGACGCTGCCCTCTTTCAGAGACTCTGCTTCGACCTTGGTGCTGGGTGTAAGAAACACGCGGTGCCCCGCCGTTAGGACGGCTACACCCTCGGACGTAGTGACCTCAAGGATCGTCTCAGGGCCTACTTCCGCTCGACTCACGGCTAGAACACGCTTCCAACACTCAACGCCGGACGGTGAGAGGGACCGAACGCGAAGCGTTCCTGTTTGGTAAGAGGAGCGAATCTTACCTAGCTGGCTTTCGAGCATCGCCAAAATCCTTTTCCGTCCAGATGATGAACTCCCACCCCATAGATGCTGCAAAGGTAGAAGCCTGTCGCAACCGACGTTGCACCTTGTGATCGCTTGGGAGCGCTAAGACCCAGCTAGCTTTCACTTCCACAAGGGCGACATGCCCGTCTGTGTAATAGACAACGAAGTCAGGGAGCATCCAGAAACCGTCTGGAAGTTGAACGCGCGGTTCAAAGACAAACTGCCCCACGGAGGGATCGCTATCTAACAACGCTACAACCACCCGCTCATAGCTGCTGCGTGTCCATACCCGGGGACGATTACATTTGACAGGCTGCACCCATGCGCCAAGCCCTCGTGACCATTTGGAGGGGTTCTCGGCGATCCGTGTGGCCTGAGCCCTGGATCTCTCTCGACGTACATCCTCCGAACGATGGTAGGCGAGTAGACGTGCCCGCTCATCAGGGCGTTGCCATCGCCGCCTACTCGCAGCACTTCGACGCTCTTTCACTTCTGGTCGAAGTGCTGCGAGACGTAGCACTTCGCGTTCCTCAATCGAACGTATGCGGCCCCGGTGGAAGTCAAAGGATCCTACCGCCCACGCCTCTCGCAGAAGATCGGAAAGCCAAGGCTTCCTCTCACCCTTCCTAGAATGACCGGTGCGGGCCGCCACTTCAGAACGATTGGCACGAGATGCCGGATTACCCACAGCCGTCGTGAGTCGTTGAAGCCCCATAAGCGATAGGCCGGTCACCCTCATCATTTCCTTCCACGGGGTGCCCGCTTGGTGAAGCTCCGAAACTATGGACCGCCGTTTCTCACGCATACCTGCCGGGGGACGACCGGGCTTAGAGAACGCTGCCCATGTGATGTGGTGCTTCTCAAGTAGCGGCTGAAGTTTATCCGGGGCCGTGGAGGGCTTCATACAGATCACGGATCGTGACTATCATTTTCTCTCCGTCCACATCTAGTTCTATCTCTTCTTCCTCTCCTACACAGTTGTCACGGAGACGTATCCGAAGCCTACGGATCGTGTCCGCCATGATGGGCGTGTACAACGCGGTCCCCATCATCGCCCCAGAGGTCACCTTGTCGATGACCTCGAACTCCTGCACCACCTGCTGGATAGGGGCGTTGAAGGACTCACGGAACGTCCACCGAACACGGTAGCTCCCAAGGTTCGCGTCCACGGGGATGATGATGCTCGCGAAGTATTCCCCCACCGAAGGGTTCGCGGGCTGCCTTCGAGGCACCCCGACGAGTGCTTCCAGGCCCGTCGTCACGTCATAGATCGCGTAGCTGATCTCCGCCGCGTTGACGGGACGGCCGGACACGTTCGAGAAGTAGATGTTCAGGTCTTCCCGACCGATGACTTGGCCCCTGTAGAACGCGACGGACATCTTACTCGAAATCCCCCTTCATCGCCTTACCAAGCATCTCGATCTGGTCGTCGACCTTCTTAGCGTACGCCCAGGTCTGTTCGGCTTGAAGCCCCTTCATATTGACTGAAGCGAACTCCTTCTTGACCCCGTGGTGGTCGATCTTGTTTCGCTCCCAGTCCTTCACGGCTCGATCAAGAAGCTCTAGGGCGTGATGCGTTTGACTGCCCTTTTCGTGCTCCCCCGCCTTCTGAAGTAGCTTCGTAGCATCCTTCGCCGCCGACTCACCATTCTCATAGAGCTTGTCATACGCCCGATTGAACTTCTTCTCCGCAGTGGGGTTGGCGTTCTCTACCCCGGACACAAGCGACTTGAGAGTCTCATGGACCTTGGTCGTTTCAGCACCGCGGGCCTTCGCCCTCTCGACGTTAGGAACGGCACCCTTGGGCGACCCTTCGCTCGTCCCCCCACCACCTTGCTCCTCCTTGACGGAGTGGTTCTTCTTGTCCGCCTTCGGGTGCGCGTCGAGGTACTTCTTCATCGCCTCGGGCGTTGCGTGCTCCATCGCGGTCTTCCCGATGCCCTCGACTCCGAGGCCGCGAATCGTGATCGCGTACTGGGTCATGAGCGATGAGCAAGACATGGCGAGGGCATGAAGCTCCGCGGGCACCTTCAGCGGATCGGGGTTCTTCCGGTTGATGCCCCACCATGTCTTGTTCAGGTCGAGGAAGAGATCGACGACCGGCTTGAACCGCGTGGCCTTCTCGCGCTCAAGCGAGTGCACGACGGGGACTAGGTTGTCGAAGTTCTCCGCGAGTTGGTGGGTGAGAAGAAGCCCTTTCTCGCGTAGAGCAAGGAGTCGCTTCTCGGCGCCATCTCCGAGCCCATCGAGGTCGGCTGCGCTCGCGATGTCCTCGGCCCTGTTCGCCAGGTTCGTGAGTGCCTCGGCCCGGCTTCGGATCTTGGGGAGAGCGCGTCCCTCCAAGACTTCGGCCTCTCCGACCACAGCCTTCTCCTTTGCCGCGAACCGATGCGCGACGTTACGCGCCAACACGGCCTGTTTAAATGCTGCTGCCACGTCGTGGGCCATCTTCAGTCCCTCACCTTTCCTACCTGGCACCCGGACAAGAAGAACCTTGGGGGTGACCCCGAGAGCGCGGAACACCATCAAGCGCGTGTTGCCGCCTACCAGCCGCGTGCTTCCGTCCGTGAAGCAGAGCACCATCGGGACCTCCATGGGTCCTTTGCCGATGCCCTGAAACACGTCCCGTATGTCTTTGTCGTAGAGGCGCGCGTGCTCGATGGCCTCCTCGACCGTGTCGGTAGCCCAGGAGTCCGTGTTTCCCATCGAGGACCACATCTCGTGGGTGAGCGGGACAATCTGCCCTCGCCCGGCTGCTTCCAGTAGGTCGACAGCCTCGATACCGCCGCCGAGGTCTTCCGCCGCACGCTCGAACTCTGGAATCTCGTGAACGAGATTCGGCGGTGTCCACTGCAAAGGCGCGGCTTCGAGGCGCGCTCGGGCGCCCGCGATGTCCTCGGCCGAAGGCTCGACGAAGTTCGAGTGGAGGACGTGGTACTGGTCAGGGTCGTCCTTCAACGAAGGGCGATCGATCTCCAGCACCTCGCCCGTGTCACGGTCCCGGACGAGAACGTCTTCTGCTCCGCGCCTAGTCGAACCAGCCATACTTGCCACACCTACGCGTCAAGTCATTGGGGTCATGCGCGAGCGTCGCGTCAAGGACCCGGAAGTTGTATCGCACGGACTCGGGATCCGACTGCGAGTTGTACTGCCAGGACCACTGGATGATCCAATCGCCTGGCTGACCCTCATCGCCGAAGCCCACGGGGGCATAGAACTCCCCGATGTCGGCCATGACGGGAACGCGGACCTCGGGTCCGATGAGCTTCTCCCACTCCCCGATCCGCTGGTACAACGTGTACCAAATGTTGAAGGGCGTGATGCGGTTCCGCGACATGTCCTTCAGGCAAAGGGTGAGCGCGTCCCGCCCAGTACCGTCGCCCCAACGAAGGATGGGGATGTTGGTCGGCGGGCACGGACAGAGGATGAGCGCCCGTGCCGCTTCCGCGTAGGCCATGAGGTCACCGCGCCCGATCATCGGGAGGGGGTAACCAAGGAGCCCAAACGTACCGCTGCCAGAGACCTGCCCGTACGCATTCACGGTGCGCAGCGGGGTCGCAGAGAGCATAGCCCCCGAGCCCGCAACTGTCCCCGCCGCCGTCTTGAGGAACGGGTCGATGAGGTCCCCATGCCCCTGCGCAAAGCCCGAGACGAGGTACTGGACGGACTCGTCCCCGGTGATGTCACCCGACCCTGCCGTCGACCCACTGGCCAAACGGAAGACGATCGGGTCAAGCTGTAGAAGCTCGCCAGTCCCAGCAGAGGAGCCCGTCCCGTTGACGATCGGCATTAGCCCACGTCCCTTACGGTTACTTGTAAAGGGATCGGATCAGGATTCGACGCAAACAAGCTGTCCGATCGGGAACGACATCTGATCGTTCACCCCGATCGCACGCGGGGCTGACAGGTTCGCGAAGTAGAGCATGTTCCCCGCGGTCGCGGCATCGAAGAGAGCGAACGATGTGACCGTCCCCCAGGATGCGGTGGCGATAGGGAACGTGACCGCGGCCGTGCTAGCCACGGTCTGGCTGACCGGAGTCCCGAAGGTCACCGGCTGGCGCGCGTAGGCACCCGTGGCCACCTCGGTGCCGCCCCCCGAGGCGTTGGGCGCCACGGTGAAGAGGGCGAGGTAGACGGTCGAGGGAGGCGTCCAGTTCACCCCTCGAAGGGCTTCGTTCAAGACGACGGTGTTGAGGTAGTTGCTCTTGGGCATGGGGGTTCACCCTTGACGAGGTCACAAATGAACCCTCGATGCGCGAGGGCGCCGCCTTTCAACAAGGCTTCGTGAACGTAGCCTTCAAACCCTGATCGGTCGGCGTGGACTGGCTCGCGAGCACATCGAAGTCCTGCGCGGCGATCTGCTGCCCGACCGTGTAGGTCATGAGCAAGCGCCAGAACCCCACCGCATTGGGACGGAACCGAACGCTGTAGTGCCCAGGCTGAGTCCCGATCTCGTGGAAGTAGACCCGCCCCGAGACCACCTGCGCGTCGGTCACGCTCGATCCGTCAACGACGACCCACGCTTGCGGAGCGTTGTTGAAGAAAAGCTCTCCGACGATCTGCCCGAAGGTGAGCCCAACCACACGCGTAAATCCGTCGACCTGGAAGTAGTCGGCTTGGTCGAGCACCGTCTGGTTGACGTATACTTGGCGCCCTCTGGTCGTCCTAGACATAGCTCAGCTCGCCTCCGTCACGGGGTGAAGCATGACGGATCCCAAGTCCACAGTACCGGGCACCGGGGGCTCCGCCGCGGGGGGCGCCATGACTCGACGAGGGCCGTTGTATGACCCCGCTTGAATCCCAACGGAGAGCCCCATGCGCAAGCCTGCCAGCCCCTGAGTCTCGGATCCGCCGTCGAGGTGGCACGTGAGATCGACGTGGCCCATTAGCGCCTCCGCAGGAGAGGGGTGATGCGAAGCACGTGGTCCGGCGCGTTGAGGACGGCCCGCTTCTGAGTCGGTGCGAGCGGGGGCTGGCGCGGAGGGGCAAGAACCGAGCCTGCGCTCGGTGTGGGCGTCCCGCCGTCCGCAAGGATAGCTTCCAATGTGACGACGGTCGTGTCACTAACGTCCACATCGAAGTGGCCTATGAACCCGTATTCGGTTGTACCGTAACCACCCGTCCCATAGCTCATAGGTCACCTCCCCCAGCTAGGGTAGCGCATCAGGAGCGCCTTCGTGGAGGCAGAATCCCAAAGAGAGGGGAGTAAGCTGGGCGTACGGGCTCTCTCGGACGAGGGATCGTAGAAGTGAATGTCGGAGCGATCATCGCTCGAACGACAGTGAGGGTGGCTTGGAGGGTGGCTTCCCCCACAGGGTGACTCACGCTTGCCTTCACGACCTTCGCATCCGCCGTAAGGGTGGCACCCGCCGAGAGGTCTCCGATGAAGGAGTCGATGAGGTCCCCTTCGATATCCGCATCGCCCGCGAGAGCGACCGTGATGGGCTGCTTGTTGCCCAACCCGGCCATCGTTGAAGCATCTCCTGCGAGAAAGCTCGTGATGGCGTGCGAGATCGACAGGTTCCCCGTGAAACTCGCATCGCCAATGACTGAGCTGAAGACCCCCCGGTCCACGAGCACATCGGCGTCGAGGCTTGAATCCGGGAAGAGGTTCGCCACGGGCGCGAACATCGCCGTCACGTCTGAGGTGAGATCCGCATCCCCAGTCAGCGACGCATCGATATCAACGTTCGCCACGGCAAACCTCCGATCCTTAAGCCGCGAAAGGCGCCCGTGCTCAACGGGCGCCTACTTGACACCCGTGAGCCTTTGATCAGGTCTCGGCGACTGTTAGTGCGCCGATAGCAAAGCTCACCTGGTCACCGGTGCCCACGGCCTTGCTGGTACCCAGCGTTCCGAAGTAGAGCAGGTTGCCCGAGGTGGCAGCGTCGAAGACGCCCATGGCCACGACCGTTCCGTAGGGCGCGGTCGCAGTCGGGAAGACCACGGCGCCCGAGTTCGCTACCTGCCCTGCGGGGGAAGGAGCCCCGAACGTGATGGCCTGCCGCGCATAGGCGGTGCCCGATGTCGTCACTTCCGTACCGCCACCTGCGGACGTGGGGGCGACCGTGTAGAGGGCCGCGTAGACCGTGGACGGGTTCGAGTAGGCCGTCGCCCGAAGAACGTGGTTGACGAGTGCGCTGCGGAGGTAGTCGCTCTTCGCGTTAGCCATTGATCAGGATCTCCTCACAATTCGAGCCTGATAAAAGGAAGCGGGGTCATGTCGAAGCAGAACGCTTCGCAGTCTCCCATCTCTCCAAGTAGTCGATCGCGGCCTTGAGAACGGACACATGGTCTTGGGCGTACCCGAGCACGAGGTTGCAGTTGCGGTGAATCAGCCCGCGAACGCATTTGCCGCACGACTTCTTACTGCCGCAGCAGCTCCGGTCGTGATCGACCGTAACCGAGTCTCCGTCCCTGCCCTCTGGCTTCATGGGTAGCCCGCAGGCGGCACACTTTCCAGCTTGCGCCTGCCAAACGGCGTTGAAGTCGATGCCGTACTTCCCGCGTCGGACGATGGCCCTGAACTCTTCGGGGTGGCGAAGCTGCCAGGCGCGTGAGATCGCAGAGGCTCGGCCAGGATTGGCCTTTCTCCAAGCATTCGTGCGTGCCGTGTACTTCTCAGGATCCGCAGCGGCGCGGGCGATGTTCTCCCTGTTAATGCAGGTCTTGCAACGTGGCCTCGTGCCGCCCGTCCGCGAATCCTTGTGGAAGTCTGCCTGGGCGTCCTTGGACTCCCCACACTTCAAACAGGTCTTGAGCATGCGCGGCACTATGCGCATGTGACATGCTAGTCGGTCAAATATTCATGCCATGTGGCAGATCGATTTTAACGACTTGATTGTGTGAGCGTAGGGCTGGGCCGCGACCTTGCCCTGGTTGTTGAACCAGGCGGATTTGAGTTCGTCGATGTTGGAGATCGACGAGTCGAATACGAAGTACACACGACCTTCGTAACGCTCTGTTCGGACGAGCTGCACGCCCGCGGTTTGGAGGTAGGCCGCGAAATAGAGGTCTGGGGTGCCAAACTCCCCCACCCGCAACACGGGACCTTTGCCGTTCCCATTGCCCATCTTCGACATCATTTGTGTCATTCCCATCCCGGCGATAACGCCGCATCTGTCTCGGACTCGAAGGGCTGGGTCAGGCACCCACGTCGCGCACTCCAAGAGGAAGCGCGCGACGTGAGATGCGAAACCGAGCGCCCTCGGCATCGACTTTCCGTTTGCATCTACATCTTCATTTGGCCCCTTACGGGGCTGGGTACCTTCAGGCTCAGACGAGCGTGAAGATGTTCGAGGCGAGGCTCGTGTACTGGACCTGGACCTTGTTGCCCGCGGTGTTCACGCTTCCCGTGAGGGACGCCGGGATCACGATGCTCGTCGGGCTGACCGTGCCACCGGCGGCTTCGATCGCGCCCTGCTTGAGGGTCGTGATCAGAGCGCCCGCTGCCGTCGTGAACTTCACGATGAGCGAGTTCGGCTGCTCAGAAGTGCCGAGGCCCGTCCCCGTGATCGTGATCTTGCCCGAGGTCGGTGTGTTGACCTGGCCGTTCGTGATCGTGGGCGTCGTGTACGTGAACGCCGTGGTGCCGTCATCCGCGAGGACCACGACAGCCGCACCCGAGGAGACCGCGGGGAGGCGGTTCGGATCCGGGTTGTACGAAGCCGAGCGGAACTTGGCGAGGTTGCCCACCTGGAAGGACTTGATGACCACGTCCGTCTCGATGAACTGCGGCGCGATCGAGTCGGCGATGCCCGCCACCTGCGCATCCGTCAGGCCACCGCCAACCGTGGTCCGCACGGTCGCAGCCGAGGTGTCCACCGGACCCCCAACGGGGTTCAGGGCCGTGATGACCGTCGCGGCCGAGGGGACCGTGAAGGCCGCGCCACCGCCGGCAAGACCGCCGATGGTGTTGAAGGTCGACCCGTTGCCGGTCGTGTCGTAGGCGACGTAGGAACCCGCGCCCTTGGCCGTTGAGCGAAGAGCGATGCGGGCCGCGTTCGTCGGGGAGACGTACGCTTCCACGCCCGATCCTGCCAGGGCCGTATTCACGGCTGCCGCGAGGAGGGCCACCGTGCTGTAGACGGCGGTCGCGATCAGGTACGCCGTGAAGGAACCGGCGGACGAGGTCTTGACCCTGAGTGTCTGGTTGCCTGCGTTGATCGTCGCAGGGACGGTGATGTTGCCCGTTCCCGCGAGGGAGGCCGGCGCATACGTTGAGAGTGCAGACCCCACGGTTGTCGTCGTCGGGCGCGACACGTAACGCGTCTGGCCGGGCGGCTCGGTCGGAGGGTTGACCTGTGAGGTAGACTCCAGATCCGCCACGAAAATGGGGCCCGGTAGATCCCCTCGAATGACCGCAACTCGCATGACCTTACGCTCCTTCCCTTCTTGATTCAGTTGGAGAATCGTCCCACAGCTTCCTCACGACGGAGGAGTGTGAGGGCGACCCCGTAATCGACGTAGAAGGCGGCCACGGCCTTGATGAAAGCGAGGTGGTCGAACTTCCAAACGTAACTTGCATGCCGGACATAGAGACGCATGCGGACGAGCAGCTTGGCAAACGTGTCGGCCTTGGTGAGGGTCTGAAGCTCGTCCAGTGCTCCTGCCAGGCGTTCGTAGCGCGTCTGTACATCACGAAGGAGTGCCCGAGCCTGCGGCGTGTAGAGCAGGTCGGTGGGCCTCCAACGGTGTTCAATCCGTTGAAAAGGCCCCTCCTCTGCAAGTAGGGCGGGCAGGAGTTCGTAATGCACGCGATCATCAGGTCAGGGCGACGGTGTTCGAGTCCTGGTCGTCTGCGCGAACCTTCACCGAAGTGGCGGTCACGACGACACCAGGGATGAGCGCTGCGGGGATGAAGATGCTCGTGTTCGAGATCGTTCCGCCGCCCGTCGTGATCTGTGTCTGCGTGAGCGTCACCGCCCCCGTTCCCGTGAACGTCACCCTCGTGGTGTTCGGGGACAGCGAGGTCATCGCGGTGCCCGTGATCGTCACGTCACCCGCACCTGGTGTGTCGATCGCGCCCGTAACCACGGTCGGCGTCGCGATGTCGAGCGCCGTGAACGAGACCACGGTGATCAGCCCGGCGTTCTTGAGCTTCTGGATCTTGCCTTTGCCCGCGGAGAGCGTGACACGATCCGTCTGCTTCATGTCGATGTAGCCCTGGACGGTGGCATCCCCTGGCTTCGTCCGCGGAACGTAGCACTTCTGCTTCGGGTAGTTTGCATACCCGTCGCGGTCATACGCCTTCGGATCCGCGGTGGACCCAAGGCGGTGGGCCGTCTTGTTCGGGAGTCCGTCGTCGATATCATCGACAAGGATCCCACCCTGAGTCGTCTGGCTATGAATCAGGCGTAGCATTGTTCGCTCCTAGGGCCCTCACCAAGGCAGCATGGACCTTCGTCCAAACTGCCCTGATAAAAGGAAGGTCAAGGAGTTTGCCGTCCGAACCGCTTTGAGGGCACGGTCTGCCCACATGCGTTCAGGCGCCTCTTCTGGCCCTAATCGACTTGTTGGAGGTCGAGCACGTCCGCGACATCGCCGGGCGTTGAGCGCTCCGGGTCGAGATTCTTCGCGTTGTCGTAGCCCGTCGAGTGCTGGATCCCCACGATCACGGCCTCAGAGCACCACATGGCGCGAGCGCTGCGTAGCGGATTCTTTGCCTTGATCTTGAACCAGCGCTTCATGGCGATGACCCAGCTCTGGCCAATGAGCCCGCCGATGTCATAGCCAGACCCGAGCTGGTTCATGAGGAAGTTGACGCCCTCCGTCAGGGGGAAGGGGGGCGTCTTGATCAGTACGATCGTTTTGCCGACCTCGTACCCCACCCAGGGGACGAGGTGCAGGCCGCCCTTCTCCGTGGCCTCTAGCACCATGGGGACACCGCGAATGGCGTCTTCGCCCTCAAGGAGAAACCAACAGTGGCTGTAGGGCCTTTTGGTGACCCACATGATGATCTTGGAGAGGAAGCTCCAGATGCCGTTAGCGTGGGAGAACCCTACTCGGATCATGGTGTCGGCACAGCAGCGGCTGCGCTCCCGTCCTTGTAGCCCGCCGCGATCATCTCCTGGATGCCGGCAGGTGTGAAGTCGAGAGAGTTAGGCGTCACCGGGGTCGAGGGTTCGATGACCCTGATTTTCACGTGCCGGTACTTGGGCCTCAAGGTCGCAAGGTCGTTCTTCAACCCAGCGATGTTGAGGTCTGCACGCATGATCTGCTCCGACATGATGTCAATCCCACGCATGGCGAGGGCGGGGAGAGCGTGCTCACCCTTCGAGGAAAAGCTGTCTTTTGTGTACGGGTCAGCCGTAAGAATGACATCGACTTCCGTTGCGCCCGCGCGAATAGCTTCCCCGAGGGGAGTGACGCTGCGAAGGCCGCCGTCGGTCCAGGTCTGGCCGTTGATCTCGATCGGCGTGAAGAACACCGGAAAGGACGAGGAGGCGATAACCCAGTCTGCAAGCGACGTCTCCGTCTCCTTCGCGACGTAGGATTCACCCGTGTCCCACGACACAGCCACGACGCGAAGGAGGTAGCCGCTCGATGCGATAGCCTTTGCATCGAGGCCGCTCTTGATCCACTGCTGTAGGGGCTCAGTGTTGTAGACGGACGACTTCCAAAGCGACGTGATCTCCCGGAATGGGAACCACTGCTTCTTGATCTTGTCGTTGTCGACCTGGTTCCACAGATCCAGGAGCTTCGCGAAGGCCGCTCTTGGGTTCCCCTTAGGGGTCTGCGCCAGATAAGCGCTGTTGATGGCACCGACAGAGATGCCGCACATGATGTCGTAGTCGTTGCCGTCCTCCCCCATGAGCTTCTTCAAGACGCCCACCTGGAACGCACCGTGCGAACCGCCCCCTGACAGACATAGTGCCTTCATAACCATATCTCCTAATAGGTGCCGGCCGGAATGACCGCGTCCGCGAGGAGAGCCTCCCATGCCTTATGGCAGAGGTTCTCCCATACGGTCTTCTCCGCATCGGGAAGGTCATCTAGCTTGTCCGCTGCCGTGGATCCCCCGACGTTGACCGTCGTCTCATCAACCTTGACGAAGGTTGTGTCGTTCATGTA
>Ga0315288_10006027_pt1 | contig 15357 bp, 8 predicted proteins | sample YL17G11_20_MG_FD_203454 | JGI IMG/M metagenome (GOLD analysis project Ga0315288, IMG submission 203454) | Sediment microbial communities from Yellowstone Lake, YNP, Wyoming, USA - YL17G11_20 | ecosystem: Environmental > Aquatic > Freshwater > Lake > Sediment | place: USA: Wyoming | collected...
ATCTGATGGTTGCGTTTTTCGTCTTTTTTTCTTTTTCTGCAACGGCCCAGGCCATGACGGTGGACGAGGCGGTAAGGTTTGCGCTCCAGAATAATCCCGAACTTCAATCATTGAAGCGGGAAGAAGAGGTGGCGAGAGGGCAAATGGAGAAAGCCAAGCTCCCCCTGATCGCGAACCCCACGTTTCAAAGCGGGCTGTCGACAAGGGAAGGAGAACCCCAGGATCCCACCGGACGGGTGACAAACTACGGGGTCGGTCTCCTGCAGGAATTTGAGATCGCGGGGCAGAGAGGCGTCAGAATTGACCTCGCCGGAAAGAACCTTTCCAGGGTGGCATTGATCATTCAGGACAAAGAACGGACACTGACCTACGAGATCAAAGACGCCTTTGCCCGGGCGCTGCTGGCCAGGAGCAGAGAGGAATTGACAACGGCCGTTCTCCGGCTGCAGGAGGAGCTGCTTGGATTCACCAGAATAAAATTTAAGGCTGGTGATATTTCGGCCCTGCAGGTAAATCTGGCGGAGGTGGAACTGGGGAGGGCAAAGAAAGATCTCCTTTCGGCTAAGAGGGAAAAGAGAGAAGCCCTCTTGGCCCTGCAGGGGCTGATGGGGATAAAGCCCGATGCCGCCCTCAAAGTGGAAGGGGATATATCCCTCGGGAATATTCTCTTGGGTGATAAGGAAAGGCTGAAAGATCTGGCCCTGCAGCGGCGGCCGGATATAAAGGCGGCGTCTGTCGAGGTCGAGGCGACCCAAAAGGCGGTTGACCTGGTTAACCGGCTGACGGTCCCGAACGTAACTCTGGGCCCCTTCTTTAGCCGGGATGACCGCAGAAATGAGGTGGGGCTTTTATTCTCTATCCCCATTCCCGTCATTGACCGAAAACAGGCCGAAAAGATGGAGGCCAGAGCCAGGGAAGAACAAGCCCGGATCAGGCGCAGCGGTCTGGAAAAAACCTTTGCCCGGGAATTTGAAGAAGCCTACGGCAACCTCTTGACTTCTCTGGACGAGGTATCCATTTTTCAAAGCGAGATCGTGGGGAAAGCCTTGGAGAATCTGAGCCTCCTAAACCTGGCCTTTAAGGAGGGGAAGATCAGTTTTTTTGATGTGCGGGTGGCGCAGCGGGAGACGATCGAAGTTCAGTTCGCCTATCTGGATACGATCTATAGGGGGCAGCGGGCGCTCCACGCCCTGGAGAGAGTGATCGGGGGTAATCTGTGATGAACGATACAGGCAGGAAAAAAGCTGGCCCCCTCGCAAGGGTTCTCCTGGTTTTCCTGGTTGCTTTATTTTTCGTGGGAGGATGCAAGAAGAAGGGTCCAGAACGGAAAGAGGAGAATACCCCGGTGGTAGAGGAGAAAGAAGGAAACGCGGGGGTGGTCCTCCTTGCCGGGGAGAAATTGAAAGGTGCCGACATTAAGGTACAAAGGGTTAGAAAGGAGTCTGTATTGGTCCCTCTATCCGCGACGGCGGCAATCGAGTTCAATGCCGATCGGATCGCCCGGGTGAGCTCACGGGTGGCCGGCAGGATCCGCGGAATTAGGGCTTCCCAGGGAAACCGAGTGGAAGCCCGGCAAACGTTGGTCTACCTCGATACCGTGGAACTCAACCAGGCTTGGGCGGAATATATCAAGTTCAAAGGGAGGCGGGAGCTTTCCCTCAAGAACCTGAAACGGGAAGAAACGCTCTATGAAAAGAAGATTTCCCCCGAGAAGGACGTGCTAAAGGCCCGCCAGGAGCTCAGCGAGGCCGAGGCGGACCTGGCGTTGGTTAAGGGGAGATTCCGTACCCTGGGAATCGACCTTGCGCAGATGGAAGAGGAGAGAAACAGGGGCGAAGAGGGGCCTCCGTTGATTCCGATTTCATCCCCCATCGGCGGGGTGGTCGTGGAGCGGTCCGTAAGCCATGGAGAGGTGGTGAGCCCCGATAAGGTTCTCTTTACCGTTGCCGATCTTGCCAACCTGTGGGTTTTGATCGACATCTATGAAAGGGACCTGCCGCGCCTCAAGACCGGCATGATGGTGAAGGTTTCGGTGGCGGCTTACCCGGACCGCGACTTCAAAGGCAGCCTTTCCTATATCAGCGATGTGATGGACGAAAAGACAAGAACCGTCAAGGCCAGGGTGACCATCGATAATTCCTCTGGACTCTTGAAACCGGGAATGTTCGCCACCGTCTCCATGGAGGCGTTTCCCGATTCCCAGTCGGAGAAAATCATAGCGGTGCCCGCCGAGGCGATCCTGATGGAGGGCTCCACCCGGTATGTTTTCGTGCAGGTCGGAAAAGAGCAATTCCAGAGAACGGACATTACAGTTGGCCGCACCATCGGCGGGAGAGTCGAAGTAACCGGCGGCCTCAAGGAAGGAGACCCGGTTGTCCTCCAGGGGGCCTTTGTCCTGAAATCGGAACTCAAAAAGAAATCTCTCCAGGCCGAATGAGGGGATGGAATGCAGCGAATCGTCGATCTGGTTTTAAAGGAAAGACTGGCCGTTCTCATCGGCGTCGCCCTGCTGATCGGGGGTGGATTCTTTGCCTTCAAGAATATTTCCATTGATGCTTTCCCGGACGTGACGAATGTCCAGGTCCAGGTCATCTCCCAGGCCTCCGGAATGTCCCCCCTTGAGACCGAGAGGTTTGTGACCACTCCCATCGAGCTGCAGATGAGCGGCCTGGCAGGGTTGAAGGAGACTCGCTCTCTCTCCAAGTACGGCCTTTCGGTTCTTACCCTGGTTTTTGAGGATAAAGTAGACACCTATTTCGCAAGGCAGCTTGTCCTGGAGCGTTTGATCGAGGTGAAAGAGAGGCTGCCGAAGGGGGTTGACCCGGTTCTGGGACCGGTCTCCACCGGCCTTGGCGAAATCTACCAGTACACCGTGGAGGGAGAGGGCAAAAGCCTTATGGATTTAAGGACCCTGCAGGACTGGGTGGTTCGAAAACTCCTGAAGAGGGTGCCCGGTGTAGCGGATGTGAACTCCTTCGGCGGAGAAGTAAAGCAATACCAGGTCATCGTGAGCCCAGAGAAGCTAATCAAATATCATCTGTCCCTGAAGCAGGTCTTCGATGCCATCGCCCGGAACAACGCGAACGCCAGCGGCAGTTTCATGAACATCGGGGGCGAACGCTACGTCATCCGGGGGCTGGGGTTGTTGAAGACGCTGGAAGATATCGGCGACATCGTCGTCGCTTCATCCCATGGCACGCCGGTTTATGTCAAAGACATCGCCGACCTCAAACTGGGCCCGGCATTCAACCTGGGGGCGGTTGTCAAAGACGGGAAGGAGGCGGTTGCCGGCATCGTGCTTCTGATCAAGGGCGGGAACTCCCGGGAGGTGGTTAAGAAAGTCAAAGAAAAGATGGCCGAAATCAACCAAGCGCTTCCCCCGGGGGTTAAGGCCAAGCCCTTTTACGACCGTTCAGAACTGGTCAACCGGGCCCTTTCGACCATAACCAACGCCCTGATGGAGGGGTCGCTATTCGTCATCCTGGTGCTCTTCATCTTTCTCGGAAACGTGCGCAGCGCTTTGGTGGTCACCCTTTCCTTGCCCCTAACCATGCTCTTTACCTTCATTATCATGGAACGAATCGGCCTGACCGCCAACCTCATGTCCCTGAGCGGACTGGCCATCTCGATCGGGATGATTGTAGACGGGTCGGTGGTCATCGTGGAAAATGTTTATCGGCACCTGTCGGAGAAGAAAGAAACGCCTCGCCTCCTGACGGTGGCAGAATCCACCAAAGAGGTTGTGCGGCCCGTCTTTTTCGGTATCCTGATCATCATCGTTGTATTTCTGCCCCTTTTTTCCCTCACCGACGTGGAAGGAAAGATGTTTAAGCCCCTGGCCATTACCGTAACCATCGCTCTCATCACTTCGCTCTTGATCTCCCTGATGGTGATTCCCGTCCTTTCCTTTCTGATCCTGAAGGGGGGGAAGGAAGAGGATACGAAGCTCCTTCTTCTGATCAAAAGAATGTTCCGCCCGGCTCTGAACTGGGCGATCCGCCATCGCTGGACCGTCATCGGAACGGCCCTGGCGGCCTTTGCCCTGAGCCTTGTAATTCTTCCATTCATCGGCAGGGAATTCATGCCCATCCTCCAGGAAGGCACCCTGGCCATCCAGCTGATTCGCCTTCCCAGCGTTTCTTTGGAAGAGTCGATCGCGGTGGAGAAGAAATTCCACAAAATTCTCCTCTCCTTCCCGGAGGTGGAGACCGTCGTTTCCAAGATCGGGGCCGCCGAGATTGCCACCGACCCCATGGGGCCGGAGCTTTCGGACCCCGTTATTACCCTCAAACCCCGTGCGCAATGGAAGACCGCGCATACCCAGGAAGAGCTAATGGACAGGATGCGGGATCGGCTGGAATCGGCCATGCCGGGGGTCGGGTTTAATTTCACCCAGCCGATCGCCCTCCGGGTGGATGAACTGATTTCGGGCGTGAAATCGCAAATCGCCGTCAAAATCTTTGGGGACGACCTGGCCATTCTCAAAGAGAAAGCAGACGAAATCGCCAAAGTGTTGTCCTCAACCGCAGGCACGGAAGACCTCCGGGTTGAGCAAATTTCCGGCCAGCCCTATCTCCATATCGATTTTGACCGCAAGGCGATTGCCCGGTACGGAATTAATATTGCCGATGCCCAGGAGATCATCGAGATGGCGATCGCCGGCGGGGAGCCCACGGCGGTCTTTGAAGGGGACCGCCGCTTTGCGGTCCGGGTCCGCTTTCCGGAAGAACGGCGAAATAACCCGGAATCCATAGCGAATTTACTCGCGCCGCTTCCGGAAGGAAGGGGAATTCCGTTAAACCAGATCGCCAAGCTTTCCCTCCTGGAAGGACCCAACCAGATCAGCCGGGAGGCCGGCCAGCGGAGAATTGTGATTGAATGCAATGTGAAAGGCCGGGACATCGACGGGTTTGTCCGGGAAGCCCAGGGGAAGATCGCTTCTCGGGTAAAGCTTCCGGAGGGATATACCGTGCAATGGGGAGGACAATTCGAGAATCAACAACGGGCAATGAAGCGCCTGCAAATGATCGTCCCCGTTACGCTCCTTCTGATTTTCTTTCTCCTGTATATGACCTTCGATTCCGTAAAAAACGCCCTTCTGATCATCTTGAATGTTCCTTTCAGTCTGGTCGGCGGGATTTTTTCCCTCTATCTTTCCGGGTTTTATCTGGATGTCCCGGCCTCGGTAGGTTTTATCGCCCTCTTTGGAGTGGCCGTTTTGAACGGAGTCGTCCTGGTTTCCTACATAAAAAAGCTGACAAAGGAAGGATTACCCCTGGAGGAGGCCATAAGAAAAGGAACGGAACTGAGACTGAGGCCGGTACTGATGACCGCCTCGGTTACCATGCTGGGCCTGGTTCCGATCCTGTATTCCTCCGGGACAGGGTCCGAGATTCAAAAGCCCCTGGCCATAGTGGTGGTGGGCGGTCTGATTACCTCGACGATTTTAACGCTCCTCGTTTTGCCCACGCTTTACAAGTGGCTGGAGGAGGGGAACTCCGAAGGAATAAGCCCCATTTTGCAGAAAAGCGAGGAGGGGAAACATGAATAAAAATAATTATCCTGGGGCGAAAAACATATCGTGCTCCCGAGAGAAGAAAATGCAGATAAAGATGATCGTTGTTTTTTCATTGATATTTTTTATAGGAGTTTCAACTCAGACCATCCATGCCGCCGAGAAAGTCCTTATCGGAGGGGTGGAAAAAGTGGCCCTTCTGCCGTGGGGTGCGGTCCTTCCCGCCCGGATCGACACCGGAGCCGGCTTTTCCGCCCTGGGCGTGTTCGATTTAAAAGTGGGAGGGAAGATGATCGAATTCAGATTACCGGGAAGATACGGCGGATCAACGCTGCGGTTGCCCCTCGCCGGGTGGCGGTGCATAAAAAGGGCGGATAGCCCTTGCAGGCGGAGACCCGCCGTCGAAATGGACCTCTGCCTGGGGAAGGTGCGGGTTCGGACCGAGGTGACTCTTTGCGATCGTTCCAACATGGAATTCCCTCTCCTCATCGGCCGCAAGGCCCTCCGGGGAAATCCGGAGGCGGATTTTATCGTCGACGTCAGCCGTTCCTTTACGGTAAGCCTCAATTGCGCCAAGGAAAATTTGCCATGAAACGTTCGGTGGTTATTTTTGCCATTATCTTGTTCCTCATCCCGGTATCGGTAATTTCCTACCGGGTTTTTGTTCTTCGGTATCCTTTTTTCCCCGTTGCCTTTGGAAAGATCTGGCATGTCTCCATGGAGGCTCGAGTGGTCCCGAAAGAAAAGGAAATCGCCATCGAAATGGGCCTCCCCGCCAATTATGGAGGCCGCAGGATAATGGGGGAAAGGGTTACGAGCGGGGCTTTGGATTTCAACTTCTTCAATGAAACGCCGAACCGATTCGGCTATTGGTCGGGCCCGGTCGATATCGGGGACGCGCAAACGATCTCTTACCGGGCTTCAATTCTGGTTCGTTCCAGAAAACCCCGGGAAAACCCGCCGGCCCTTGAACCCTATCCGGCGGGCATTGATGGGCAAAAACAAGCCCTGGCTGAACGTTTAGTAGCGGCATGGAAAGGCCTCTCGCCTCCGGAAAGGCTTCGTGCTGTGGCCGATGCGGCATCCGGAGAATGGGGAAATGCCCCGCCCGCTTCTTCCGACTTGCAGGAATGGGGGGCCATGCGGGAAAAAATCGGCCCCCGCATGGCTTTCTTGATTTTGCTCCGGGCCGCCGATCTTCCGGCGCGGATCGTCGAAGGCCTTTTACTGGATGATACCATCACTCAAGACTTCCATTCTTGGCTGGAGGTATGGACCGGGAAAAAATGGGAAAGTCTGTCCCTGGAAACGGGAAATATTTATGGAGGCCCATCAAAATTGCTCCCCTTGGTTATCGGCGGTTACCCTCCCCTCATCATAACGGGCGGGAAAATAACGGAGATGCGCTGGACCATCAGCCATAGAATGCAGGACTACTGGCGCCTCCATTTTGAACATGTTCGCGGGTCCTCCCGCTTACTTGACCGCTTATCTTTATTCCATCTTCCCGCCGAATTCCAGCAGGCTTTCCGGATTCTTCTTCTGGTCCCGATCGCCGCCCTCATCATCGGCTTCCTCAGGAATGTGGTCGGATTTCCCACCTTCGGCATTTTCATGCCGGTCCTGATGGCCCTGGCCTTCCGGAATACCGGCCTTTATTACGGCTTGGGGATTTTTACGGGCATCATGCTCCTGGGCTACCTGCTTCGGCTGGGGATGGATAAGCTTCAGCTTCTCCTGGTTCCCCGCCTGTCCATGATCCTAACCTTCGTTATCCTGGCCCTGTCTTTTGCGGCGCTGCTGGGAAATAAATTCGATATTAAGGGAGTTATGGCCGTAGGGCTTCTGCCGATCGTGATCCTGACCATGACGATCGAGCGGTTTTTCATCCTCATCGAGGAGGCGGGGTTGCGCGAAGCCGTGCGGACCGTTCTGGGAAGCGCTGCGGTTGCCTCGATCAGCTACTGGATCATCAACCAGGAGCCCATTCAGTTCATCTTTTATTTCTACCCCGAGCTTCTTTTTGGCGTCGCCGGAGTGCAATTGCTACTGGGCCGATATACCGGCTTCAGGCTGTCGGAGATTTTTCGTTTCCGCGAGTTAAGGAGACCATCATGATTTTCAGGGCCGTCCGGGAGCTCCGGGAGGCCGGGGTGCTGGGAATGAACGGCAGGAATGCAGGCTTTATTCTGGCCTCCAATGCCCGCTCGCGCTATCCCTCGGCCGATGACAAAGTGATGACCAAGCGCCTGGCCCTGGAACACCAGATCCCTACCCCGCCGCTTTACCACGTGGTCGAAAATCATGGGGATATCGCCGGATTCGAGGAGAGACTCCAGGGGCATTCCGAATTTGTCCTGAAACCCGCTCGGGGCAGCAGGGGGAACGGCATCGTGCTCATCAAGGATCGCACCCCGGCGGGGTTTGTCAAACAGAGCGGCGAGGTCATATCCAGCGGGGAATTCAGCTATCACATCTCGGGGATTCTTTCCGGGATCTACTCCCTCGGCGGGCAGGAGGATAAGGCCATCTTCGAAGCCCTCATCCACCCGGACCCGGTCTTTGCCGCCGTGACCCATGTAGGAGTCCCCGATGTTCGGATCATCGTTTACCGGGGGGTGCCGGTGATGGGGATGGTGAGGCTGCCCACCAAGGACTCGGACGGCAAGGCCAACCTGCACCAGGGGGCCATCGGCGCCGGCATCGAGATCGAAAGCGGAGCGACCCTGACCGCGGTCCACCGCTCCCGGGTAATCACCCATCATCCGGATACGGGAAACCCGGTCAGCGGCATCCAGGTGCCCCATTGGGGAAAGATGCTCCTCATGGCGGCCCGGGCCTTTGACATGACCGGACTCGGTTACCTGGGGATCGACATGATCATCGACAAAGATCGGGGACCTCTGCTTCTGGAGTTGAATGCCCGCCCGGGCCTGGCCATTCAACTGGCGAACCGCGCCGGCCTGCGCCAGCGCCTGGAAAGGGTGGAGAAAGCTCCGCCGGAGCTCTTGGATAAACCCGAATCCCGAGTATCTTGGGCGCTGGAAACATTTCGGATTAAAGAGGCTTGGTAACAGTTTAGCTCTTTGAAAAAGATTCCTTTGGTGTTTGACCTACGCCGTCATTCCCGTGAAAACGGGAATCCAGGATAAAAAATAAGACCTGGATTCCTGCTTTCGCAGGAATGACGGACATGGATGACAGCTTTATTCCATGTTTTTCAAAGCGCTAAATTGATACGAGGTTTGAACAAGCTGCCTCATCAGCAAATTGCCCGGTTTTTGGGAGGAGATGGCTGACGAGCTAAATCAGGCACTTGACATTGAAATTGTGTGATATTATACAAAACCCGTAAAAGGAACTCCAATTTTTAAAAGGTTGGGCATGGCAGGCAAAACAAAGATACTCTATGTTTTTTTTGCGATTATTTTAGTTTCCCTGATTATCGGGATGCCTCCCTTGAAGCTCGCCCATAAGCTATCCAGTGGATGCCTCTTTGATAAAAAGAAAGCAATTGTTAAAGACGCTTCCTCTTTTCGCTATTCCCTTCCGCCCCAAAACGATACGAATGCCGCTATTTTTTCCTTCTCCGTGCCCGGAAATCAAATGGTTCAATTATGGGACTCAGCCTTATTGAACCCGAGCATCACCCCTTCCGGTTCGCTCCTGAAGCCCATTCCCATGCGCTGTTGATTTTCCCCTTTTCGCACGCAGTTTCCTGTAAATCCATCAATCCATCCTTGAATGTAGTCTGCCCCTGCCTACTGGCGGCCGACCTTAGGGTTCATCGCCGAGGAAGGGAACAGGCCGATTCAGGGTTTCAAAACCCCGACGATCAAAGGGGGGGAAGAGGTGTTTTTTAATCCTCACCCGTTTTTCTCACCCATCAGGAGAAAAATATGCCAGCGAATCGAATTCTCAAGAACCCGGTCATCGATCCTTTGTTGCGAAAAACCGAAGGGATCCTTCCAACCTTCATAAAAAGACAAACCGAAAGTACTCAAAGGCTTCTATTGAGCAGATGCCTTGGAATCATTGTGTCCTTCGCCGTGACCTGCGGCACTCCGGCCTTCCAGGAAGGAGATCTACTTCCCCTGGCTGGGAATTGGCGGGGCGAAGCGTTCGCTTCACAACCTGATCCGCCATCCGCAGGACAGGCGAACAAAGCTCCGCTTTCTCTGGGACAATGTATTCAACTTGCTCTGGCCAATAACCCCGACATTGCCGCCCGAAGGTGGGAGGTAATCCAGGCCGAGGCCCAGAAGGATGGCTCCCGGGGGGCCCGTTGGCCCAGTCTCCGCGCCACAGGAGGCTACAATTATAATTATTTCGACGCCCAGCGCCTCATCCCGGCCAGGGAAAACGGAGAACCGGGGGTTTTCAGCCATACCCTTACGGGGGCTACCCTTGTATTGTCCATGCCCCTTTTTACCGGCGGACAGATTACCAACCGGATCGAAGCATCCGAACTTCTTCAGGCCGCCTCCGAAAACCGTTTGGCGCGGACAAGGGAGGAATTGGTCTTTAACGTCACCAGCGTCTTCAATGCCATCCTCGGCCAGCAGCAAGTGATCGGCTCCCTCCTGTTCTCGATCGACGTTCTCCAGCAACAAATCGGCCGGATCAAGGATCTCATCAGCGTCCAGAAGGGGACCAAAGTGGATTTACTCCGGACGGAGGTTCGCCTGGCCAACCTGGAACAGCGTCTCCTGCAGGAGAAAAATACCCTGCTGGTTCAGCAGAGGGTCTTGGCCAACTTGATGGGATTAAAGGACAGCGAAGGGCCGTTGGTCATCGAGGGTCAACTGAATTTTATGTCTTTGAAAGTGGACCCGGAAGGCCTTTTCCCCGGGGTTTATAAAGCGCGGGAAGATTATCTGGCCGCAAAATCGGAACTGGATGCCCAGGGACGAAGAGTGGAGGTCGCCCGGGGAGGTCACTGGCCGACCGTTTCCTTGAGGGGGTCTTATGGGTTACAGTACGCCCCCGCGGCGATTCCGACTCGTATCCGCAGTGATGCGAGCGGGATGGAGAATCCTCATGAGGTCGGTGCGGTCGGGTTGTTCGTCGATATTCCCCTTTTTGAGGGAGGCCAGGTGGATGCCCGGATTCGGGATGAACTCGGGAGGCTGGAAGCTCAGCGGGAGCGGCTGAGGAAACTGGAGCTGCAGATTCGCCTGGAAGTGGAGACCGCCGCCGCCAATGTGAATTCCCTCCGGCAGAGAATCCTCACCACCGAAAAATCGATTGAACAGGCCAAAGAGAGCCTTGATATCGAAAGAGAAAAATACGCCCTCGGCAAGAGCACGATCACCGACGTCCTGGACGTGCAAGGCGCCTTGCTCGAAGTCCAGAGCACCTATTACCGGGCCCTGGCCGATCATGAAGCGGCCAAAGCCCAACTACGATTGGCGATAGGAGAGAAATCATGAAGCGGAATTTCGCGCTTTTAGTCATTATGGTCCTTTGGGGATTGGCCTCCTTAGTCGGCTGCGGCCAGGATCAAACTGCCGCCACCCCCAAAAAAGAAGAAGCCAAGGCCAGAACGGTAAGAGTGGAGGTTCTGAAGCCGCAAAGCATCTCCCGAATCCTGGAAACCACCGGAGAGGTGGTCGCGACCAATATGGTATCCCTTTCCGCTACGGTGGAAGGCCCCATTGTTTTCTGCCCTTGGCGTGAGGGGGATCGAGTGAACGCTGCGGGGCAGAAACTCATCGAAATCGACCGGGCCCTGTTCCGGGAAGAGGTGAACGCCGCGGCCGCCGCATTGGCGGTGGCCCAGGCCAGACTCGTCGACCTTAAAGCCGGGACGCGTCCGGAAGAGATCGCCCAGGCCGAAGAGAACACGAAAAAACTTCAGGAAGCCCTCGCTTTCTCCAAAACGGACCTGGAACGGATCGCCCACTTGGTGGAGCGAGGGGGGCTTCCCGGCGAGGCCGTTGAAAAAGCCCGGGTCACCTTCGTGGACTTACAGAGCCAACGGGCTTCCGCCCAGCAGCGTCTGGATATGCTCACGACGGGGCCGACGAAGACGGCGATCGCCGTCCAGGAAGCCCTTGTCAAAGAGGCGGAGACGAGATTAGAGTTGGCCAAGAAAAAGGTGGCCGAAGGGATGATCGCCGCACCCTTTGCGGGGGTGGTGACGAAGGTGTACGTCCGGCCGGGTGATCTGGCCACTCTCAAAACCCCGCTGTTGGAAATATCGGACCCTTCTTCCCTGGTGATTCGTTTCACCGTCCCGGAAGCCGAAAGCGGAATGCGCTTGGCCTCCCTGCCTGTTCAGGTCTCCCTGGACGCGTATCCGGACCAACGCTTCCAGGGGAAGATCATTCGGGTATATCCGGAGATCGATCGGAAAATTCGCACCCAGATTCTGGAGGCCAAACTAACCCAGCCGGCGAATCTGCTTGCGGGAATGTTCGCCCGAGTCCGGGTAATATTGGAAAGCGTGCCCAACGCCCTGGTCGTTCCAACCGATTCCATTCTTACAAGTCCCAAGGGCGAATCCATGGTCGTAGTTGCCCAGGACGGCAAGGCGGTAAGGACCAAAGTCAAATTGGGCATTGTCCAGGGGGATCGGGCGCAAATCGTCGAAGGTCTTCAGGCGGGTCAACAGGTGATTTGGTCGGGGCAGGAGGGGCTGAAAGATGGGGCTCCCATTCAAATCGCGGGAGAAGAAAAGCGGGGACCCGGCGGTAAGAAAAAAGGGGAGGGCAAATCATGAAGATCACGGCCATTGCCAATCGCCGCCGCGTGGCCACGAACGTTATCGCCGTGGCTCTGATGGTCCTGGGTTTCTACAGTCTCTGGCGCCTGCCGGTGAATTTCCTCCCCGAGATGACCCATCCTTTAGCCCGGCTCCTCATCTATTGGCGGGGGGCTACTCCTGAGGAGATCATCACCAACATAGCCGACCCGGTCGAGCGTCAAATGGCTTCGGTTGACGGGCTGGATTATTTAGAGTCCACCTCCTTTGAGGGGATGTACATCCTGGAGGTCAATTTCCAATACGGGAGAGATATCGATGTGGCCTATCAGGATGCCCTGGCGGCCCTCGGTCGCGCGGCCCGGCAGCTTCCTAAAGACATCGACCCGCCCATTCTCTTTAAGGCGGACCCATCCCAATTGCCCGTTCTGCAGCTCGTCATCCGATCGGACCAGTGGGACCTGGTGAAGTTGCGCACCTGGACGGATAACTGGCTGAAGGATCGAATGCTGGCGATTCCCGGAGTGGCGAGTGCGGAGATCGTGGGGGGCCTCCAGCGGGAAATCCGCATCCATCTGGACCCGGGCTCTCTGGAAAAGTATGGCCTTTCCTTGACGGGGATCCTCAGAAAGCTGAACCAGGAAAACCTTCAGCAGTTCGCCGGGCGGGTGACCGCCGGTCCCAAAGAATTTATCGCCCGAACCATGGGCGAGTATCGCAACCTGGAGGAAATCAAATCCGTTGCCCTGGCGCAGCAGGGGCAGGGTGGAAAAGTTTACGTGGGGGATGTGGCTCGGGTGGAAGATTGGCACGAAGAAGTCCGGGTGATGACCCGCCTGGACGGCAAACCGGGGATCAAGCTGAGCGTCGTCAAGCAGGCCGACGCCAACACCGTAGAAGTAGCCAAGGCCGTCCAAAAAAGGATTCAAGAGCTTCAAACCGCTCTCCCCAGTAGCGTCCAATTAATCGTGGTGGAGAATCAGGCCAATTATGTCGAGACCGCCTTAGCCGGCGTGCGGAATGCAGCCCTGGAGGCTGCCGGTTTGGTCCTCCTGGTTGTTTATCTTTTCCTGGGGAGCTGGCGGCAGGTTTTGGTCATGACCCTGGTCCTTCCGCTCACCCTGATTCTCAATTTTATCCTGATGAAGCTGGCCGGCTTTTCCATTAACATCTTCTCGCTGGGCGGTCTCGTGGTGGCCATCGGCGTTATTCTGGACAATTCCATCGTCGTCTTGGAAAATATCAGCCGACTATGGCGAAAGAGCCGGCGCGCGCAGGTAAACGACCTGGCAGTGGAGGGAACCCGGGAGGTGGGGCCGGCCATTCTTGCATCTACCCTGTCGTTTCTGGCCATCTTTTTACCCTTCCTCCTGGTCCCCGGCCTGAGCAGTTTGCTCTTCAAATAGCTGATCCTGGTCGTCTCCGGCATTGTTGTGATCAGCCTACTCGTGGCCATTACAATGACGCCCATGCTCACCGCATGGCTGATGGGGGCCGCCTCCGGCGACCACGCCCCTAGTTGGTTCGAAAAATTCTTCGACGGGGTGATCCGGGTCTACGGCCGATCCGTGGCCTGGGCCATCCGGTGGCGCTGGATCGTCATTGCAGCCTTCGGGCTTATGGTGATCGCGGCGGGAATCCTCATCCCTCGGGTCGGCAGCGAATTCCTGCCCCGCATGGACGACGGGCGCGTCATGGTGAAAGTCAAGCTTCCCACCGGAACCTCCGTGGAACAAACCAACCGGGTCTTGAGCCAAATCGAAGCCCAACTTTCCGGCGATCCGCTGGTCGAGAGCCTTTTTAGTCTCGCGGGAGGAAGGGTCCAGGGAGTGTACACTTATGAAGTCGCCAATGAAGGAGAATTGAATCTTCAGCTCATCCCGAGGCATGCCCGCAAAATCAGCACGGAGGCTTACATAAATAAAATCCGCCCCCGTGTTGCCCAAATTTCCATTCCCGGCGGGAAGGCCATGGTCACGCCCATGAAAATCAAGGGCTTGCGCCAAGTCGGCAAGGGCGATATTGAGGTGGAGATCAAGGGGCAGGATATGAACCGGCTCTTCGGGCTGGCTCAGCAGGTCTCCGGCATTATTAGCCAATCTCCCCGCCTTACGAATGTCCTCATCGGGACGGATTTAAGCAAGCCTGAATATCAAATCCAGGTGGACCGGACCCGGGCCGCGGAACTGGGGGTGTCCGTGGCCGACATCGCCGGGATGCTGCGCACCCTCGTCGGCGGAAGCGTGGCCACGAGACTGAGGGATGGAGAGTATTATTACAACATTCGGGTCATGGTCGCAGAGAATAGGATCCAATCGAGGCAAGATCTTGATAAGCTTCCCCTTGAGTCCGGCCGGGGAGGCTATTTGAGGCTTCGGGATCTCGCCCGGACGGTTCCGGCCACCGGGCCGGTCGAGATTGTGCGCAAGGATCAGGTCAAAAAGGTCGTCGTCAGCGCGGACGCGGCCGGGGCAAGCGTGGGGCAGGCCTTAGGGGAGCTGAAAAAGGCGCTGGCCAGGCTCGAACTGCCAACGGGCTATGAGATTACTTTTGGGGGCCAAGCTCAGACCATGGCCCAGATGCAAAGAGACCTTCTTTTGGTTTTGGCCTTTGCCCTCTTTTTCGCTTTCGTGGTCCACGCCGTGCAGTGGAACAGCCTGAGATTGCCTTGGATTATCCTCGTATCTCTTCCCGGCTCTCTGTCTGGTTTGGTCTTGGCCCTTTGGGTCACGGGTATCCCCCTGGGGGCAACGGTAGTGATTGGCATCCTGGTGGTGGCGGCGGCAACCATAAACGAAGGGGTCCTGCTCTTGACGTTCGCTGAGGAGCTCCGGGCTTCTCAAAACAGCTCCCCGCTGGTTGCGGTTGTCGAGGCGGCCAAGATCCGCCTCCGCCCCCGGCTCATGATCACCCTCATGGTGATCACCGGGTTTCTTCCCTTGGCCTTGAACCTGGAAGAGGGCGGCGATATGCTGCAGCCTATGGCTGTGGGAGCGATTGGCGGCCTCGCCCTGGGGATTTTTGTCGCCCTTTTTTTGATGCCCTGCTTGTACGTGATCTTTACCCGCGAAAGGAGGACATCTCCCGAATGGAACGGCGAAGGGCAGAGCCCGACTGTCGATGGACCAAGAATTGG
>Ga0315288_10006030_pt1 | contig 15356 bp, 15 predicted proteins | sample YL17G11_20_MG_FD_203454 | JGI IMG/M metagenome (GOLD analysis project Ga0315288, IMG submission 203454) | Sediment microbial communities from Yellowstone Lake, YNP, Wyoming, USA - YL17G11_20 | ecosystem: Environmental > Aquatic > Freshwater > Lake > Sediment | place: USA: Wyoming | collected...
TGGGGGTGAAAAGAGATTGCATCTGTCGTTTTAAAATGGGTCGCACTGCACGAGCTAAAATAAGGGCAACGGAGGCTTTGACTGCATCTCCGATGATGAAAGGGATCATTCCCACTATAAACGTCTTAGGCCAGGACATTTGAGTGACCGTTTTAAGCCAAGGAACTCCAAGACCATAGATCGCAAGTGAACCAATGATGACGGCGATAATCTCCCAGAAAAAATTACCGTGGGATCGCTCTGAAATCATACCTGTCAATAACGAAGCAAGGAGATAGCCAAAAAGGTAGCCACCTGTTGGGCCGAGGAAGTGGGCGAATCCTCCTCTACCTCCGGAAAAAACAGGCATCCCAATAGCTCCCACAAAGAGGTAGAGAGCCATGCTGGCCAACCCCCAGCGACTTCCCAGAAGAAGTCCAGAGAGAAGGACAAAGAGGGTTGAGAGGACAATGGGCACAGGTCCAATAGGAACGTGGATATAGGCTCCCACAGCCGTCAGGGCAGCCATGAGGGATGTAAGCACCATCCATCTCAGTTTTTCAATTGACATAAAAACCTCCGTTGGGTTCGTTGAGACCGTTAAGTTCGTTTAGTTCGATCAGACCTTTAAAATCTTTTAACGTACTCAGCGATATGAACGGGCGAACGATCTAACGAATATCATATTGTCAACCTTGCTGTTGAGTAAGGTTAACAAATAATATTTTGTCTGTCAACATGGGTTATGAGAAAAATCTACAATTTAAATCCAAGATCTGTGTGACACAAAAAATCTTGACTTATTCATTTTTTAGATCTATAAATGCGTTAATGAATTTATAATTCATTGGAGGTGATTGTATTGAACCATCCCTATAATTCAAAAACAGTTTCAAAAATCATAGGGATTCCGTTAAGGGTAATTGATTATTGGGACCGGACAAACTTCATCAAGCCTTCGATTAACGAAGCCTCTGGCTATGGCTCGATGAGGCTTTATTCATTTACGGATCTCATTCAGTTTAAGGTTGCCAAGTTTTTGAGAGATCAGGGCTTATCCTTACAGAAGATACGTAAGAGTCTTAATTATCTAAGGAAGCATCTTCCTGAGATTGAAAAACCTTTGGCCCAGTTGAGGTTTTTAACAGATGGTGAGACGATCTTTGTTCTCACAAATAAGGATAGAGAGATTATTGGTACCCTGAAAAAAGGACAGTATGTCTTTACCATTGCGATTGGGGAATTGATAAACGATCTGAAAGGGAAGACTTCTAAAATGACAATGGATAGGGTCTATATGGTTAATGTATTAAAAAAAAGGTTTAAAGTCATTCTTCATCCAGATCTTGAGGATGGTGGTTACTGGGTTGAATGTCCGGAGCTCTCCGGATGTTCTTCGCAGGGGGATAGCATTGAAGAAGCATTGGATATGATAAGGGATGCCATTAAGGGTAATCTCGAAGTCGAGGAGGAGTTAAAGAAAGAAGCATCTCGAAAAAGGAAAGCTGCCTAAATGGCAACTCTTCATAACCTAAAGCAAGCCTGAGAAGGTGATTAAAACCCTTGAAGACATCGGCAAAAAATTATTTTGATTTTTTTATACGAATTGGTAAACTCTTCTTACGTCATGTGCCATATAATTGAAGATATGGCCATCATTAACGTTGCAACTTATCGGAAAAGTAATCATGGGTAAACCATATGAAATAGAATTGCAAAATTTAAAGCAAACTTATGAATGGGCGCTTAAAGTACCGATCGAGAAACTTTGTTACTTTATCAATGCCTCCCATGACTTACCTTTGGTTGCTGTAGGTTCTGGTGGTTCATTGACAGCAGCTTGCATGGCTGCTCTCCTTCATCAAAGAGTGGGCATGATGTCAAAGGGAGTTACACCACTCGACTTTATTTCCACCGAAAAAACGATACAGGATACCAGTGTGCTGATTATGAGTGCCGGAGGACGTAATTCCGATATTCTATCTGCTTTTCGTTTTGCAGCGACCTCCGAACCACGTCAGCTTATGACTCTGTGTATGAGAACCAAGAGTCCTTTAGCTATTCTTTCCAAGAAATTTCGTTACTCCTCCCTTCTTGACTTTGACCTTCCATCTGGAAAAGATGGATTTCTTGCCACTAACTCACTCTTGGCCTTTATCGTTATTTTAATCCGAGCGTATAAAGAGTCGTTGGGGGGAGAATACACTTTCCAGCAGAATCTTCCATACATTCATGAGAATTATGAAGAGTTTAAGATTCTCGCCCACCCTCTACTCGAAAAAAATACCTTGGTAGTGCTCTACGGAGGATGGGGATTCCCAGTTGCAATAGATGCTGAGTCAAAATTTACAGAAGCGGCTTTGAGCAACATTCAGATAGCTGATTATCGAAATTTTGCTCATGGACGGCATCACTGGCTTGCTAAGCGAGGAGCCGAAACGGGTATTATTGCCTTAATCACACCAAATGAAAGAAGAATCGCCAGAAGAACGCTCGACCTTATACCGAAAAATATACCATCGCTTCAAATTACTACAGATAAAACTGGGCCGACCGGAAGCCTCGAATTGCTTGTTAAGATGCTATGCTTGGTTTATTTGGTAGGGAACGTACGGGGTATCGATCCAGGAATGCCTGGGGTGCCGAAGTTTGGTCGTAGCATCTATAATCTCCGACTTTCATTAAATAGTGAACACAAATTGCATCACGGAATGGATCAAAAAGAGAGAATAGCTATTATTAGAAAGAGCAAAAGTTCATCTCTTGCGAATATGAAGATAGAAGACCTTGAATATTGGAGGAAAGCGTATCGAGCATACCTCCAAAGAATAGAGCGGACTGCTTTTGGTTCTGTTGTTTTTGATTATGATGGAACTCTTTGTGATCCAGATGAACGGTATAGCGGATTATCGAATGAAATTGGTCAGGAACTTGTGCGCCTATTGAGAGGAGGAATTGTTTTAGGTATAGCCACGGGTCGAGGCAAATCTGTGAGGACTGATCTTCAGCGCTTGATTCCGAAAAAACATTGGGAAAAAGTCCTGATCGGTTACTACAACGGGTCGGATATAGCTTCTTTAGAAGATCCAAACCACCCTGATAAGGCAGGCCCACTCCATACATCATTGCAATTAATCAGAGATACTTTGGAGAATCATTGGCAATTTCATCGTTTGGCGAAATACGAGTGCCGACCGAAACAAATTACTGTAGAACCTTTTAAAACTGCTTTTTGGGGGCAGACAAGAACAATTCTACTCAATATTGTTACTAAAACAAAACTTGCGGGTATCCAAGTCTTAGAGTCGAGTCACTCAATAGATGTTTTGGCACCGGGTGTTTCTAAAAGGAATCTTGTTTTAGCTTGTGAAGAGGTTGCAAAAAAAATCGGTAATCCTGGAGTTGCTTTATGTATTGGAGATAGAGGTGAATGGCCAGGTAACGATTACGAATTTCTTTCCACTCCTTACTCACTGAGCGTTCACACTGTCTCGGCTGATTCAGAAAGTTGTTGGAATCTCAGCCAAGCTGGTCACCGGGGCGTGCAAGCAACCATGGGGTACTTAAGGTGTATATCGATATCAAGTACTAATGATTTTACATTTTCGTTGAAGAAAAGGGATGTAAAATGAGTTTCTTCGCTCTTCAAAAAGATGATTTGACAGACGATGAAGCTAAATTTCAACGTGGTGAAGGAAAAGTGTTTTTTTCTCCTCCCCCTTCACTCAAATATAATGAATATCCTACTGTTTGGTTGGACCTTCATCTCCTCGGATGATGGGTATGAAATATGCGGTGAAGACAAGAAACTTAGATTTAAAACACGAAATGGTGAATCGATCATTTCAATATGCCCTGGTAGAAGTCTCAGGTTCAGGACAGTTGAAACAATAGGCATCCAAAATTTTGTGACTGGTATCGTAGTCAATGTTGCAGGAATGGCTGTTAAAGGACTTACTGTCGCTCCCGGTAAAGTTGATCCAGGGTTCAACCCGAGTCAATTAGTTCTTGTCGTGAGTAATCTGTCCAAACGATCAATAGACCTAAAACAAGGAGATAAGATAGCCTCTGTTGCTTTTGCGCAAACAGGTGAATGTGCTCCAACAAAATCGCGTGGATGGGCAGATAGAAAAATAGAAGGTTATTCTCGTTCATCTTGGGATCGTTTCAAAGATCGGATGCAAGGTATCGATATTTTTGACATACTCAAAACTCTATTTATAGCTGCCCTTGTAACAGCGTTTGCCTTTTTAGTTCAATATTACCTTAGAAAGGTCGGTTTTAATTAAGATATGAGAGATGTTCTGGCAGAACGACTCCTTGCCGAAGTTATGAAATGGACGCCTGAAGATATTTCCAGAGAGCGACCTGATCTAGAGGAATTGGCAACCTTCAAATACGATGAATATCAGCAGTTTTCTCCGGGCATGCGTTTTATCGAAAGTCTCGCGTTTTGGCTTGATCAATTCAAAGATTACGAACGTAAACAAGCCTATGAATTTATTCGCTCCCGTTTGATATTTATCTCTAACGCAGAAATGGCACACCTCGTAGCCATCGCTTTTCCCGATTTTATCCGACCCATTCTAATCAGCCAGGCCGCAGCCCGATTAGGTCTGCCAGAGAGATTCGTGACAAAGATTGCAAATAGTATAGAGTTTAAGGTTCTCCTTCGGCAAAGTCTATTTCTTGGTTTAAGCGACGGCGCCCACATAGATCGCTTCAGGAGAAACAATCCTGAAATCAGTAATGAACAAGTTTGGCAAACCTATGAGATATCGGAAGAAAAAGCAGGAGATATGATTTCAAAACTTTCTTCAGATTTAGAAAGGCTTCTCAATAGAAATCCTACCGAGGATGAGAAAAGGTTTCGATTACTGTTTCTTCTGGATGATTTCTCCGGGAGTGGTATCAGCTATCTCAGAAAAGAGAGCAGTGGTTCACAATATGCTGGAAAAGTCCATAAAGTTCTCAGCAATGTGACCATTAATAGTCCGTTGAATAGTTTGGTTGATTCAAAGGACTTACATATTTACATTGTATTGTATGTTGCTACTAAGCATGCCCTTTCACAAATCGAAAAGCATGCAGGCGAATGGTTGAAGGAGAATGGATGCGAAAATAAATGTTCAGTCCTAGCCGTGCAGACAATTACTGATGATATTCGATTACATCAAGATAAGGATGTTGAAATCATAGCTTTGTTGAAGAAATATTTTGATTCGTCGATCATCGATGAGCATTACCGCAAAGGAAAGTACGACGAACCTTATCTTGGTTTTGATCAATGTGCCCTTCCCTTGGTTTTAAGTCACAATACACCAAATAATTCGGTTCCCTTACTTTGGTTTGAAGAAGGTAGAAAATATAGAGGGTTATTCCCCCGTGTGAGTAGACACAAAGGTTAGCTATGAGAGAGCCGCGTAACCCATTTCGGATGCGGACATCAGAACATATTGAATCTGAGATAACTTTTCTGCGACTTTTCGGTCCCGGAGTATTGGACCTGTTGCCAAAAGAGAATCTATGGGATCGGGTACAGATATTTCGAAGTGCTCCGGGTGGAGGGAAAACATCCCTCTTTCGCGTCTTCACTCCTTCTTCTCTTATTACTTTGCACGAGTTCCGAGCTAATGAGGATTACAAGGAACTCTATCAACGAATGAAAGATTTTGATGTCGTTTCCAGCAGCGGCCCACATCTACTGGGAATTATGCTGTCTTGCGCACGGAACTATGCAATGCTGGAAGATCTGAATTTAGATCCAAGTAGAAAGGAACGACTGCTATATTCTTTGCTCAATTCCCGATTGATATTAGCTGCGCTTCGGGGAGCCCTCGCGTTAAAAAAGCTTCACTACCCCAATGATTTAGACCGTATAAACATAGCTGCTCCAGCTCATGGAGAACTTTCCTTGCAAATGCCTGTTCCTGGAACAGGCAAAGACCTATATGAATGGGCACTCTCTGTCGAAAAAGGAATTTGTGAAATAATCGATAGCTTTGGTCCCTCTTCTCAAGAAACTTTAGAAGGGCACGATAACTTAAATTCGCTTTCTTTGGTTAGGCCAGAGTGCATTATGTACGATGGGACTCCAATTGCTAGCCGGGTTCTTGTCATGTTTGACGACGTTCATAAGTTAACTACACTACAACGGCATAAATTGTTAACTACATTGTTTGACCTTCGACCTTCTCTTGGCGTTTGGTTGGCAGAAAGGTTCGAGGCCTTAAGTCCAGAGGAATTATTGTCATCAGGTGCAACAACTGGAAGAGATTATGCGACACCTATAAATCTAGAAGACTTTTGGAGATCGAGTGGAAATTCAAGACAATTTGAAAACGCCGTAACAAATATTGCTGATAGACGTGCCAAATCAGCCCGTGATGTCCAAATTGCATCTTTTGATGGATGTCTACAAGAATCCCTTGATGGTAATGAGTGGCAATCCCGGTTTGAGGAGGCTATTAATATTGTTTCGCAGCGAGTTCAGAAAAGAGTGAGATCAACTAAGAGATATGAAGAGTGGCTCAGAGCAAGAGACAATATAGAGCAAACTCCGCGGGAGCATGCCATTGGTTGGCGAACCCTTGAAATACTTATTGAACGTGATATAAGAAAAGCTCAATCCTCTTTCGACTTTGTACTTCCATTGGAAGACCTAGAAGGAAGGGAGGTACCTGCAGTACGAGGTGCTGCAGAGTTTTTTATTTCCCAAGAGTTCAACATTCCTTACTATTTTGGTATTTCGCGTCTTGCAACTTTATCATCATCAAATATAGATCAGTTTTTAGCATTCGGAGGAGGACTCTTTGAAGAAATTGTTTCAGCTGCTCTACTGAGACGCCAAACCCTTTTGACACCGGATCGCCAGGAGTCCATCTTGAAAAAGGTTGTACAACAGAGATGGGAAGAGATTCCAAGGCGTATCTTAAACGGACGCGATGTACAGAAGTTTCTTCTGGCAATCTATCACTGTGCGAAGTGGGAAACCAACAGACCGAGCGCACCTTACGCACCAGGGGTTACAGGAATAGCTTTGACTATGGCCGATCGAGATAAGCTTATCGACCCGAAATTTCGTTCGAAGCATCCTGAATACAATCGGCTCATACATACTCTTTCAACTTGTTTGTCACATAATTTGCTTGAGGCTTCCTTGGATAGAAGCCAAGGACAAAAGGGCAAAACCTGGATGTTGCTTTATTTGAATAGATGGTTGTGCTTACATTTCCAACTACCCCTTCAATATGGAGGATGGCGGCCTCAAACACTTGATGAACTTTGCATGTGGCTTGAACAAGGATTCCAGCCTCCCAAAAGAAATGGAGGTGGTCTAATATCACTAATATAGCGGATAATCAAAGCCTTAGATGGGACCCTTACTTCATGAGACGAGGGGTAAACTTTAATAAATTTTGGGAGGAGTACTTTCAAAGCGAAGGCAGGAACCTTCTTTATGTACTAGGTCGAGGATTTGACCCACGTATGTGCGCTGGCCTTGAAGCTATATTAAAGTCTGGGGGAAGCGGGGTTCGCAATTGCCTTCGGATCGAATTTGACGAAGGGCCAAACTCTTCCTCGACACGACATGCTCCCCTTGTATCGAAAAATATAAGTAAACTTAATGGGATGCTTCAAGACCGCGGGAATCTTTTACCCAAACAAGTTAAGATGTGGTCGGATGAAGGACCTGGAAGGCACAGAATAGGGTCTCGAAGTGCAGCTGAGGTCTTTTCGGACAAATCGGACTTTGAACCTTACACAGATATTGTGATTGATATTAGCGCAATGCCGAGAAGCATCTATCTTCCTCTAATCGGGAAGACACTTTTTCTTATAGACCGTGCAAAAGAAAACAATTCTATAAAGCCTATCCCCAACCTTCACATAGTGGTTGCCGAGGATGCTAAATTAGATCGAAGAATTCGCGATGATGGCATTGATGATAATGCGAGCTATATTCACGGTTTTGGTAGCGACCTAGAAATGGAAGCCACCGCAGGAATTCCCAAAATCTGGATGCCAATTTTAGGAGAAGAGCAAGCTGCACAATTGGAACGCATATATAACCTTATTAATCCCGATGAGGTTTGTCCGGTTTTACCCTTCCCTTCCATTAATCCCCGACGAGGGGATGAATTACTCGTTGAATACCGCGAGCTCCTCTTTGACCAGTGGCGTGTCGAACCAAGGAATATTATTTACGCATCGGAACAGAATCCATTTGAAACATATCGACAAATTCACCAAGCAGTATGCCTTTACAATAAAGTGTTGAGTCCGTTAAGCGGCTGCAAGACGGTTGTATCCGCCATGTCCAGCAAACTTTTATCTATAGGTGCGTTACTGGCTGCCTATGAACTAGGAGTAAGGATGAGTGTAGGAATAGCGAACATTGAAGCACAAGGATACAATATGGATGACAATGTGACCAGTGAAGAGGAACTTTTTACTCTCTGGTTAGCAGGAGATTGCTATGATCCATAAAGAACTGTTTAAAATTAGGCATCCGAAACCGGTGTGTGTTGGGGCGGGACTTGTTGCGCTTGATGTTGTAATAAACGGAGATCCTAAGTCCCCGCCAAAATTATGGACAGGAGGATCATGCGGGAATGTCCTAACCATTCTTTCCTATTTAGGGTGGAAATCCTACCCTCTTGCAAGGCTAAAAGATGATGTGGCTGCAGAGGAACTAGTAAAGGATTTAAAAAAATGGAAGGTTCGAACCAGTCTAATCTCTCGAAACGGTTCTGGCAATACCCCTATAATCATCGAAAAAATAGGTACTAGAAGGAGCGGCGTTCCATGGCATCGTTTTGAGTGGGTTTGTCCGAATTGCGGTTCGTGGTTCCCGAAATATAAACCTGTTTTGGCTAGGGATATTGGAAAAATTAGCATGCGGATACCCCAATCCCAAGTATTTTATTTTGACCGGGTTGTACGAAGTTCGATTGAACTTGCCAAAATGAATAAGAGTAAAGGAGCTCTTATAGTGTTCGAACCATCGGGAATAAACGATAAGAAACTTTTTTATGAATGTCTTGAAGTTGCTGATATCGTGAAATTTTCCCATGAAAGACTTGGACATGCCCAGGAACTAATAGAGAGAATAAATGTTCCATTAGAGATAGAAACACTTGGTGCTGGAGGGTTGAGATATCGTATCGATGGAAATGGTAAACGGAAAAGAAAGTGGAAAACCATGAGGTCGTATCCGGTGATGAATTTAAAGGATGCTGCTGGGGCCGGGGATTGGTGTAGCGCAGGGATTATTCACTTACTAGGCAGTGCTGGAAGAAAAGGTTTTGAGAAGGCTGATGCAAATGACATTGATGCTGCACTGAGCTTTGGACAGGCACTTGCCGCTCTCAATTGCTATTATGAGGGGGCACGGGGGAACATGTACCGCATATCTAAACGGAAATTCCAGACACTAATCCGTGAAATCTGGAACGGTACTAGTCCTTTGGAATCGATAGAAGAAAAGGAAACTGTTCGGACTTCAAAAGTCATTAAATATATTTGCCCATATTGTATACAAAATTAAATATTATTAAAAGAAATTGGAATTAAAGTTTTTCTCTTCTCCTACTTTTGCAAACTCCTTCTAAGTATTTTCCCAAAACCTCTCCGGTCCAATCATTCTTCACTTCAGTAAGCTAAGTTTTTAATTCGGCTTTTAGCCATTTTGGGAACTCAGTCCAGGGGATGGCCGGCGTGCCTGATGGCATACCGGTATTTTCCTCTACACGGTGAACCAAAATTCCTATATTCGCTACATCCTTGCGGCTAAAGCCTTGAATTTTATATTTGCAACTTCTTCTTTTTGAAGTCTAGATATTCAGTTTTTTTTATTTCTAAACCTCCCCAATCCACTTGACCCATTTCAGGTCACTTTTTACTGTACGATATAATCCTTCATCCGCTGTAATTAAAGGGATGCCTTCTGTTTCAGCCAAAGCTAAGTAACTGGCATCATAGATGGTACGATGATAAACCTTACAATAATGCAATGCCATTGGATAAAAATGAGATAGATCCTTCATCTCAATTTCTAAATCGAAGAACCCCTCTATGGCTGTAAGAATTTTTCCTTCTTCAATCCTTCCTCTTTTTTGTGCAATAGTTAATCCATTGATCACTTCATATTCCAATAACGATGGCGAAAGAATATTCAACTCCTTTATTATATATCTTTGCAATAAGTTTAGAGCTTTTTGCCCATATTCTTCATCGGAAAGATACCATTTAAGAATCACGCTTGCGTCTAAAATTGCCCGTTTCAACGCCTTTTCTCCAATTGTTTTCTGGATTCCTTAAGGATCACGTCAGCTAATATACCCGACTTTGAGAAGGCTTCCCTTGCCGCGATAATCTTCCTATAGCCTTCCCCCCTTTTAGAGTGTTGATATTCTTCATAAGGAAGGATAACGGCTACTGGTTTTCCTCTCTTTGTCACAACGATTTCCTCCTTCTTTTCGGAGGCATCCTGGATCAAGCGACTGAATCCCTTTTTCCCTTCGGCGATGCTGACAGTTGAACTCTTCATATGTCCTCCTAATTGGTCATTTATTATGACTAATTATATAGACATAAAGAATTTTTGTCAAGAGAGAAACGACGGCGAGAAGCTGTCCTTGACACTGGATATATTGCAGAACTATGATGTATCAATATTGAAAAAGAGGGAGATCTTATGAAGATTATAGTAGATGCTGATGCTTGCCCTAAGTCCGTTTTTCGTATCTGCATGAAAGTCGAACATCAATATGGCATCCAGGTATGGACGGTGGCCAGTTTTCATCACAGCATCGATTCGGATCACCATATTGTGGTAGGGAATGATCCCCAGGAAGCCGATATCAAGATCATCAATTTGACAGAGGAGAAAGATATTGTTGTAACTCAGGATTGGGGATTGGCAGCTGTGGTATTGGGGAAAGGGGCAAGATGCTTGAGTCCGGCAGGTAAGGAATTCAGTCCTGACAAGATTGAATTCTTGTTGGAGGAACGGGAGGTCAAGAACAAAATTCGCCGACGCGGGGGAAGGACGAAAGGGCCTAAGAAGCGAACGTCTGAAGAGGATCGGCGATTCGAGGCCTGCCTGGAGAGGATTCTTTTAAAATCAAGAGAAGGCGTAAAAACAGATGGATCATCGTCTTAGCTATCAGTTGATAAGAAGCCGAAAGAGGAGAAAGACGATATCCCTCCACATCAAAGAGGATGGGAAAATAGTCGTTTACGCTCCTTATCGCACACCGAAATGGGAGATAGAGAAATTTTTTAATGAGAAAGAGTCATGGATCGTTGAAAAAAGATCAAAAAAAGAGAGATCGATCAAAGAAGCAGAGAAGGCATTTATCTCGGGAGAGAAATTCTTATTTTTAGGAGAATTGGTTCCGTTAGAAATACAGGATAATAATAAAGAGCCTCCGCTCAAATTATCTTTTGGTAAATTCGTCCTTGATAAAAATCATATAGAAGAGGCAAGGGATCTTTTTATTAAGTGGTATAAGGAGGAGGCCAAGGAGAGGATCATTGGAAGAATCGATTATTACAGTAAACGACTTCAATTGTTTCCTAAAGGGGTAAAGATAACAAGTGCTAAATACCGTTGGGGTTCCTGTTCACGAGATGATCGATTATCTTTTAGCTGGAGAATGATCATGGCTTCCTTCAGCATCATCGATTACATCCTGATTCATGAGCTTGTCCATATTAAAGAAAAGAATCATTCCAAAAGATTCTGGAATTACTTGGAATCGGTCCACCCTGACTACAAGAAACATCGTCTCTGGTTGAAAGAGAATGGAAGCTCATTATGGTTTTAATATTCAGGAAATAGGAACAGAGAGGCTATCTCTATTTTTCTAATCCTATAAAAAATTAAATTCTTCCGTTCTAATCATTCCTTCGTCCTCCTTATACCTATTCTTCCTTGCCTTTAAAGGTTTCATGAAATGATCTTCTTTCCTCTTTACATAAGTTGACTGAAGGCTTAAATATGGTAAGTTTATTTATATAAGGAAATTAACAAAGTCCCCACATCATTTCTGATCAGAAAGAGGTTCGCCATGATGAATCTGAAGGCACTTATTCTTTTGACTGCTGGACATCTGGTTACGGATATCAACACGGGTGCACTCCCTGCATTCCTGCCCTTCATTAAAGAGTTTCTAAATCTTTCTTATACGATGACCGCTTCGATAATGCTGATCTTTAATGTGACTTCATCCGTCATCCAGCCCATCTTCGGTTATTTCTCTGACCGCTGGTCTGCAAGGTGGCTTCTTCCTTCTGGATGCTTTATCGCCTCATTGGGGATGGCCCTTTTGGGCTTTGGTTCTTCTTATGCCTGGATCTTTTTCTTTGCTGCCCTCAGCGGCCTTGGGCAGGGTAGCTATCACCCTGAGGCGTTCAAAACAGTCAACTTCTTGGGCGGTGAGAAAAAGGCCACAGCAATCTCCCTCTTTCTTGTCGGGGGAAGTTTGGGGTTATCTTTGGGACCTTTCATGGCAACCCTCTTTTTTAAGTACCTGGGATTAAAAGGCTCGCTTTTATTCCTTCCCGCGGGAATAGCCATGACACTTATATTTCTGGCCACTCCTTCTTGGAAAGTCAAAACCGAACTTCTCATAAATAGAGCAAAAGGATTAAGAACTTCTGGTTTTTCAAGGCGAGGACTTTTTCCTATGGCATTGCTTTTATTAGTTGTGGTGCTCAGGTCAGCAACGCAGCTGAGCATTCAAACCTTCATACCTTTTTATTTCATTACTATTTTGCAACGAGACCCATTAATCGTCGGAAAGTATCTCTCAACGTTCCTTCTGAGTGGGACGATCGGACACCTCTTAGGAGGCCCATGTGCTGATCGGTATAGCTATAAGAGGACGGTACTCTTTGGCCTGGGCTTAACTTCGATCTTTCTGCATCTTTTCTTTTATTCAAACGGGACGGCGTCTCTGATCTTTTTTGCCTTCGCAGGATTCGTCCTCAGCTCTTCGAGTGCTATCACCATGGCTATGGGCCAAAGCTATATGCCGCAAAACCTTGGAATGGCTTCAGGCCTTATCTTAGGGTTATCTATGGGGGTGGGTGGGATCGGAACAACGATTTTAGGTTGGGTGGCCGACCAGTGGGGCTTACAATTTACCCTCCATATTATCTTTATCTTGCCTCTTTTGAGTTTGCTGACCTTCTTATTCGTTCCCTATCCGCCTCGACATCCGAGTCTATGATCTCTAAAACCTTCGTGATTCAAAAATGGCTACCTTGACACACAGGAGTCATATCGTAGGTAGATGATTTCATCATTAAAAGGAAAAAGGTATGGTTTTGGAGGAAAATGGCATCGTTCAAAAAATAATTCTACCTGTGATGCCCATCTCTGTGCTATACTTCCAAATGGAGAGGTTTCTAAGGGTGGACGCTTCGGTCAGGGGGCGGGGAGTGTTGAAAGGAGGGGATGAGGGTTTTTTTCATTTTGCAGAGTGATGTATCTCGGTATTGATTTCCTCGTCACTTCTCAACTTCAACCCTATGTCGTGGAAGTTAATGTAGGCCTTCCAGGAGGAGCCCAGGAGTATCATCTTACGCATCTTGTCTATTTCGGAAAACCCTCAGATATCTTCAGAAAGATTGAGGAGACCTCACAAAGAATCTACGGAAAAACATTTAAGGATTACCTTCATTCGCTTCCTTTTATTGAAAGCCTTAAGCCATTCAAAATATGGATGGATGGAAAAGGTTCCTTCCCAAGCACTTTTCACCCCGGGTTGAGACTCGAAGATAAGTGGAATCAATATCAACTCATCAGCTCTATTGTGCCGATGCCTGAGACGATGATTTTTGATCCTATCCACTTAGGTCAAGCTGAGCAGTTTCTTGAGAGGAAAGGGAAGATAGTCTTGAAACGCCGGGTAGGAAGAGGCGGAAGGGGTTTACAAGCGATCACTGAACCGGAGACACTCTCAAGGCTTGATCTTGGTTCAAACCCTTGCCTTCTCCAAGAGTATATCGAAAGTAAGATCGATGGGTATCACTTCTCTATTCGTTCTATTGCTTTTGGTGGAGAATTCATGTGCATGTATGCAAATCTCTCCACCCGATCTTTTTCTAACCACGGAACCTTAGCCTTTATCTCCCCCGACCACCCCCTTGGACTAAGCGAAAAAGATTTTAAGACCGAATCTTTCAATCAGAGATCTTGGGAAGCAGAGATATGGTTTGGTGGAAATGAACCCCCATACTTAAGACATAATCTATATGAAGATGAGGTGGCCAAAACAGCTCTTCATGTACCTGAAGATGTTTTTGGTATGATCAAGCAGCTTTCTGTAAAGATAGAGAGGTTTTATGAAAGCTTAGACCTCTCCAGTCTTCCAAAGGCCTGTTTTGAAAAATAAAAGAACCTATGCCTAATTATTCTCTCATCGATCAACCCTCCACATTGATGTATATTTTCTACCCCCGAGAGGATTCCACTCTATGCCCGGAGAATGCTTTTGATCTATTGGCACCTGTGGACGATCATGTTTCGATTCATTGTCGTTTTTACATAGGAAACCAGAAATGGCCGTGGATCTTATTTTTCCATGGGAACGGTGAGGTGGTGAGCGATTATGATGAAATCGCTCCAGTTTATCATCAGAGAAGGCTTAATTTGGTCGTTGCTGATTACAGGGGTTACGGGAATAGTAATGGGGTCCCAACCTTAACAGATCTTGTTCAAGATGCCCATGCCATATTGAGAGAAATTAAGAAGGAGCTGTCGAAAAGAGGATTAAGAAGTGATTTATGGATCATGGGGAGGTCTCTTGGCAGTATATCTGCTTTTGAATTGGCATACCGATATCAAGACGCTATAAGAGGCCTCATTATAGAAAGTGGTTTCCCGAGTGTTGTTAGGATTATTATGCATTTAGGGGTACCCATTCACGAAGTGAATTTAGAAAAAATAGACCAAGAATGCCTGGAGATGATCCATAAGATATTCATACCGACTCTCATCATTCATGGTGAAAGGGATACTCTTGTTCCACTGAGAGAGGCCAAGGATATATTTAACCATCTTGGAACAGATAGAAAAGAGCTCCTCATCATCCCTTCAGCCAACCATAATGATATCATGCTCGTTGGATTTCAGAAGTACTTCAATGCTATTCAACAATTTATCGAGATGACAGAGGTAAGAGAATCAGGTTAGGTGAGACCTACGCTCCGTCGAGGGTATGGTGCTCCATCTTTCGATACCAAGAGGTAGGATCAAGGAAATACTCTTCCGTATCCTTAAGAGAGAGGTAGTGCTCATTTTCCATCCTTGCCAGAAGATCAAAGAACTCCTTCTCTTTAGGATTCGAAACGCTATCCCGCAC
>Ga0315288_10006032_pt1 | contig 15351 bp, 14 predicted proteins | sample YL17G11_20_MG_FD_203454 | JGI IMG/M metagenome (GOLD analysis project Ga0315288, IMG submission 203454) | Sediment microbial communities from Yellowstone Lake, YNP, Wyoming, USA - YL17G11_20 | ecosystem: Environmental > Aquatic > Freshwater > Lake > Sediment | place: USA: Wyoming | collected...
CCAACCATTACAGGTACACTGCCTACGCCGACGGCGACTGGGACGATCACGCCGAATCCGGTTCTTTTTATGGTGGTCAGCCCTTCTCAGGCCAGGGTCAATGAGCTGCTAACCTTTACTGTGTCGTTACGCAATGATGGAACAGCCCCAGTCTCGGGGGCGTTATTGTCCGATAATTTCCCCACGTATATCGATGTTCAGAATGTAACAACTACCAAGGGTTCTGTTTCGAAAACACAGCACGCGGTTCAGGTATCGATCACGGCAATCTTTCCAGGTGAAACGATCGTTATCGTTATTCCGGTGCGGGTGAATAGCAGCCTGACCAGTACCATGACGCTTGAGAACCGTGCCACATTGACTGGCAGCAACATGACTCCCAGAACAACTTCTGTTTACTATACCATCATCGTCACTCAGATCCTGCCGGGGACAGGTGAACTGCCAGTGGCTGACGTCAAGTCTGATAACCTGGCATTGATGTTTTCTGGATCCATTGCAGGAGCGGTATTGGTAGCACTTCTGCTGATTGTCCTTACCCTGGGAAGAAGCAAGAAACTTCCCTCAGGTGCCTTCCTGATCGTCATCATCTTGGTTTTGGCGGTAATTGGGGTGTCTTGTCTGCCGGAAGGGAGCACGGTTGAAAGTGTCTCAGTTCAAGAAGAATCTGCCGGCTCTGTGCCCACTCCGACCATGACGCTGATGCCTTTTATGCCAGCGTATAAATTCGTTACGCCGGAGCCTTATACGCCGCTGCCAGAGTATCCCATTCCGTCTCCGGTGGTTCAGAAAACACAAGAGTCTGGAAGTCCTCCAGATACCAGTCCCATAGTACGTCTTGTCATCCCTGGGCTGTCCGTTGATGCCATTGTGAAGTATGTGCCGTATGATGAAGCCACAATGACCTGGCTAATTGATGGACTGCGTGAGGAAATTGCCTGGTTAGGGAATACCTCTTGGCCTGGCCTGGGAGGCAATACAGTGATGGCTGGGCACATCACCGTGCGCGGTCTTGGAGATGGACCGTTCCGCTTTCTGGAGAATGTCGCTCCGGGGGATCAAGTGACATTATATACAGAAGCGAATAAATACACTTACCGGGTGAGGGAGCAGGTAGTGGTTAACGAGACCGATTTGGGCGTTACACTGCCCACGGTCGGAACCCAGCTTACTTTGATCACCTGTACCGGATGGGACGATGAGTTGGATATTTACCGCTTCCGGCGGGTGGTGTTTGCAGATCTGGTGAAAGCTGAACCGGTCACCCACCAAGGCAGCTTAAAATAAGCCGGGCGGCATTACAACGCCCTTCTTCTTGAAGGTTACTTTTGGAATACCCATTCACCCCCCAGCATGGTAGCCAGAGGCTTTATCTCTGGGATGTGTTCTGGCGGGCAGGTGAAGGGGTCGGTATCTAAAACGACTAAATCGGCCAAAAAGCCGGGGGATAAACGTCCAAGACGATCTTCCATACCGGCCGCATAGGCTGCTCCGAGGGTGAATCCCTGGACAGCTTCCAAGACAGTTAGACGCTGCTCAGGGAACCAGCCCTCTGGTCCTGGAGAACCGTTCAGCCGCTGGCGGGTGACGGCAGCATGGATACCCCAGAAGGGGTTGGGGGATTCGACGGGTGCGTCAGAACCAAAAGCCAGCACGGCTCCGTGGTTTAATTGTGTCCTCCAGGCATAAGATAGAGCGGCCCGTTTTCCCCAATGACGGTCGGCCATGAGCATATCGGATGGAGCATGGATAGGCTGCATGGAGGCAATGACGCCTAACTCGCTCAAGCGATGAGCATCGTTGGGGTGAATAACCTGAACGTGTTCGATGCGGTGACGAAGCAAGTTTTTTGGCTTGGGGGTCAGTGTGCGTTCATAGGCGCGCAGGTTAGAAAAAGCGTTGAGCACTTCGTGGATTGCTCGATCCCCAATGGCATGTACTGCCAGGCTGAGACCGTGTTCAACTGCGAGACGGCCGCGTTCTGAAAGTTCTTCTGTATCCAACAACAGCATACCCTTGTTTTCGAGATCGCCTTCGTAGGGTTGGAGCATTGCCGCGGTTTGAGGTCCTAGTGCACCATCCGCAAAAGCTTTGACAGAGCCAATGCGTAAAAAATCGTTGCCGAAGCCGGAGCGCAATCCCAAAGCGACCACATGGGGTAAATCCTCTAAAGGAATACCTTTGACAACCCGCAAGCGAAGCTCGCCTTGGGCATGGAGTTCCTGCAAAGCCGAGAAGCAGCGTCTTTGGTCATAATCGTGCACACCGGTCAATCCCATTTGCCAGAGGATAGGTTGAACTTCGCGGAAAGCCTGGGCTACAGCAGCCACGGACGTTTCTGGAAGAACCCGGCTGACAAGCAGCATAGCCGACTCCAATAGAATACCTGTCAGCCGACCTTGTGGGTCTCTTCCCAGTAGACCCCCATATGGGTCGGGTGTTTCGTTGGTGACCCCAGCCAGGCGTAATGCGGCTGTGTTGACCCAGGCAGCGTGTAGAGACTTGGCTGTCAGAAAAACCGGATGATCAGGCGCGATGGCATCCAATTCGTCTGCTGTGCCGAATCCATCAGACCAGGAATTTTGGTTCCAACCATGCCCCATGATCCAGTTTCCTGGTGGTGTACGCCGGAGGCGTTCTGCGACGCGGCGCAGGCATTCCTGGCGGGTTGAGGTTTCGCAATCCACTTTCTGCAAGCCGAGGGCATAATGCTCCAGGTGAATATGAGCATCGATCAGCCCTGGGATCACAGGTTGGCTGTGCATGTCCAGATGGGTGCCCCGGCCTTCGAATTCGGCGCGAATCTTGGCATCGCTTCCTACGGCGATGATCTTGCCATCCCGGATCGTGATTGCAGAGGCAGTGGGCTTTACTTGATCTACTGTATAGATTTTTGCGTTGTAAAGGGTGAGCATAAGAAAATATTCTGCCCGTATCGCCAAAACTTTTCAGGTCTATGACTCACGTAAGAGTTGTTCCACCAGGGCTGTCAGCTCTTCATCTGAATAATAGTGAATGACCAACGTACCACCCTTACGGTGGTGTTTCAGGGTTACTTTGGTGCCCAGCGATTGACGCAGTTTGGTTTCGATCTCCGCAAGCTCAGGTGGCTTAGTTATTTTGGGATGTGCGGGTGGTTTTTGTCCAATCAGCAGGCGTACTAATGCTTCGGCCTGGCGAACATTCAGCTCTTTTTTCAGAATGGTTTGAAGAGCAGCATTCTGGGCTTGAGAGCTTGACAGACCTAACAAAGCACGGGCATGTCCTTCACTGATCTGGCCTTCAGCCAGAGCTTGTTGAACTTCCGTTGGCAGCTTGAGCAAACGCAGCGTGTTAGTCACCGATGTACGGCTTTTACCGACGCGCTCGGCGATATGGTCGTGAGGAAGCCCATAGTCTTCGGATAATTGCCGGTATGCCTCGGCGGTCTCCAAGGGGCTTAGATCAGCACGCTGCAAGTTCTCAATCAGGGCCAATTCCACGCGCTGCTGTTCGGTGGCTTCTCGGACGATTACCGGCACCCGTTCCAGGCCAGCCTGGCGGGAGGCCAGTAAACGGCGCTCGCCGGCGATCAGGATATATTGATCTGGAATGACCCCTCTGGTCACGAGCAGAGGTTGTAGAACGCCATGCTCCCGGATAGAGTTCGCCAGTTCTGCCAGCTCCTCTGGATCGACGCGTGTGCGAGGTTGGTGTGGGTTGGTGATGACCTGGTTGACAAGGATTTGTAGAACACCAGCCGCGAGAGGTGCGCTCTCTCCCGTGCGAAGAAAGCTTTCGGTTGGGATCAGTGCATCAAGCCCTTTGCCTAAACCAGATTTTCGAGCCATATTTACACCTGTTGCACGGGTACTTTTATTCCATCCCCTTCCAAGACTTCTCGGGCCAGCGCAGCATAGGCCTGTGCACCCACCGAATCGGGAGCGTATATGCTGATTGGCTGCCCATAGGAGGGGGCTTCTGCCAGCCGAACAGAGCGCGGCACAACAACTTGAAAAACCTGGCTCGGAAAGTATCGACGCACTTCTTGAACTACATCGTGGCTCAACTTCGTGCGTCCGTCAAACATTGTGAGAACAACACCACGCACGCGTAATTCGGGGAAAAGTCCAGAGCGGATGCGGTGGAGGGTTTCAGAGAGGTGACCAATCCCTTCGAGTGCCAGATATTCGCATTGGACCGGGATGATCACGCCGTTATAAGCGGCAATCAGGCCATTGAGAGTCAACAGCCCCAAAGAAGGCGGGCAATCGATCAAGATGTAATCATACCGTTCCTGAAGTGGAGCGATGGCGCGGCGCAACCGGCTTTCTCGCTCTGTCTCGGTGACCAGTTCAATCTCGGCGCCTGCCAAAGCTGTGGAAGAGGGTAAAAGAGAAAGTTTAAAACCCGAGTGGTAGAGTATAAATGAAGCGGCTGGGGCTGAGCCAATCAGAGCTTCGTAAGTGCCACCTTCTACGGAATGCTTATCGACGCCCAAACAAGAGGTGGCATTTGCCTGGGGATCCAGGTCAACGATCAACACTCGCTGCCCAAAATGGGCCAGGTAGGCGCTGAGATTAATCGCTGTGGTGGTTTTCCCAACACCGCCTTTTTGATTGGCTAAGGTGTACACAATGCTCATCTATAAGACCTCAACCATACATTCCTGGATTTCGGTGGTGGTTGGGATGCTCTCCAGTCCGAGGCGTGTGACAGAAAACGCCGAGAGTTGTGTAGCGAATCGGGCAGCTTCCCAGGGGTCGCGAGTTGAATAGAGGCGGGTAAAGAAAGCGGTTGCATAGATGTCGCCGGCGCCTGTAGCATCCACCTCATTTACATCTGGAGGCCGGAAGCGACGCACATCGCCATTCCAGTACAGGCGCGAGCCGTGGCTGGCCTCTGTCACCGCCAAAATGCGGCAAGAGGAGGCCATCTCCTCAATCCGTTCTTCACTGTTGCCGACATCCTCAACGCTGATCACGGCTGCTCCGGACTGACGGAGAGCAAAAGATGCTTCGGGCCATTCGCTGGCGTAAACATGACCTTTTTCATCCCAGGCGCGCAGCCAACCTTGAGGTGTCAAGCCGATTAAAGAAGAAGGAAAATGCCTGACCAAACCAGGCTCGACTTCTTGAGCTACTGGACCAAGATGGATAATGGGTGTCTGTCGCCAGACTTCTGGAATGTGATGGAAATCTAGGGTGGAGGCCACATTGTGCAGGATCTGAATCCTGCCTTGGGGAGTATAGATATTTTCAAAAGTTGTGCTGCTTTCCGCTTGGAAATTGACAACCGCAATCTGGTGCAACGCATCTAGAGGTAGCTCTGACCCCCAGGAGGTGACAATGCCCACGCGCATCCCCAATGCCTTGGCGGTTAGAGCAGAAAAGGTAGCGGTTCCACCCATCCGAGGGCCTTGAGATGTGAGATCCCGGGTAATATGTCCAATAACCAGGTAATCGATCTCTTCTAGGGGAGCCATTTTGTGCATGGGCAGATTATCAATGGTCAATCGACGGGAATGATGGTAACTTTGCGGTGGGGATCTTCGCCAATGCTTTCAGTGCGAACATTAGGGTTATCGCGCAGTTCTATGTGAACGAAGCGGCGTTCACTGGCTGGCATAGGTTCCAGGATTTGCCGCCGGCCGGTTTTTATAGCCTGATCGGCCATACGCCGGGCCAATTGACGGGTCTGGGTTTGACGGCGATCGCGATATCCTTCGACATCGACCACCAACATTACTGAATGACCGAGCTTTTTGCCCAGGATCAGGCTGGTGATATATTGCAATGCATTTAAAGTCTCAGCCCGTTTTCCGATCAAGATGCCCAGATCATTCCCGCGAATGTCAACGATGATCGGAATTCTACCGCGTTCTTCATCGGCTTCGCCAAACCGAACTGTCACACGCGCTTTGGCCTGCATTTTATCCAGAAGCTCTTCGACGGTTTCGCGGGCGATATCCAGGTCAATTTTTTCCTCATCGTTCAGTGGGATTGCGGTAGGCACAGATGTGCCCACAGGCATGCTTCCAGCAGGTTTGACGGGAGGTTTGTTATCAGCAGGTTTGGGCGGCTTAACTCGCTCGACAGGTTTCATGGGAGGCGGGCTGGTGTCGATATCTTCTGTGGCAGATTTTACGGTCAGGCGCACGCGTGCCAGGCGAGATCCCAGGCCAAATAAGCCCCGGCTGCCCTCATCCAGGATTTCGACCTCAACATCCTCCTCATTTAAACCCAGATCTGTAAGGCCATTCTTGATGGCTTCCTCCATCGTAGGGGCGATAACTTCTAGCGTCGCACGTTGTGTGTTCATAACAACCTCTAATTCGTTTTCTCTTTATTTGACTTGAGGGAAGGGAGTAGATTTTTCCAATTTACTTTTCCCATAGCAGCGTATTGTGCGATACCGACCACATTGCTGGCCAGGAAGTAGATGGCTAATCCGGAAGAAAGGCTGTAAGCAATCATGCCCATCATGAAAGGCATATACAGGTTCATCATTTTTGTCATTTGGGCGCTTTGGTCGTTGGGATTCGAGGGAGGTGGCGTCATAACCTTAGATTGCATCCAGGTCGTGATGACAACCAGGATGGTCAGCGTAGGGATGGCGATGCCAAACAGGTTGAGGCGCTCAGGTTGTCCAAGGTTCATCCACAGGAAATGTTTGTTTAGGGGGAACAGCTCAGCTGCGTTAATAAAGGGGTAGATCAGTTTGGATAACCCTAAAAGTTGATGCGGGGTAGAAGCCATGGCCTGATTTAGAGCCCCGTACAGGCCGAACAAGATGGGGAGCTGGATCAGTGTGGGCAAACAAGATGCCATGGGGTTTACGCCCATTTCCTTGTAGAGCTTCATTTGCTCTTGAGCCAGTTTTTCTTTATCATCCTTAAACTTCTTTTGGATGGTTTTAAATTTCTCAGAATTCTGCATCTCCTGCATCTTCCGAGAGCCTTTCATCTGGGAGGCTGTCAGTGGGTAAGTGGCCAGCCGGATGAGGATGGTAAAAAGGATAATCGCCAGGCCGAGATTTCCACCGATCAGGTGGTAAATCCACAGCAGCAAGTTCAACATCGGTTCAATTATAAGCGTATTCCACATGTGCTATCTCCAAAAACCCCAATTCCCAATGGATTATTTGGGGGGTACAAAGGACCACTTTAGCGAACCCGTTGTCGTCAAGGCGACCAGGAGCGCATCTCCTTCGGAGGGAGTCACAAAAAGTGCATCTCCGGAGGACAAAATGGGTGAATAGATTTTTCCGCTAACAGGAGTATTCCAGGCTGGGTTACCATCCAGGTCAGTTGCATAGACGGTACCATTTTCGGTTGCGAAGTAAACCAGATTATCCGTCAACAGGGGGGTGCCTACGATGGTTCCGTCCGTTTTCTTGCTCCAGCGTTCATTTCCAGCAGTATCCAAGGCGTAGAGTGTTCCTTTTAGATCGCCAAAGAAAATCACCCCACCCTTTTGAGCGGCAGAAGACCAAACCCAGTCGGTGGTAGGGGCACGCCACTTAATATTACCGGTGGCAGCGTCAAGGGCGAGCATCTCATTCCCAAAGGTTCCTACAAAGATGACCCCATCCTCGCCAAAGGTTGGAGCGGCTACCAAAGCAGCGCCCAAATCTGGGCTTTTCCAGGTCAGTGAGCCAGTTTCAGCGTCAAGAGCATATAAGTGATGATCCATGGAAGAGACATACAGGCATTGGCATTTTCCATCTGTAACAGGCTGGGCCCATAAGGGTTGGTCGGCCTGGAATGTCCATTGCAGGCTGCCCTTCAAATCCAAGGCGTAAAGGGAGCCGTTTGCATTGGGAGCGTAAATCCTTTGTGAAGTGACCAATGGGCTGGCAATATAACGATCATTTGCACCGGGAAAAGTCCATAAAATCGTGCCGTTATTCGAATCCAGGCTGTAAAGGATATGATCATATCCGCCCACGATGAGTTGGCCATCTTCGGTCACAACAGGAGGAGCAAAAAACGCTTTGCCTTTTTCTGGTTTATCGGGGGGAAACTTCCACTTCAGACTGCCGTTTTCCAGGTTGACGGCATAAACGAAAGAATTATCAGCCAGGTAGCCGGTTTTCTGGTCAACCATCAGACCAGGCCAACTGGATGCCAGATAAGCTCCACCGGAACAGCCGCTCAAAAAGCTGGCTGCCAGGATAAGGAAGAAACTGAACATGAGTAGACGAGATATTTTCATACGTGTGTTTCAATCCATTATAAATGATCCAAAGACATGGCTTCGGCTTGTCACCTAAGGAACAGGATCTAAGCCTCCTTTGTTGAAGGGATTACATCGTAAAATGCGCCAGGCAGCCATGAGGCCGCCTTTTAGAATCCCATATCGGTAGATAGCCTGGTAACCATAGTGAGAGCATGAAGGATAAAACCGGCAGGTGTTGGCAGGCAAGGCTTGTGAAAAAGTCATCTGGTAGAAGCGGATCAACGCCAGGAACGGAAGGCGGGCAAGAGTATTCCACCGGATTGGAATATCCCTCAAACGGGGTTCCGGTGGGAATTCAGGATCATACAGGTGCTCAGCTTCCATTCTCTTCCTTCAAAAGATGCGCCCGCCGCATTAAGCTGACCAAAGCGGCTTGAACATCCTGGCTTGATGCTTCAGGGGTGGTTTTCCTGGAAAGAAGAATAATCTCCCAACCAGGGTGAATTTGTGGGAGCAAAGGACGGGTGGCTTCTCGTAACAACCGCTTAGCCCGGTTGCGCTGAACGGCTGTGCCCACTGAACGACCAGCGGAGACACCGACATGCAGTTCACCTGCGGTATTTGGCATGGCTACCAACACAACAAGCGGGTGGGCATAGGATTTTCCAAACCGCCGCACCCGCTTGAAATCGGTTGACCTGGTCAGGCGAAACCTTTGATTCACCCGTTTGTTTCCAGCAGGAATGCTCCTTGAGCGTAGGGTGTGACCCTGCCAGAGCAGCCCACAAGTTCACCAATGCTACCAAACGATCCGTTTCGTGTGGTTGTTCTTGGTAACGGTCAAACGATGCCGCCCTCTGGCACGCCGGGCTTTGAGTACTTTGCGCCCGTCAGCGGATGACATACGCTGACGAAATCCGTGTACACGTACGCGCCGGCGCATTTTAGGTTGGTATGTTCGTTTTGGCATGCTAACTTTCCTAACTTTCCTGTATAGTTTCGTTCATCGGTTCTTCCAGAATTAGAGGGACGAAACCCTTTCTTGACCAAAACGGAAGTCCCGTAACAATCTTCGTGCAAGCAAAGGATGATTATACCCGAAGGGTGAGGTTTGGTCAAACCGATTATTGATGTTCGCAGGGATTTTTACCTTCACCAGGGGGATCCTCCAGGCTGGCCACAGGAGGATTGGGCTTGAAACCAGAACGTATGGGTTCAGGCTGTGCAGGCATATTTTGGTCGTGAAGTTTTTTTTGGAAATCTAACCATCTAAGCGAAATCATGCCAAGGAATAGTGGGAGCCAGAAGGTAATTCCACGATAGGCCAGCGTGATGATCGCAGCAATACCCAATGGAATGTACATGGTAGTCAACGCCAGGGTTAGGGAGCCTTCAACGATTCCAATCCCGGCGGGCGTTGGCGATACGATCAGAAACAGATACCCGATGCTGAATCCGGCAATGATGGTTCCAATCGATATGGGCACATTGAAAGCCAGGAATACCAGGGTAAAAATCGATAAGAGCAGGGCTTTGTTGATCAAAGCAAACAGGATGGGCATGATCATGCTCTTGGGGTTGCTTTTAAGCTGCTGCAGACCATCGGCTACATCATGTGCAAAATCCAGCGCGTGAGCTTTTTGCAGGTACTCCCGGTGTATAAATGGACGAAGCAGGGAATTTACGAAGCGGGTGAGGAATAGCAGAGCCTTCCCCAGGGATTGTTCGGAGCGCATGCCCAAGAAAAGCAGAAACGCAAATATGAGTGCGACCAGGACAAGGATAGCCGCTGCAGTAATTTCGGCGGCGCTAAGATTATTGCGCCGGACCAATACGATCATCCCCACTGCTAACACAGATAAAAAGCCCAGGTAATCCGACTCCACGAACAATGTGCTGGCCACCGTGGCCCGGGCAGTGGAGTATTTCATTTGCCGGGCACGCGCGATGATGATCGTGACGCCACTCATTCCCGCAGAAGGAGCAATAATATTCACGAAATTTGCCGAGACAATCACTGGAAGGAAACCCCAGATCGTTTCACCTTCAATCCCAACGGCTCGGTAGATGGAATGAAATGTTGCAGCCAGGTTGACTAACCACAACCCTTCTGCAAAAATCGCCAGCAGGAGGTACAGCCAGTCTCCACGCTGCAATGTTTGGATAATCGTCTCAATTTCCGAGATGCTGGCGACAATCAAAATAATGCTCAGCACCAAAACGATCGTGATGAATGTTTTACGCATAGGTAAATTATAACGGATATTGGCTTGCTCGGGTTTGTTGCAGGAGGATCGATATCCTGGATCTACAGAGAAGATTAAATAACAAAATCCAGCAAACGTTCTGCTGGATTTTGAAAAAAGCTGTTTTCTTATCTGCGCCGGTTACCCATACCCAATACCAGGGAAACATAATAGAGCAACTGCATGACGGCCGTTACCAGGGCTGCGATGTAAGTCAGCGCTGCGGCATTGAGGACATTGTTGACTCCACGAGCCTCGTCTTCACCCACAATCAGACCCGTGTCAACTAAGAGGCGTTTGGCGCGGGCTGAGGCATTCAATTCAACTGGGATGGTAGCCAGGGCAAATACAGCTCCAGCCGAAAAGACCAAGACACCCAGCCAGGCCAGATCGGTCAGGCGCAGGAGCAAGCCCAGGATGATCAAGATCCAACCCAGGTAAGAGCCAATATTTACTGCAGGAACTAAAGCTGAACGAATCCGTAAGGGAAAGTAACCTTCCTGATCCTGCATGGCATGGCCTAATTCGTGGGCTGCGATGGCAAGCGAGGCAACCGACTGGCCTTCGTAAACACCCTGGGAGAGCTTTAACACTTTTTTGCGGGGATCATAATGGTCGGTCAGGTTTCCACCGATCCCTTGAATGGTGACATCCAATCCACCAGCAGAGATCAAGCGCTGGGCAGCCTGAGCCCCGCTCAAGCGGCTGCGCGCGGGTACGCGGCTCCACTTTCGATAAGCTGAAGAAACGTAGGCCTGCACCAGCATCATCAGCAGCATAGCAGGCAGCATATACATCATGTAACGTGGATCAAAGAAAAACATACGAACCTCCTGAAAAGCCCTACTTCATTTCAACTAAAATCTTGATCGCCGCATCCAATTGAGGATCGAGCTTGGCCTTAATATCCTCTTCGGTCATGGTCACTTCCACATCCGGAGTCAGCCCGACCTCGTGGATCAGACGTCCCTTGGGGGTAAGCCAATGGGCGATGGTGACGCGCACAGCGCCTTCTTCTCCGGAAAGCGGGATCCAATTTTGCACACTGCCTTTGCCATAGGTTGTCACCCCGACGAGTTCACCGCGTCCGGTATCCTGGATGGCTCCAGCAACCACCTCGGAGGCAGAAGCTGAAAATTCATTTACCAAAACAACCAGCGGAATATCTGTCGCCAGACCTCCCTGGAGAGCTTCATGAGTTACGCGGGTGCCATCGCCATATTCTTCAAACAGGATCACACCGTTGCCGATAAACTGAGAAGCTAATTTGACGGCCGTATCCAGTAAACCTCCCCCATTGTTTCGAAGGTCGAGGATCAAACCGACAGGTTTGTTCTTCATTAAATCTTTGAGGGCTTTTGTTAATTCTGCATCGGTTTGCTCGCCAAATGTACTCACTTTGACATAAGCAATATTGTCTTCGAGCATTTTGCTGTCGACGCTGGCCACTTTAATCGAGGCCCGGGTTACTGGAACATCAAAGGGATTTTCCACACCTTCCCGCAAGATTGTCAGGATAACGGTTGATCCTGCAGGTCCCAGAACTTTACGATGGGCAAGCTCAAGCAGTACACCGGTCATATCCTCACCATCGATCTTGATGATCTGGTCACCAGTGAGTAAGCCAGCTTTTTCGGCAGGAGAACCGGGCATTGGTTCAGAGATTGTCAGGAAATCCCCTTCCGTGTTCACCCATGCCCCGATTCCTTCGTACTCCCCTGATACTTCAATGGTAGCTTTTTTATATTCAAAGGGATCCACGTACGAACTGTGTTTATCGCCCAGAGCTTCAAGCATGCCTCGAATGGCGCCCTGCATGAGTTTTTCGTTATCAACGGGCTGATCGACATAGTAGTCATGCACAATTTGCCAGGCTTCCCAAAATGGCTTGAAGAGCGTGTCGGTATCCTGCGGGTCGATCGTCGTTTTTGGGGCAGGCAGCAGATCTTGTGCGCTTTTATTTTTAAGCTGCGGTTGTATAAACCAACCGGCAACAAATCCAGCAGAACAAGCACCCGCTAACAGTAAGATGGCAACCGCGATGCCTAAAACAGTGGTCCAGGTTTTTGACTTCATAGTAGACTCCTCAACCATAGATTACCACACGAAAGTTAGAATAAGATAAATTTTACGAAAGAAGATGAGGAATACCCGTTATCCTGCCAGGAAATTTGTCAGGAAAGTTGAAAAGGAGGCTGGATCGCTGACCGATTCAGTGTAAAACAGCAGCGCATTACCATCCATAGGGTATAGGGGATGGCAGGAGGTGGGTAAAGCGCCTCGAGGCGCTTCTGTAACTGCATGGACAAAAGGTGCGGGGATATCCGCTTTCGATAATTCGGGGACGATTTCTTCAGAACTAATGATAACGACTTTCGAGGTGATGGCCAACTCCTCATCAACACCTTTATTGTCACCGATCAGAGTATTCCCCTCGGGGTCAGCGCGCAAGGCGTGGATCACTGCGATATCGGGATGGATGGCAGGGAAAGCGATCAACTCTTCGCCATTGTAAGGATCGATGACTGTGCGCACATCAGGCCGCAGCTTGGGCAAATCAGTGCCCAACCAGCCTCTCCCTGGCATGAAGCCCACGCTGGCAGCCTGGGCGTTCAGGCCAAAGGCCAGGCTGGCTTCGGTTTCTTCGATAATTTCAATTTCACCGTGGTTAGCATAAAAGCTGAACATGGGAGCCAGGCCAAAAATTTCCATGCCGAAATAACAGGTTCGTACGCGGCTAACCATCTGTGCACCTACCAACAGATCGCTCTCCAGGCTGGCTGTAAATGTCAAAAGGGTCAGATCGCGTGGCTCCCCAGTTTTCAGGTGCTGGCGCAGCAAGGCGCGGATGAAGGCCATCGGCCGGCGGTATAAGGTCATGCCTCCCAAAGCCAACATGGCACCCGATGGAACCCGGGCTGCTGCCTCTTCCAGAGAGATCAGTTTACTTTTCATGATAGAACCTCCTCCTCCCAAAGCGCGGGCAACACCTGCAAAAGCTCACAGGGATGTGCGATCGCGTAGTCTACAGCGGGATCCTGGAAATGCGCTGAAGAGCTATTGTGGTTATGGACCAGAACCGTCGTGAAACCCAGGGTGCGAGCAGGGGCCAGATTGCGGACGGAATCGTCCAGGAGAACACAACAGGAAGGATTGTCTTCACCAGCAATCTCTAAGGCGCGCAGATAGGTCTCTTTTTCGGGTTTACAGAAAAAGTCCAGCGCGTGCAGGTCGATCACCCCTTGAAAGCAGTCGCTCAACTCTAAGACCGCCAACACACGCCGGGCATGAGCCTCATCAGCATTGGTAAAAATCCATTTGGGCTGGGGCAGGCTGAGCAGCAAGGAACGGACTTTGGGTTCGGGATAAAGATACTGGTCAAGCGGCAGATCGTGCACAAAAGCCAGGTAATCTTCTGTGTCCACCTTGTAGAAATGCTGCAAACCGCGCAGGGTTGTCCCGTAAGTTTCCAGGTATTGAATGCGTATGCGGGGGATATCTTCCCAAGGGATATTTAACCGCTCGTGCATATACTGCCCCATCCGGTCACGGATGGCATTCCATAGCCCTGTACTGGAGGGGTATAAGGTATCGTCAAGGTCGAAGAAAAGGGTGTTGAAGCGCATACAAAGTATTATAAAGGATAAGACGGTATAATTGCCCTATGTCTATTCGCCTGCTGCCTCCGGAAGTTTCCTCTCAAATTGCCGCTGGTGAGGTGGTTGAGAGACCTGCCTCGGTGGTGAAGGAGCTGCTGGAAAATGCCATCGACGCGCAAGCCAACCATATCTCGGTGCGTGTCGAGGGGGCCGGGCAGCGCCTGGTTGAGGTGGCGGATAATGGCGTGGGAATTTCTCCGGATGAGTTGGAACTGGCTGTTGCCCGGCATGCTACCAGTAAGCTGCAATCCGCAGACGATCTGTTTCGGATTCGGTCCCTGGGTTTTCGCGGTGAAGCGCTTGCTTCGATTGGCTCGGTATCTCGCCTGACGCTGACCTCACGACCTGGAGAAGTAGCCTTAGGCAGACAGGTGCGGGTGGAAGGGGGAAAAGTCTTCCAATCAGAACCGGCTGGCTCTCCAGCAGGAACCGTTGTGACTGTAGAAGACTTGTTCTATAACGTTCCCGCCCGGCGAAAATTCTTAAAACACGAGGTGACCGAAAGACGCCAGATCGATACGCTGGTGACACGTTATGCCCTGGCTTACCCAAAGGTGCGTTTTCATCTTACCCAGGAAGGGCGCACCTCTTTACAGACCAGCGGGAATGGAAACCGGCGGGAAGTGCTGGCAGCTTTATACGGCCCTGATACGGCGCGCTTGATGATCGAAGTAATATCCGAAGAAGATGGATTGAGCATCACCGGCTTCACCAGCCCAACCAGTTTGACGCGTTCGAACCGGCGAGAGCTGACTTTTTTTGTAAACGGCAGACCGATCCAAGATGCTGCCCTTTCCAGCGCGATTTTACAGGCTTACCATACATTACTGATGGTGGGACGCTTTCCCTTGGGAATTCTCTTTATCGAATTACCCCCGGACCTGGTGGATGTCAATGTTCATCCTACCAAAGCAGAGGTCAGGTTTCGAGAGGCGAGCCGGGTTTTCACGGGCTTACAGCGTGCGGTGCGCAGGGCGCTCCTGGCACACACGCCCATTCCAGATATCAGCAGCTCTCAATTCCGCTGGTCTCAGAATGGAGAACGAACACCATCCCCGCCCGTCTTTGACCCGGCCTGGAGTATGGCAGAGGATTGGGATTCGCAAAATAACCCGGCGAAGGAAACCAGGCTGGGAGCTGATGCAACGGAAGTGATCGGAAAGGGCGCCGCGAATAATCAGCCTGAAGTAACCACTCCGACCGTTCAAACACAGATGGCTGCGCCGATCTTGCGGCTGGTTGGGCAAATCGCGGCGTCGTATCTGGTGGCAGAAGGGCCGGATGGGC
>Ga0315288_10006033_pt1 | contig 15350 bp, 23 predicted proteins | sample YL17G11_20_MG_FD_203454 | JGI IMG/M metagenome (GOLD analysis project Ga0315288, IMG submission 203454) | Sediment microbial communities from Yellowstone Lake, YNP, Wyoming, USA - YL17G11_20 | ecosystem: Environmental > Aquatic > Freshwater > Lake > Sediment | place: USA: Wyoming | collected...
CATGCTTTTTGCATCAATACCACACTCCACCATTTTGATTACGATCTGGAGAGGAGTATACCCAAGATCATTTGTAAGATTGGTTCCGATTCCAAAACTCACACGAATACGATTTTTACAATGTTCTGCGAGTTTGATACTCAATGGAACATCAAGACCATCGCTGAACACAATTGTTTTTGTACGCGGGTCGATACCAAGCTTTTGGTAATGCTCAATCATTTGATCAGCAAATCCAAATGGATCTCCAGAGTCATGACGAACACCATCAAACAGTTTCCCAAAGTATTTATCGAAATCTTTAAGGAACTTGTCAAGACCAAGAGTATCACTGAGGCAGATTCCAAGATCTCCTCGATATTCTTCTGCCCAAGTTTGAAGAGCAACCTTTTGACTGTCAGCAACTTGACACACACCCAAACCTTGGAACATCTGAACATATTCATGAGCAAACGTACCAATAGGTTTGATTCCCAGATCCATTGCAAGTTTCACATTACTTGTCCCCACAAATACACTTTTAGGTAGAGCATTGCTAAGAGATTCTACAACTGTTCTCTGCCATGCACCACTAAATGCTCTGCGTGTACCAAAATCGGCAAATTGAAATTTGCGGGTAGGGAGCATATCCGATTCAAAATCACTTGAGAATTTATCTTCAAGTCCAAGATAATCTTTGATTTTACCTATTTTTACAACAAGACGATTAATACCAACATTATGATCTGGATTTGGTTGAGTATTGCGGAAGTAAACTTCATTAACAATTTTCAACGCATACAGTTCAAATGGCATAGTCTGAAGGATTGGACCTTCAAACCAGATATCCAACACACCATCAGTAATGTCAACATGAACGAATCGTCTTTTCAAACGGAAATCTTCGAGGAAGTTCACATAATCTTCTGTGATGTATTCCAGAGTAGAAAGATACGCAAGTTCTTCTTTTGTATGTCGAAGCGTACAGAGATGATCGAACTCTTTTTCGATTTCTTCTTTATACGGAACAAGATCAACATCTTTGTTGCGAAGCTTGAATCTATATTTTGCATACGATCCTGGAAATTTGTGAAGTACAATCTGATGCATGGTCAGTTTGTAGAGGTCAGTGTCGAGAAGAGAATTGACTACAAAATTTTTTACGCTCATAATAAGCTCCCGTCATAAAGTTATTTCGATTACCCTACCAATATATATTAAAAACCAACCCTATGCAAGAGTTGGTTTAAAATTTATCCCATTGTTTTCTGATACCATTTTTCGCACTTAGGTCTGGCGATTTTCAATAGTTCATCTTCTGTCATATCTGGATTTTCCAAATATATCATATCCAACGCACAAAGGATAATATCAATAGACTCACCAATGATCCCATCTGGTCCAGCTTCTTTATAGCTTCGACCTTTGGCAATTTTACATTCTGTAGCTAACTCACCAACTTCTTCCATTGTATGAGTTAGAACATCATCACGAGTACGATCATCTTTGACTGCCATAGAATATTCTTGAACAAGATCAAAGAGTGTTTTACGTTTGAAATGTCTGTCCATTACCAAATCTCCCCATATTTGACAAACGCTCTCATTATCGGATACGCAGTCTTGCCAATAGGATACTCAGAAGAGTTCATAAGAGCCTCTACTTCGTCTCTTGTCATCAAAGAGGTATCAATGTCCTCTGATGCTTCTAACTTGTCTTTATTAGGTGTACCAGACGCTTTAACGAACGCGAGGTGAACAGCTTCATCAGTGAGTCCAGCAGAACTAAGAACAGCAGGAGAGATATGAAGAATTTCTTCAACTTTCAATCCAGTTTCTTCTTCGAGTTCTCTACGAACAGCATCTTCTGGAGTTTCCCCAGAATCGATCAATCCCGCAGGAAATCCGATTTCATATGTTTCAACAGGAATACGAAACTCTTTGATAACAACGAGTTTATCTTCAACCATACACGCAATAACAACAGCTTTACGACTGTTTGGTCTGCGACACCAAAACCAAGTGCTAAGGCGACTGCGAGTGTTCATGTAATTTGTTTTAATAAATTCAAGGAACTGACTTTTTTCTACAACTTCTTTTTTAAGAATTCTCATCTGACTTCTCCATATAAAGTTCCGAGTTAAGGATATACGCAAACACATGAAGCGAACAACAGTTAAAAAATCTTTTAGGAAGTCCATTCTCTTCTATATTATGTATAGCATTTCGAATTTGTGTGGAAGAACAGAATGGAAGAACATCTCCAATATTTACAGTAATATGTGGATCATTATTACACCATTCAATTGACTCAATATTCTCATAACCGCGATTCACAACAATGAATGGGATAGATTTAATAAGTTCTTCACCATTTATGAAGTTAGGAACTTTTCTCGCATTATCCCCACCAACGATGAAATAGTATTTATTTGTCGAATCTGCACCCTCATCACAAAATCGTGTCACAAAATCATATGTGCTACTTTGCATTTTATGTATCATTTCAAAAGCATTTACAGAAAGATTCTGCTTATACTTAGATTCATCAACCATCAATGACAACATACTAAGACGATCTGTACACGATGCTTCATACTCTTTATGATGGTATGAAACATATGCAGGAACAAACTGAACATCGTCAACGATTCCACGTTCAATCAATTGTTCAGCAACATACAGATGTGCTTTAGTAGGGGGATTAAATGATCCCCCAAAAAGTCCAATTCTACGCTTTTCCATTACTGTTCAGCCCCCGCACAAATAGTGTTGCGGAGAAGATTGAATGGATTGTTGCGTTTGAATTCTGACGCACGTTTACGTTTTGCTACAGTGTGATCACCACCACCATTACGGAGTTCTTCTTTAAGGATCGCATCAACTTCAGCATAGTTTTTTGCACCAAGCTGTTCCACATCGGAACTGGTTATACCAAGACCATCAGTAGGTGTTGCTTCGACACATTCCATGATTGCGGTATATCCATGAGTACCAACACCATGTTCATTTTCTGCGATCCATTTAGAAAGTTCATACACTTCCATTTTCCACAGATTCTGCACCATCCCATAGTCTCCCACATCACCGTGAAGAGTCCAGAAGCCAAGCATCAGTTCGGTGTAGTTGTCAGTAGAAAGAACCATACCTTTATTGTATTGAGCAAGATCATAGATATAAATCATACGAATACGAGCTTTAACATTACCCAGACGAATTTTGTGGGCAGTATCAGATTCGTTAGCAGGGTCGAAAGTTGAGGCATCAAGATCTCGAATGAATGTGTTATATGTTTCTGTTAGATCTACATATTTAAAGTCTGTACACAATGTTCTACCAACCTGCATAGAACGGTAGATTTCTTCATCTGAGTTTGTACCGATTGTGAGTGAGCGACCGATAAGAGGGATACCAAGTTCTTTACACACAGGAAGGGCAAGTGCGGCACACACTGTACTGTCAATACCACCAGAGATTCCCAGAACGAGAGCTTTCAATCCACTTTTCTGAATGTACGCTTTGAGTTCTGCACGAATGTTTTTTGCTACGATACCATAATCCATAATCAATCCTTTGAGATACTGTTATTGTTTCAACACTAATAATATAATTTGTGGTAATAGTAGAAGTCAACAAAAAAGGCGAGAATTTCTTCCCGCCTCACTTTATTTCTTTTTGGTATCCGTTTTTACTTCTGCTTTTGGCGTGACACCAGTATATTCCTTGCCACACACCGAACAGCGTACACCTTTTGTGGTGACACTCATAACACGTTTACCTTTTCCATAAGTTTCATCTTGAAACTCATTCACACATCCACACGGATGAATATTAATACCAGACATAACTACCTCATTATATAAGTTTAGATCCAACAATTTTGGATACAATTTTATTATCTACTGAACCTTTAGGAATGGATTTCATTACTTCACCCATAACCTTACCCATGTCTTTTTTTGTTGCGACACCGAAAATAGCAATAACATCATCAACCAGCGATGTGATTTCAAGTTCTGTCAACTGTTTAGGTTGAAATTCTTTCAGAACATCGATCTCATAGCTTTCTTTATCAGCCAAATCACTTCTTCCAGCGTCTTTATAAGACGTATAACTATCTTCACGCTGTTTAATACCCTTAGTTAATGCAATAACGATATCGTCAGATGAAACATCTTTACGTTTTTCGTTAATTGCAATATTTTTAGCTTCGCTCATCAAACCTCTTAGGGTTGTCAGACGAGCGGAGTCTTTACTTTTCATAGCAGATTTAATTTCTGCTGATAACTTCTCAATCATTATAATCTCCTAAACTATGTTCTCCACAAAAATGGCGATGCGATAACAGGGATATTTGCCGAGTGTAATACGTCACACATATTCTTTCGTCCCACAGGATTCAAGGTGTGAAGCATTACAGCAATCTTTGGTCGTCTTTCTGGATTGTTTGACAACCATTGCGCGACTTCATAACCTGTACCGTCACCCGATGGCTCCATTTGTTTACCACCGAGATCATGATCCAAAAACACATAATCATAATCGTATATCTTCAGAAGCTGAATACAGTCATATGACGTATACACATGCTTTAATTCTTCTGTTGCATACTTTTTAGAAAACTGTCGGTGTCTTGAATGATCATCATCCAAAATCAAAATTTTAGCCATTCGAATCCCCAAACGAAGCAATAAATTCTTCGGTAGTTATTTTAATTACATTATCATCCAAAACATTATCAGATCCATTTTCATCATATCCAATAGCATCTGTGATAGCAATTACCGTATATTTTCGAGCAAGAAGCCCGTCAATAGTCGATGTCATTGTATCATTAAAATTAACACCAACAACATACACAACCCCAACATTTTCATGTCGAAGGAATGATTGAACATTGTCTGGCTGACCAAGTAGTGGGTCCCAAACATCTGTAGACTGAGTTTCAAATACAATTTGCCAACACTCTTCCGCAACATTCAAATCAATGCCGTTTCGAGTATTTGCAACATTATAATGGAACTCTGGTTCAACCATCATCGTTTCATTAATTTTTTCTTGTCCATATGTATCGACAGTACAAAACCCATAGAGATTATTCTCATGGGAAATAACACTGCTAATAATTACTATTTCATTACGGAGAGCGGTTATAAGGGCGTTCTCAATATTTGTAATAATCGTAGGATCTACGCAAACCTCTTTGCTACACAAATCATTTTGTGTAGCAACGTCAAATATAACACTAATCATTGGCATCATCCTCGTCTGGATTTAAGTATTGATCGATATACCCTCTATCTTGAGTAAAGATAGGAATTTCCAAATCAATACCTTCACGAGTCACACACCCACCACGTTTGAAATATGTATCAACATTATTCCAATTAGTGCTTTTGTCAAGCATCAACATATCTTGGATCTTGTTGCAACTCTTACCATTCAACTGTTTCTGAGAGAAATGTTTCTGACCCAGACCTTGAATTGAATTACGAGTTGCATCCTGCTGTCTCCACACAAAACAATTCACAACTTCCTCACGAGGAATATTGAATACGCGAGAATCAAACATTGCAAATTCCTGTTTGATGTCATCCCGTTTACTTTGTGGGAACATCTGAGGGTTATTCAACATACTATTAAACTTTGCAGTTGCCATAGATGCAGATACAGATACCATTTTCTGAACATTATTGTTAAACCATGCATCAGTTTGAAGCGTACCATAGTCAACAAGAAGAAGTGTAATTTCATCCGATTGAACGTATGCAAGTTTACAATTCATAACATTTGCAACAAGATATTCGGCTGTAATCAGCATAAGATCTCTAAAGTCGTAATCATACGGTTTAGAAAGCTTTTTAGTTAGAGTGTGGAATGCTTTACCATCAAGTCTGATAAGTACTGGCATTCTGCGAGTGAGAAATGTCTTGGAGCACGACTCGTAAGTCTTCATGCGATCTCCAAGAGAATCCTTTGTGTTTTTCCCCATTTTTTATCCTTGGCATTTTATGTTAATAACATCTTCCTACCAATATATATCATGGTATGGTAGATTAGCAATACATTATGTTATTATTTCAGAGATTCATGTCATATTATTTAATAGGTGAAACAGCGGAGTTTTTTGCAATCATCCATTTATCACAAACTTTTCTACAAATAATTAGATATCTATTATAACATACACCATAATGTGTAGTAAATTTGATAGGGTCAACATAATGATTTCTATGTTTAATGGGGGAATTAAATACCACATACCCCCCGTTAAAAGAATTGTCACTTTGTATTAATCTACCAACAACAAATAGAGCATCTGATACAAAATAGTCATTTTCTTTATGATTACATATTTGTAAGAGTTTTTTCATATTATTTCCTAGATTCAATAACATCAATAATATTCTGTTCAGATTTGATACCTTCAAATCTTTCAAATTGTGTAGCATTTTTGAAGAACAACATTGTTGGTACGGCTGTGACGTTATACTCTTTAGCCATTTCTTGATTCTGGTCAATGTCAACAGACATAATCATGACATTAGCATCACTTTCATATTTATTAGCAACACTAACCAAAATTCTATCCATCATTTTACATGGACCACACCATGTAGCACCAAATTTAACAAGAACAACACCATCATTTCGAATTTCCATCTATAATCTCCTTTAAAGTTACAGGGGTGAAGTCCCAAAGATCTACCCCAACGTCATAAGCATCTTTTTTAAATGATTTGCCAATATTCCCATGACAGTGCCCATGAAGGTGAATCGCACCTTTGAACGAACCTTCCCATTCATATATCGGATAGTGACACAGCACAACTCTTACGTTGTCGTCTTTCACTTTGTGGATGTCTCCATGAAAGATACATCTGTCAATATTCATATTCCGAGCTTTTTTATAAGCTTCATCATCATGATTACCCATGATAAAATGTTTTATTCCATTCAATTTTTGACAGTACTCATAGAATACTGTAGTCCCAAAAGAAAAATCTCCAAGAATATAAACATCATCAGAAACACCAACACGAGCGTTCCAGTTGTTGATCATAATTTCTTGCATTTCTTTAAGGTCTTTGAATGGACGTTTACACAATTTTATAATATTTGCATGATCCCAGTGGGCATCCGCAGTATAAAATTTCATTTAGTCCTCTTCAGTTTCTTTTAAATCAAAATAATCTTTTACGAAATCGATACCAATTTCATCAAGTAACGCTTCATTATCCCCAAACAATTTAACAATTGTTTCGGCATCAAGGTCGCCAATAACTTCTTTTGCTATATCCATAACATCTACACCATTAGCAATGACATTTATTTTTCGAGCAGTAGATGGCGTTGTTTCAAAATACTCAGTTGCAAATTCTAAGTCCATTATGTCTCCTTATAGAAATTCATCTTGAATACGTATCAACACATTATTGTGTTTAGGGTCTATTATATACTCTATTTCTACAAGTAGAGGGTAATGTCTTACCGCACCGAAATTCATGTATGTTTTAGCAACTTGCACGATTTCAGATTCTGTGATAAGTTTAAATGTTGTGCTGATAAATTTATTTGATAATGCATGTTTTGCATTAATGATGCCGATTTCTTTTACTTTATCTGTAGCTGTTATTTTCCGCCCAAACATAGTTTTTCTTTCCGCATAACAAATAATATTTTCTTTCCCAACTTTTTCAGTTTTAGCAAAAAAATCTTTAAGATATTGGATAGTTGCACTATTGTTGAAATTAAAGTCTACAGATGGTTGATCTATCACAGGAGTAATTTCTACAGGTAACTCAACCACAGGTTCTACTTTTTGTTTTTTGGTGGGTGGTTTCGCTCCTACAGGACGATCTATTGGCGGTTTAGCAGTAGACGTTTTAGGTCTACCGCTTGGAGCCGCACTTGTAGGATTGTTATCACCAAAATCTATAAATTCAAATAAACTCATACATTACTATTGAGATAGGTGAAGTACCATTTACGAGCATAGTCGCTAACAGCTTTACCAACCTCTTTAGGTTCGAGATTGTTTTCGCTCAACGTTTCGAGTTCTTCAGCAATAACATCGCTTACAACCCATTTAACGAAGTCTCCAGTGGTCTTCATAGATGGAGTGATATTGTTAGTTACAAAAACCTGTTCGATACCTTGAAGGAGTCTGTTTTCAGTAACCGCGTATTCCACGAATTCTTTGATAGATTCCAACTTTTCAAGATCAACTGCTACGAGGGTCTTTACTTTAGTTGCAGAATGTTTTTCACCTTTTACCTTGAAAACATATCTACGACCGTTATACCAACCCACCCAAACATTACCTTCACCAGTTGTTGTATCTTCTCCGAGTTTTTTACCAAAAACTTTACCAACAGGGCATTCTTTTTCAACTTCCAACATGATATCGATCATTTTATTACGAGACATTTCTGGCTCATTGAAGTCAATCATAACGGTATGAGATTCAAAATCATTGATATTGTAAATCAATTTATCCTCATCACTAAGATCTGCCCACGCATCATCAGTTAGATAATAATTGTTATGAATTGTTGTTGTTTCTTCTTCTTCATCCTCATACCCAACAGGTACAACTTTGATCGCGAAGATTACAAACATTTTGTCAAGACCACTAATAGACATACCCTTTTGGATACTTCCACCACACCATTCACCGAAGATCATGATTGTTTCTGTGGTCAACCCTTCATATTCTCTGATCTGCTTAACAAAGTCCAAGAAAATATCTTTACGAGAACTTGCAAAAAACGCGAACCCTGCATTATCATTTTCTGGGGTGATGATGTGAGAACGACTCTGGAACCAGATATTGTTATCACAATCAACACCAACACCAGCATTTGTTCCATGAATTTTTACAGTTCCTTTGAATGGAACTGTTGGCATGGGAGCATTTCTATCCATAATCATATTACCATCAGTGTCCATTCCAAGATACTGAGCGGCATGTTTGATATCTCTGATTACACCCACAAATTGTCCGATTTTACTAAAGCTTACAAACTTTTCCATAATACCCTCATATTTAATGTTATACCCTAATATACAGTATTTTCGTTCAATAGTCAAGACAAAAAAGGCAGAAGTTTCCTTCTGCCCCTATTTTCCAATAGATTGTGTGCTCAATCAAGTATCAGAATGCGTTCTGACAATATTTTTGATGAGTCTTTAAATTCTTCAAGGGTCCCATTGTTATCAATAATGAATTCCCAGAATCTATAATCATCTAAAGCTGTTTCTGATGCATGTTCTTGGATCAACACATCGCGAGGAATATTTCGTTCTATGCGAATTGGAATAATTCTCCAACCGTCAATAAAATCGTGAATATCTTCAAGCTCATTAGGGAATCGAACATCTGTTACAATAATCACATCTGTTTTAGTATCATTATTGATACGTTTAGCCATTGTCTTAACCCAGAATTGATCGTCAAATCTTTTTCTGGCAATGTCTGTTCCGTAAGTTTGTAGTAAAACTCGTGTAATATCAGTTTTGTCTTCGTAGAAGTTGTCTTTAGTGAATGTAAATTCATCTATTAACGAATCTATTTGAGCTTTCATTTCCAATGGTAATCCATATTTAGTATTAAAATACGGTCCAATGGTAGCTTTGATTCTGTTAGATTGATTTCTCAATACTTCACCAAGAACTCTAAAATCTTCAACGCTGTAATTTTTTAAATCTCCAGCGTATAAATCTTGTTTTACTACTAACCCTTTGTTAGTCAGTTCTTCTTCCAGATATTTAGCAAATTGATTTTTTCCCGAATTAATTTTCCCACTCAATAAAATCAAATATTTCATATCTTATCCGTTCAATAATTGTGGGGAGATGTCAACCCAGTCAACACCTTGAGCACCTTCAAGAATAACGCCATTATTTACACACACTTTATTACACATACATGCCTGTGCGATAGTTGTACGTTCAAGAATTGTAATTTCATGTCCACAATGGATACATCTAATTTTTTTCTGCATTTCATCTTCCTTCGTGATATTCGTAATCACCGTCATATATTCCAGTATAGTGAATTAATATTTTACCACAGTTATGGCAACTGAAACTTGTTTTAGGAATATCCTCAACAACATCCCAAGAGTAAAACCCTAATCCGCAAGAGCATTCAAGTTTTAACGGGGCATTATCAAAAACATTATTTTCGGGGTTATCATATGTTAATTTAGTTGTAACTTCTTCAACAATATCAAATATGTAACTTTTTCTTTCAGCTTCTGTCATTTCAGATTCGTATTTACCGTTTTCAAGAATGTCATTGAATCTGGTAGAATCTAATAGGACATCGATAGAACCTAAATCTACATTTATATTTATAGACGCTAACACGTCTTTTATCATGTCTTTTGCGGTATCTAATCCTCTAAGGTATCCCATAAGGAAATCTTTGTTCTTAGCCACGACAGGAACATAATATGGATTACCATCAATATCTACTGGTGCATCATATCTCATGAGCCCCCCTAAATTTTAATCATTTCATTCTTACCATATTTATACTTTTTCAAAACGTCATTAATTTCTTCCATATCCATCTGTCGTATATACTCTTCAGCTTCAGAAAGACCGATTTCAAAGTAATGAGCAATATATCGCTTTTCCTTTTCGGTGAGGTCTTTGGCTTTTTTCATATAACAGCCATAAGGAAAGAATTTTCCCTTTGGTAATGTGGATTTAAGTAGATCGAAATGTTGTTCATCGGTAAGGTTTTTAATAGACACCATCATCTCTGCAATGAAGAATAATTCTTCGTCCATAGATAACCATCGATTAATTATAAACTGATCATAAGTTTTCTTAACAAGATCGTTATTAAAATCTAAATCTATTTTTTGCCAAGTCATAGCATTGAGAATATCAAAGATGCCAAATTTCTTGACATCTTCTTTTTCGTCAACTTCCGAAACTTCCCCACTACCTAAGAATTCGAAAATATCCATTAGTCCTCACAGTTCAACATCAACAATAAAATTTTTAGTCAATTCCAAATCTTGAACAGATACAGATTTTCCCAAATTTAATAGTTTACAAATATCACTAATGATTTCAGACTTAATATCAGTATACGAATTTGATATTACGAAAAGATCTATAACTGCAACATCATATCCAGATTTCAAAATCTTAATGGTAGCGTCAATCCCAAATCCATTGTTAATAGCAAGTGAGAATAATCCTTGTATAGTTTTTAGAACACTACCACGTATAGCCATAAAACTGTCATCAACTGCTACAACATTAGTAAAATATCCTTTTTTATCTGTACCAAAATATTCTCCGCGCTGTTGGTCGATAACATTGTATACGATTCCATTTACAGGAATATTATCTTTATGATATAAATCCACAGAATCATTTAATTTTAACACACCTTTAACACCAACCATTCCAAGTTCTGGTTTAGTTGAAAACACATGTTCTAATTTCTCAACAGCATTGGGATCTGAAATACTAACGTCTGATTTACATAGGATGACAATAGTATCATCTGTTATCAAACCATTTTGAAGTGCTGTCACTATTCCAATATTGTATTTATTAGATATGGTTTTATCTGATTCCTTGGCATCTTCTTTATCAGAAACATTAACACACTTGGTATTAAAGTTTTTGATTGACGGTCCCAACATAAGATCGAATTTGTCACCGTCATATCTTGCAGTAACTATAATAGTATTCATTTTATTCCCCTCTTATTATACCCATAACGGATATTAAAAATCCTGTGAATGTAATTTCTTGATCCCAACTGCGTGTTGCCATATCAAGATATTCAGCAGTTAGTTTGTAAATATCACCCTTGATGTCATTTTCAACATTAGGAATAACTTTGTCAAATACATACCTATACAGATCTTCATATTTGTAATTATGATCCAGAATGTATTGACGAGCTTCTTTAAGTTTTAGATTTATAATCAAGTTTGATAAATCATCATCTATATGAGAGAAAGAGAATATCTTTTCGTCAATGATATCGTATTGTCTTGAATACTCAGATATCGTATTGATCATTTTGCGAATGTCTGGATAGAATGCATCCACAACCTTAATCATAATACCATCTTCAAATGGAATATCTTCTCTCTTTGCAATACCCTCTAATAGTTTTACAATTTTAGGATTGAGGAATTTCCTATCCTTTTCTGTGAAATCGAAATTTATAGGCTGGCATCGCGACTGCAACGGTTTTATAATTTTATTGACGGAGTTTGCAGTTAAAATAAATCTACAACTATCGTAATATTCTTCGATTGCACCTTTAAGAGCTGCTTGCAAGTTCTGAGAAGCACCATCAAATTCGTCAAGAATAACAACTTTACGTCTACCATCAAATGATTTCACTGTAGCATACTGAGCTATTTCACTTCTAAGAGTATCAATACCCCCATAAAGAGAGGTATTGATATATTTATAGTCATAGTTACAATCATTAGCCAGTGCTTTAGCAATTGTGGTTTTACCCACACCTGGAGAGTTTGAAAAGATCAAGAGATTTTGAATTTCTTGCTCTTCAACAAACTTAGCAAACATTTTTTGGAATCTTGGTGGTAATATGACGTTTTTTACAGATCGTGGGCGATATTTTTCGATTAATATCTTCGATTTTTTTCTAACGACCTTATTGTCGTCATCATCAAATGTTATCAATATCAACCTCTTCTACGTATGGGGGTCTTTTACTGTTTAATTTCATTTGCTTAGCCATATACTTTTCATATTGTCGTCTTTCAGATCGATTTTTATGATGCATACGACTTTGAACATGATTATTTGCCACAATAGCATCTTTAGGATACATACACAGGCACGGGATAGGAGCCTTAGACTCACTATCTCTTCCTGTATACCCGCGACCATAACACAGTTTACAGTTAGGTTTCGGGTCATTGATTTCTTGACCAAGAGTTCGAGCCATACCTTTAATTACTTGTAAAGGTGTGAGCTTGAGATCTTCTTTATCAAGGGGTTTGTCATTACCGTCAAATACAACCTCAACTGGTTGTATCGTTTCGTATTGCTGTGGACCAAACATGTCCATAAAGGTATTATCTGACATTATTTAGCCACTCCTGTATACATATTGAAATCGAATGTTTCATTGATAAGGGAGATGCGAATGTAATTGTTCGCAGTAATGTCCACAACATAATCTCTTTTAGATGGAAGATATTCGAATCTATTTGAGAAGATTACGAATTCGATATCATCTTCATAATCTGTCAAGCGTTCACACTCAAAAGTTTTTTCAAATGAGTTGTCGCTATCTGTTGTGTAGATAGTAACAGTGATAGCTGTACCAATACACGAAATTTTAGCTTTACTACCTTTAACAAGGCTATTCAATTTAACGATTTCGTCAATAGCTTCAGCAGTAAGAGTGAATCTTACAGCAGGGTCTTTGAATCCGATAGATTTAGGACCGTTGGTAATACCCTCTTCATCAGAAAGGATATAATTCAATTTAACACCAGAACCGTTGAGAACCATAAGGTTTCCATCAACAGACAACTTTACATTTTTGATTGATGTTAAAAATTTGTAGAAATTACTGTACATGTAAAATGCCACAGTTTCTTTGATATCGAAATATTCTACTGGTACAGATAGTGTGTAAACCAAAGATCTATTCTTATCAGATTTACGAACACAGATTCTGTCGGCATTGTAAGATTCATCAAAGATTCTTTCAAATGCGATGGATGGGTTTATAGCTGTTAAATCATTCACAAAATCAAACAATTCACGTTTATACTCAATATGTTCAGCCATTTAGACTCCTAAACTCTCTAAAAAAAGCACCACTTTACAATATATAATATAACGAAAATTCTACACAAAAGCAAGAAATTTGTGTAGAATTTTCAAAATCACTCTGGTTCCGCAGTCCCAATAGATATATGTCGTTCATACTCTGGGCGTTGCGAGATTAATAGCGTAGCCACAGCTTCAAGATGTTCGGCATATCTGAAATGAGCACCTAATCCCGTTCTTAATTCAATTTCATAAATAAGCTTGTCAAGATTTGTTGTATGCTCAAAGGCTACTTGTGTACCAAGGAAATATGCATACATGTATACGTTATTGGTATAAACCTCTGCCGTTTGACATAAATCATTCATGAAATTTGACCAGCGTTCGAAAAATGCGATTGGTCGTTGATCTTCAAGCTCTGGTGGAAGATAGAACCCTACAGGAATAAAATCGGTATATCTATACCCTGTTCTATGTCTATTCAAATCTCTCAATTCAGCAATAGCAATATTGTTGAATGCGAATCTTGCAGTAGTACGTTTCAGCTTGCTTCCGATAGTACTATATCTGTTAGATTTATATGCAAAATGATCGACCGTACCTTCATGGATAAATGATGGGAAATCGTCATCGACTTTCAACCAAGTTTTATCTTTAAGATTGTGGAACGGAACTCTATTATACGCCATAGCAGTTATAGGTATGATAGCTGACACATTTGCATGGTATGAGCTTGCATCATCTGGATACGAATGTTTCATAAGTCTTGGAGCGATCTTAGAAACTTCAGCTCTAATCATATCCGCAGCTTTTTTACACTCTGGGATATTGTATGATGCCAAAGTCTTAATAACGTCCGCCCACACCCGCGCAGTCATAATATACGCCGCACTTGTCTTTGTTGCCAAAGGAATGAAATATCTCGCCCTATCCAGTGCATAGTTTTTACGAATACGATCAGCCACTTTAGGTGGGGTATCCGCAGGAATTCTCATAAGTTCTGGATGTTCTTTAGCGATAGCATCTAATTCATTGTAATGTTTTTCATACAATTCAAAAGATTCTTTCATCAAAGAAGACCATTCATCGCGAAGAGCTTCGGGAATACCGATTTCTTCTGGATCTAATAATGATTCTGGTTTCATGGTAATGTATCGAGTACTTGACTCTTGACCATCAACGAGATTACAAATTTCAAAAATCTTGTATGCAAGAAACATTGAGCAATCGTCAACAGTAATAGCGATACCACCTGTCATACCACCAATACTTGCATGACCATAATCTACAAATTTAAAGATCTTATCTACAGACGCATCGGGATCGTTCCAGTCGATTGTTTCCAGAATAGAGTCTATTCCTTTGTTGGAACGAGAATACTTCGCCAGAGAGCTTGCTAAGAGTTCTGGTGTGACCTCTCTGAGAGGTTCATCAGTCTTCGGGGGTCTGATAGCTAAAACATTAACTTTCATTTAACTTCCTTTGGATATTGTGTAGGTACTAACCCAGTAGTTTTTTTATAATCTTCTTTATCACCTTCACAACGAGCACAATTACTATAATTAGGATAAT
>Ga0315288_10006034_pt1 | contig 15350 bp, 10 predicted proteins | sample YL17G11_20_MG_FD_203454 | JGI IMG/M metagenome (GOLD analysis project Ga0315288, IMG submission 203454) | Sediment microbial communities from Yellowstone Lake, YNP, Wyoming, USA - YL17G11_20 | ecosystem: Environmental > Aquatic > Freshwater > Lake > Sediment | place: USA: Wyoming | collected...
TAGGCCACTGGCGAGCGGCGCCTGCCACAACACTTCCTTCATGCCTGGAAAGAAATAACTCAGGTAAATATTAAACCCCGTGGCGATGGCGGCGATGGAGCCGGTCTTGGCGACGAAGAACTGCGTCCAGCCATAAAGAAAGCCCATCAGAGGTCCGTAGGCGCGGTGGAGATACACGTACTCGCCGCCCGCCTCCGGAAGTGCCGCGCCCAGTTCGGCATAACCCAGCGCGCCGAAGAGGCTCAGCACGCCCGCGAATGCCCACACCATGACGACGCGCCACGGCGTGCCCATCTGCTGGAGCATGATGCTGGGCACGACAAAAATCGCCGTCCCGATCATCGTCCCGGCCACGACCGACGTCGCGCCGTAAAGCCCCAGGCCCTTAATCAGTTCCGTGCGTTCAGTCACCGGCCACTCTCCGACTTGGGTTTCGGAGTCGAGGAATGCTGAATTCTGAGTTATGAATTATGTGACAAGCGCCTGCCAGTTTTAATGATTCATCATTCATAATTCAGAATTCATCATTTCGCGACCTCACGGTCCAGTCCGTTTAGCCGCTGGTCCGATCGAACTCACAGTCAAGCCGATGATGAAGGTCGCGCACGTTCCAATCGCCGCGTACCACGTCCAGGCGACGGAGGTCGTTCCCATCACCGCGAGCAGCGTCGCCAGCCCGGCCAGCGCGCCGATCGCCGTGGCGAGTCCCGTGGCGCGCTTGGTGAGCACGCCGAGGAGAAAGATCCCCAGCATGCTTCCGTAGGGCACGGAAGCGATGGTCAGCGCCAGCTCAAGCACGCTGCGATGCATCTGCTGGGCGAGGAAGGCGATGAGGATGAGCACGCCTCCCCAAACCAGCGTCAAGAGGCGCGAAACGCGCAGGTAATGGTTTTCGTCCGCGCCTGGGCGCACGAAGGGCTTGTAGAAATCCATCACCGAACTCGAGGCCAGGGAATTGAATGCTGCACTCAGATTGGCCATCGCCGCAGCCAGAATTGCCGCCACCACCAGCCCCGCCAGCCCCACGGGGAGTTGTGTCACGACGAAAGTGGGAAAAACCTGGTCGGCGCGGGTGAATTCCGTCGCGGGCGGGAAGCGGTGGTAGAAGGCAAAGAGCACGGCGCCCGCAATCAAGAACAGGCTGAACTGGAAAAACACTATCACGCCGCTGGCGATGACCGCCACCTGGCTCTGCCGCATGGTCCGCGCGGCCAGCAGGCGCTGCACGATCAATTGATCGGTGCCATGGCTGGCGGTGGAGAGAAACGCACCGCCAATCAGTCCCGACCAGAAAAGATAAGGTTGATGCCAGTTGAAAGCAAAGTTGAACACCGCGAGCTTGTCGCCGTGGGCCGCCGCCATGGCGCTGACTTCAGTCCAGCCGGCCGGCAGAGCTTGGAGCGCCAGCACCACGGCCAGCGCGGTCCCGGAAAGATAGATGGCCAGTTGGATGACGTCCGTCCAAATCACCGCCGTCAGCCCACCGCGATAAGTGTAAAACAGCGTAAGCGCGGTAATGATGACGACAGCGGGCAACACGCCGGTCTTGAAGATGACTTCGATGACGATGGAAATAGCGAAAATGCGCACACCTTCGGCCAGCGCACGCGTCACGAGGAATAATCCCGCGGTCAGAATCTTCAGCCCGCGCCCGAAGCGTTGCTCGATGAGCTGATAGGCGGTGTAGAGCTCGCCCGCAAAGTAGCGGGGGATCAGCACCAGCGCGACCACCACACGCGCCACGAGGTAGCCGAAGACCAGTTGCAGGAACCCCAGGTTCGACTGGAACGCGATGCCCGGCGTGCTGATGATGGTGAGAATGCTGGTCTCGGCCGAGACGACAGAAAACGCAATGGCCCACCAGGGGAGGCGGCGCCCGCCCAGGAAATAATCGCGTAGCGTGCGCTGGCTTTTTCCGAAACGCGCGCCAAAAAGGGTGATGGCAATTAGGTAGGTCACCACCACTCCGAGGTCAATCCAGCCAAAAGCCACGCGCGCTCCTTAGCGGTTAGCCATCAGCTCTCAGCTCTCAGCAGGCGTCCCTTCACGCCTCCGGTTTTGCTGACTGCTAATGGCTGAGGGCTGACGGCTAACTCGCGGCGAGTCTAGCGGAGGGTTACGGGGTAGTCAAGAAACCTGCGGAAGGCAGAGTGGATTAATTGGCGCTTGTGGATCAACTGCCGGGCGGTCTCTTGCTGAGGCGCTCCGCGCAATGGGCGATGATATATTTGCGCACCTGTTCGGGCATGCGGCGATCGAGGCAGATTTCACGGAGGTCGGGCACAGTCATGTCGGGGATAAACGCTAGGACTTGTTGAAAAGGCGTGCGACGATTGCGAATCATGGCCAGTCGCAGATAATAGCGATGCGACCATTTCTCATGGTTCGCGATGGTTTCCACGACGGCCTCGGGGAGCGAATCGAGCGCCAGAACTTTCGTCAGGTGAGCCTCGGTGAGGAAGGGATTGTTCAATGCCGCGAGGAGCAATTCGCGGTCCTCGGTGGCCAGCAATCCGGCGGCGACGCGTCCCGAGCAACGCCGCGCCAGGGTGATTTTCTCGCCGCGGGGAATGGTCTCCACTTTCTTGAGAATGGTCTCTTCGGCCACCATCTTCACATCGGTGGGGACGGCGGGCGTTTGGCTGACACGTACCAGGTCGAAGAGGTAGAGGAATTTCAAGATGGGCAGGGAAACCAGGCGCGGGGTGCGGGGATGGCGTGCCAGCGCCAGTTTGACACCGTAATTGCGCGCCGCTTCCTTGTGCACGGCGATCTCGCGCAGAACTTCCGCCGGCAGGTCTTTGCGGTCGAGCAGGCGCAAGAGTTCACGTTCCTGAAGGTTGGGATTGCGCGCCAGCGCGACGAGCACCTCCTTGGCCGTCTCCTTGAAAAACGGCTCGAGCTGGTGACGCGGCGCCGCGGCGGCCTTTTCGGCGCGCTCCGCCAGCCGGTCGGGAGAATCCTGATTGGCCATCGTAGCTTGATTGTAGACATGGCATCACGCTCGCCGCAAGCGGCGGTCCGCCGCGGTGCGATGCCTGGCCACGGCGCGGGTGTTTTGCGCATCCAACCGAGTGTGCCGGATGCCGGGGTGTCTCCTCGGCGTGGGAGCAGGGGGCAAGTGTCTGCCGGAGGCGGACGGTGCTTTACCCTGCGCGACCGCCATGAGGTAAAGGGAGCCGGGGTTAATGACCGCGGTCAAATCTTACGCCGGAACCCGTTCCCAGAGGGGTGCGAAATGGCTTTTTTGAAGATGGGCAACAGATTTTGCTTGAAAAATCTTGCAAGTCCTGATATCTGGAGTGCGGCATCTGAGCAGTGGGTCGCCGGCGCTAGGAGTATCCAGTCGAGGGAAGGCACCTGCGGCAGCCGGTCGAGATGGCTCCCAAATTCGAAGAATCACACCCTATAGACTTGAGGTAGTCGTGCAATGAGCATGAAGAAAACAACTGCGTTTTTGACCTTAACCATCCTGGCGAGCATGGCCTTCCTCGGTTCCCTCACGGGGAATCGAAGCCTGGGACTCGGGCCTGCGCCGGCCTGGGCGGCGCCCCAGCAGCCGGCGGATGGGCAGAAGCCGACGACGTGGAGCGGCCGCGAGGAGTACGACGTCTATACGGCCATGGCGAATGAAAAGGATCCCACCAAGAAGCTCTCGCTGGCGGAGGCTTTCTTGCAGAAGTACCCCAACTCGTTTGTTCGCGACACCGTCTACGTCACCATGATGCAGGCTTACCAGCAGTTGGGGGATGGGAACAAAGCGCTGGAAATCGGGCGCCGGGCTCTCACCGCCAATCCCGATAACCTCGACGCGCTTACGCTAAGCGCCTATATGTTTCCGTTCGTATTCAAGGGGGATGACCCCGAGGCGGCCACGAAACTCTCGAACATCGAGAACGATTCCAAGCACGCGCTGGACCTGGTGCAGAAGATGCAGAAGCCGGCCAACGTAAGTGACGAGCAGTTCAACCAGGGCGTCAAGGCGCGTCGCGCGCTCTTCAACGGCATGCTGGGATTTACAGCGTTGCAGAGGAAAGATTATGCCGCCGCCATCGCGTCGTTCAAGGCGTCCGCAGAGGACAACCCCGCGGACGTTTACACTTTCTACCGTTTGGGCATCGCCTACATTTCCACCGACCCGCGCGACTACAACAACGCCATCTGGAGCCTGGCGCGGTCAGCGTCGCTGGCCAAGGCCGGCGACAATCCTGCCGGGGCGGAGATCGAACGCTATCTGAAACAGGTCTACATCAATTACCACGGAAACGACCAGGGCTTGGCCGACGTTCTCACCCAGGCGGCCACCTCACCCCTGCCGCCGGAAGGCTTCAAGGTGGCCCAGATGGAGACGCCGAAGAACACGGGTAACGCCAGCATCGACGCCTACAACCAGACGTTCTTCCAACTCAAGCTGGGCGGCGAGCGCGCCCAGAAGCTCTGGGACGGCTTGAAGGGCCAGCAGTTCGGCGTGGGCGGGTTCGTCGAGAGCGTGGAGAAGGGATCGGATGCCGGGACCTACCTGGTGCGAATCGATATCCTGGATCAGTCCAAGAGCGCCGGCGGGGTGTACGACGTCGAGTTGCAGGATACCACCCAGCCCAACGTGAAAAACTTGAGCAAAGGCGACGCGGTGCATTTCCAGGGGATGATCGCTTCCTACGCGGCGGCCCCCAACCTGGTCATCACGCTGGACAACGGGAAGATCAACGACGACGAGATTCCCGACCAGCCCAAGGCCCAGGCGAAGCCCAAGCCGACGGCCAAGCCGAAGGCCGCTCCGACACGAAAACCCGCGCCGCGCAAGAAGCCGGCATGAACGTCGGGTTGCTTCTGTTTCGTGTAAATTATAAGTAAGGATTATGTATTTAATAATCGGCCGCGAGGTTGACCCCTTGCGGCCTTTGCTTTTTTCGTGAGTTCTAACGGCTGGCGCGCTTGCGGCGGCGGGGCCGGTGGTCGAGTCCCAGGTCCTCGATCTTGCGGCTGAGGGTATTGCGGTGCATGCCCAGGGTCTTGGCGGCCTTCGACTGGTTGCCGTTGGCCTTCTCCAGGACCTTGCGGATGAAGCGCTTTTCGAACTCGCTCACGGCATCGTCGTAGCCGATGTCGTCCTGGACCATCTGGGTGATGAGAGCGTCGAGTTTTTCTTTCACGGCTAAACTCCGAGTCGCGGGATTTCCCGGATGTCCGCGACTAATTCCCCGTCGCCTTCTTATCCGTCTGAATGAGCGCCTGGCGGAATCGCCCGTAGCCGGCCTGGAATTCCGCCTTCAGGTTGGCCGGCATCACCAGGACGATCACGCGCGCGCCCGCGCTGACGTAAGGCGCGAGCAGTGAGCGCTGCACGGCTTCCGGCTTGATGTTGAACGCCAGCAGCGCCATGAGCAGAATCGAGTCCACCACCACGCCTCGCACCAGCCCGAAGATGCCGCCCAGGAAACGGTCGAACCACTGCAAACCCGCCGTTTTGATCAGCCGCTTCGCCAGCAGCGAGACGAGCGCGCCCGCCAGGAGCGTTCCCGCAAACAGCGCCAGAAAGCCCAGCCCGAGCGCGACTTCGTGCGAGCGCGTCAGGTCGTCGAACCAGAGGCTGGCGCGTTGGTAGCCGAGCGCGGCGACGACCAGCCCGGCCACGACCGATGCCAGCGCAATCAAATCCCGTACGAAACCCTTCAACACGGCCGCAACCACCGAAGCAACGACAATCGCGGCCAGAACCCAGTCCAGCCAATTCCATGTGCCCATAGCGCTTCGGAGTTGCAGGCAGACTTCCTAATTGAGCGTGTGTCCCGTCAGCAGGCGATATGCTTCCCGGTACTTCTCGCTGGTTTTCTCCACCACCTCGGAGGGAAGAGGAGGGGGCGGAGGCTGCTTCACCCAGTGGAGCGATTCCAGGTAGTCGCGCACAAACTGTTTGTCAAACGAGGGCTGCGGTCTGCCGGGCTGATATCCCTCCTTCGGCCAGAAGCGGGAAGAATCGGGCGTCAGCGCCTCGTCGATCAAAATGATCTCGTTCCCGCGCCTGCCCCATTCGAACTTGGTGTCGGCGATCAGGATGCCGCGCTGTTCGGCGTACTCGCGCGCCCGGCGGTAAAGGTCGAGCGTCGAGTCGCGCAACGTCTCCGCGGCCGCCCGGCCGACGATCTCGACCGTCTGCTCCCAGGAGATGTTCTCGTCGTGACCGGTCGGCGCCTTCGTTGCTGGCGTGAAGATCGGCTGCTCGAACATTGCCGCTTCGGTAAGGCCCGCGGGCAGCTTCACGCCGCACACCGTGCCCGTGGCGCGATAGTCCTTCCAGCCCGACCCGGCCAGATACCCGCGCGCCACGCACTCGACAGGGAAGGGCTGGGATTTTATCACCAGCATCGACCGGCCCTCGAGCTGGTCGGCGAACGGCCGCAGCTCGGCGGGATATTCGGCCACGTCGGCGGTGAGGAAATGGCTCGGTACGGCGTCGCGGAAGAAGTTGAACCAGAAGCACGAGAGCTGCGTCAGCACGCGGCCCTTATCCGGAATCCCCTCCGCCATGACCACATCGAAGGCGGAGAGACGGTCCGTGGCGACAATGAGAAGGCGGTCGTCGCCGACCTCGTACACGTCGCGAACCTTTCCGCGCGAATGCAATTTGATGCCGGGCAAATTTGTTTGACGAATAACCGGCGGATGGATTTGTTGCGTCACGTTTTTTTCGGAAGGGACATTCTAGAACAACGCTCGGACTTGTCAACGGAAAAAGCTGAGGGATTTCTGGCGCGCGAATGCGGTGCGCTGTAGAGGCGCGCCGCGCGCAAAATGCTTGACAATGGGAGCAGGAAGAATTAGGTGCTCGCGGCGAGGGCACAGCGATCGGGCACTTCTACGCGGGCACGGCGACGGCTTCGGTCTCGCGCACCGCTTCGTCAAAGCGCACCGAGACCAGCTTCGAGATGCCGGCCTCCTCCATCGTCACGCCATACATGACCTGAGCGATCTCCATGGTGCGCTTGTTGTGGGTGATGAGGATGAACTGCGTGTGCCGGCTCATCGCCTGAATCATGTGCGTGAAGCGGTCCACGTTGGATTCGTCGAGCGGCGCGTCCACCTCGTCGAGGATGCAGAACGGGCTGGGCGTGTAGCGGAACAGCGCGATCAGCAGCGCCAGCGCCGCCAGAGCCTTCTCGCCGCCGGAAAGCAGCAGAACGTTTTGCAGGCGCTTGCCCGGCGGTTGCGCGGCGATGTCGATGCCGCTGTCGGCGTCGGCTTCGTCGCTCAGGCGCATCTCGCCGACCCCGCCGCCGAAGAGCGTGCGGAACGATTCGGCGAAGTAGCCGTTGATGGCCTTGAAGGCTTCGAGGAATTGCTGGCGCGAGACCTCGTCGATTTCCTTGATGGCCTGCGCGGTGTCTTCGATGGAGGCCAGCAGGTCCTGCCGCTGCGTTTCGAGGAAAGTGTAGCGTTCTTCGGCTTCCTGGAGTTCTTCGAGCGCCATCATGTTGACCGGGCCGAGATTTTCGATGCGGGTCTTCAGTTCGCAGACCTGCTCCTCGGCGGCCACGAGGGCCTCGCCCGTGAGGGTCTGTTCCGCCGTTAATTCCGCCAGGAGCACCGCAGGCTCGGTGTGCAGTTCCTGGCGGCACCGCTCGACGTGATGGTTGCGGTCGGATTCGACGCGCGCCAGGGCGACTTCCGCTTCCGAGCGCTTCTCGCGACGCGCATCGAGCTCGGCGCGCAGGGTGTCGAGCCGCGGGCTGAGCTCGTCGCGGCGGGCGCGCACGGCGTAGGATTCCTCGTCCAGCACGCGCTGCTCTTCGCGCGCCCTCTGTTGCTCCTGCTCCAATTCGGTCAGCCGGGTCTTACTGTCTTCGGATTCGAGCGCCAGCAACCCGCGTTCTTCCGCCCAGCCGCGAGATTGTTCCTCGAGTCGGGTCCGGCGAGCCCGGATTTCCTCTATCCGCTCGTTCAAGCGCGCGCCTTCGGCTTCCAGCGCATGCGCGCGCTCTTCGAGCGTGCTGGCGCGGGCTTGGGCTTCCAGAAGTTCCTGACCGAGCTTCTCGATCTGGGCGCGGAGGTTGCGGACCTCGTTTGTGCCGCGGGCGAGTTCTTCTTCGCGCTGGACGCGTTCCGCAGCGGCGGCGTCAAGTTGCGCGCGCAGCTCCGTCTGGCGTTGCTGATTAGCCTGGCGCTCGGCCTCAAGGGCCGCCGCTTCCTCGCGCAGAATGCGCAGGCGTTCGTTGGCGCGGTCGAAGGCCTCGCGGGTCTGCCGCACTTTCTCGTCGGCGAGGACGGTCTTCTTCTCGGCTTCGAGCTTGGCGGCGTTCAGGCCTTGAAGTTCTTCCTCGAGCCGGGCAGCGCACGCGTTGACGTCATTCAGGGCGGCTTCGGCGGACCGCAGTTGGGTTTCCAGTTCCACGACTCGCCGTTCCAGCTCGCGGAAATCCCGGCGCAGCGCCAGCGGGCCGGCGCTCTTGCCTTTGCCGCCCGCGACCAGCCGATGGTGATAGTGCTCACCGCTCGGCGTCAGGAAATGACCGTCGGGGAACGCGCCCGCCAGTTGCTCGGCGGCTTCGGTGCTTTCCACGACGTAGGCATTCGCCAGCGCAGGCAGCGCGACGTCGCCGTTCAGTCCCAAGGACGATGCAAAGCGCACCAGCTCTCGAACCGGAGCGACCACGCCCCGGGCGTCGCGAATTTCCGCATCCTGGTGGCCGTTCGTGTGGCCGTTCGAAAGGATATGCGTGACGAAAAAGGTCGAGCGGCCTGTGCCTTCACTTTTGAGGAGCGAGATTCCCGAGCGCGCTTCTTCGTGGCGCTCGACGACCACGCAGTCCAGTTCGGCCTTGAGGAATTCCTCCACCACCTCTTCGTAGCCGGCGGCGACTTCCACGAAATCCGCCAGCACCCCCAGGGGATGAAATCCCTGGCCGTTGCCTGAGCCGTTTCCGGAGAGCAACCGGCGAACGCTCTCGGTGGAGTAGGCGTGACGGGCGAGCGATTCCTCCAGGGCCTGCTTGCGCGCTTGCGCGCCGGAGAATTCCTGACGGAGATTCTCGGCCTCCGCGCGGCGGGCGACTTGCTCGGCGCGGGCCTGTTCCAGGGCCGCGCTACTCTCCGCCACCGCATGTGCGAGCCCGGCCAGAGCGCCCTGGTCGCGCTGTTGCGCCTGCGCGAACGCTTTGAGATCGCTCGACAGACGTTGATGTTCCTGGTCGACCGCGTCGCCTTCCGCTCGGGCGCGCGCCGCCTGGCGATCGAGCGCCAGGCCCATCTCTTCGGCCTGCACAAGCTGGTTGCGCAATTCCGCCAGTTGGCTCACGGCGTCGAGCAGCGCCTGGCGGCAGGTCTCCACCGCGCTCTCGCTCGCGGCGAGCCGGGCGCCCAAATCTTCCTGTCGCGCCAACAATTGCCGCACGGCTTCCTGCGCGGCGGTCCAATCGAGCTGGAGTTGCGCGGCCCGCAGGGTGTGCGCCTCGGCTTCCTGTTCGAGAATCACGAGTTGCGCGTGAAGCGCTTCGCCCTCGGCGGCGGCTTCGGCGCTCCGGGCTTCGAGGCCGGCAATCTGCTGGCGCACCTGCTCGAGGCGCGAGTTCAGCCGCTCGCGTTCCAGTTCGCCCTGGGCAATCGTCTCGCGCAAATGCGTGAGCAGACCTTCCAACTCATCGTGGCGGAAAGCCGCGGCCTTTAGCTCGTGGTCGATTTCGTCGAGGCGCTGTGCCGCCTCGGCGCACGCCGCCTGGTGCGCGGCCGATTCTTCGCGCAGCCGCTGGCATTCGCCCTCCAGGGTCATCAGCCGGCAGGTCAGCACGACTTTCAGACGCCCGCGCAACTCCCCGTGCAATTCGCGATAGCGGCGCGCCTTGGAAGCCTGGCGCTTGAGCGAGTTCACCTGCTTGGTGACTTCTTCCAGGATGTCGGTGATGCGGCTCAGGTTCAGGCGCGACGACTCCAGTTTGGCCTCTGCCAGCCGCTTGCGGTTTTTGAATTTCGAAACGCCCGCGGCCTCCTCGATGATGGAGCGGCGGTCAGAAGGCTTGGAGCTGAGAATTTGCCCGATGCGGCCTTGCTCGATGATGGCGTAGGATTCCGGCCCGAGGCCGGTCCCCATGAAAAGGTCCTGGATGTCGCGCAGGCGGCAGAGTTCGCCGTTGATAAGATATTCGCTCTCTCCGGAGCGGAACAGGCGGCGGGTGACCGTAATCTCGCCCGCGCGGTGCCGGAGCGCGGGCTGACGCGCGCCGCTGGCGGCCCCGTCGCCATTCGAACCGCCGGCCTCCGCGTCCGCCTGAACCGCGGGCGTTTCGGCGTCGGAGAAGAGATTTTCCGTTTCCTCATTCAGCCCGGCGTCGGCTTGGAGGAACTCGGGATCGATGAGCGCTAGGCTGACTTCCGACATGCTGGTGGCAGGACGCGCGCTGGTGCCGTTGAAGATGACGTCGGCCATGCGCTCGCCGCGCAGCGACCGCGCGCTCTGCTCGCCGAGAACCCAGCTAATGGCGTCCGACAGGTTCGACTTGCCGCACCCGTTCGGTCCGACCACGGCGGCGATGCCGTCGGCAAAGTCCAGACGCGTCTTATCCGCAAACGATTTGAAGCCGAGCAGTTCGACCCTTTTCAGTTTGTACAATTCACATACCTCCCGAACAGACCCCCACAACGCGATGGGTCAGAGCCGTCGAGAATATGGACACCACAGCACAAATCGGAGTCTGGCAAGAGACAGGCATACCTGCCGGGGGATTTTCCGGTCGGTTTCGCCGCCGCGGCGGCGAAGAACGCTGGTGCCTGAACCCTGCTTCTTTCGACTCCGTCATGCCATCTGGCGCAAAAAGGTATGGCTGACGCGAGGATCCCCGTAACGTCAAGAGAAAACTAGCACGAAGAAAAGGGCTTGTAAAGGGAAAAACCACAAGATTCTGGGTTATTTTTGGAAGGTCACCCCATAGGTGGGGGTAGATGGTTGGTGAATAACCGCATCGAAAATGACGGCGGCGACGAGTCAGGCCTTGCTCGCGGGCGCCACCAGATGCGCGTCCATCCACTCCAGAATCAGCTTGCGCATCTCCGGCAGTTCGATGTGCGGGCAATCGAAAAGCTCGATTCGGCAATCCGCCTCGCGCCCGTACCGGCGATACAGCGGCAGCAAATAGTCACGCACTTTTTCCACCCCGGCGGGTGGAGTCAGGTCATCCTCGCGCCCGTTCACGCTCAAGCGCGGGCGCGGGACAATCAGCTCGTTGATCTGGGCCGTCGAAAACTTTGTGAGCAAGCGCGGCACGTAGTAGTAAATCCCGTGGCCCTTCAGGTTGTTGATTTTGATGAGGTCTTCGAATTCGGTAAGGCAACAAACATCCAGACAAAGCCTGACGCGCGGGTCGAGCGCGGCCAGCCACCAGGCTTTGGTCGAGCCCATCGACATTCCGAACGCACCGAGGCGCTTGGGATCGACCTCGGGCCGGCTGGCCAGGTAATCGAGCGCGCGGAATTCGTCGAACATCATCATCCCGTAGAGGACCTGACCGCGCCAGAGCATCAGCTTGAAGGCGTCTTCTTCTCCAACCTTGCCCACCTGTGCGTGTTTCCGCTCGCCGAAGCACCAGCTATCGATGGCGAGCGTGACCAAACCCTTCTCCGCGCACACGGGGGCGTAGGCGGGCTGGGCCTTGTCGCCGATGAGGAGCTGCTCTTTGCCCAGGTCGTACATGCCGCCGTGCCAGTGGATGAAAAGCAGTCCCGGCGCGGGCTTCTGAATCTTGTCGGGAATGAGCAATAAAGCGGGCACGGGCTCGACGCCGTTCAAGTCGAGCACCAAACGCTCGAGCGTGTAGCCGTCGTGCTTCTCAGTTTTGACGAGTTTTGCGCGGCCGGGCTTGTGCTGCCACGGCAGGTCGCCGAGCAGACCCCACAATTCTTTGCGGCCCTTCTCTTGGTAGGCGGCGAACTCCCGCGCGCTTCGCTCCGCAGTGCGGACAGCGGGCACAGATAAGCCCGCTCCCGCAGCCAGCAGTTGTGCCGAAGTTTTCAGAAAGTCCCGCCTTTGAATAGCCATATTTCGCCTCCCGAGCCGCGCGCACGAATAAATTCGGGGATTAATCTACTACAACCGGATGGAATCCAGGGATGCAATGTGTGTAGGATAGTTGGCTCGGGACGATTAGACCAACACATTCGAGTGAGGAGGGCAGCATGGCAGTCACCACTGAGATCGCGCCCAACATCTATCGCATCTCGATCTTCGCGCAATGGGGCAATCTGCAGTTCAACCATTTCCTGGTGAAAGACGATGAGCCGCTGCTGTTCCACACCGGCCTGCGGGGGATGCACGCGGAAATTCGCGAAGCGGTCTCGAAGATTATCAATGTCTCGGATTTGCGCCACATCAGCTTCAGCCACTTTGAGTCGGACGAGTGCGGCTCGCTCAACGAGTGGCTTAGCGCGGCTCCTAAGGCCGACGTGATCTGCAGCCAGGTTGGTGCGCTGGTGAGCGTGAACGACTTCATTGGCCGCGAGTCGCGCGCCCTCGCTGACGGCGAGACCTTCTCGACGGGGAAGTACCGCTTCCGCTACTGCCAGACGCCGCACCTGCCGCACGGCTGGGATGCCGGCGTACTCTTCGAAGAGACGCAGAAGACGTTGCTCTGCTCGGACCTTTTCCATCAAACCGGCGACGTCGAGCCGCTCACATCTACCGATGTCGTGGGCCGCTCGCATCAGGCGATGAAGGAATATCAGGCGGGCATCCTCGCGGACTACGTGCCCTACACACCGCTCACGGCGCAGAACCTCAAGAAGCTCGCTGACCTAAAACCGAAAACCCTCGCCATCATGCACGGCTCGAGCTTTACGGGCGATTGCTCTCGCGCCCTCGATGACCTGAACGTGGCGTTCCGCGAAGTCTTTGGCCGGCAGAAGTAGCTCTGCTGTAGCGCCGCTCTATGAGCCGCGACGTCGCCGGTCACAGACCGGCGCTACAGGCGGGGCTACGCGGGCTTCCAGCGCAGGATGGGTTTGCGCGCGGCGGTGGCTTCGTCGAGGCGGGTGATGCGCGTGGTGTAAGGCGCCTTGAGGACGAACTGCGGATCTTCCTCGATTTCCTGAGCCACGGAGCGCAGCGCCTCGACGAATTCGTCGAGTTCGGTCTTGCTGGCGCTCTCGGTGGGCTCGATCATCAGCGCGCCCGAGACGATGAGCGGGAACGCCGTCGTGTAAGGATGGAATCCATAATCGATCAGGCGCTTGGCGATATCCATGGTGCGCACGCCGCGCGCCGCTTGGCGCTTATCTGAGAAAACGCACTCGTGCATGGACGGCGCGTCGTAGGGAAGGTCGAAAACATCTTCCAATCGCTTCCGCACGTAATTGGCGTTGAGCACGGCGTCTTCCGTCGTCTGCCTTAAACCCTCGTAACCGTTGGCGAGGATGTACGCCAGGGCGCGTACCGCCATCCCGAAATTGCCGTAGAAGCTGCGCACGCGACCGATCGTCTTGGGGCGGTCGAAGTTGAGGCGATAACCACCATCGGCGGCATTTTCCACAGTGGGCGTGGGAAGAAAAGGTTCGAGAAATTTCTTGACGGCCACCGGGCCTGAGCCGGGCCCGCCCCCGCCATGGGGAGTCGTGAACGTCTTGTGCAGATTCAGGTGCATGACGTCCACGCCGAAGTCGGCGGGCCGCGCGATGCCCACGAGGGCGTTCATGTTGGCGCCGTCCATATACACCAGGCCGCCGCGCGCGTGGACCAGGTCGGCGATCTCGCGGATCTGGACCTCGAAAACCCCCAGCGTGTTGGGATTGGTCAGCATCAGTCCCGCGACTTCGTCGGTCAGAGCGCGGTCGAGCTCGGCGAGGTCGATGCAGCCCTGAGCGTTCGACTTGATATTCCTGACCTCGTAGCCGGAGATTGTGACGCTGGCAGGATTGGTGCCGTGGGCGGAGTCGGGAACCAGGATGTATTGGCGCGGGTTGCCGCGCTCGGCGAGGCAGGCGCGGATCATGAGAATGCCCGTCAATTCGCCTTGCGCGCCCGCCGCGGGCTGGAGCGAGACCGCGTCCATGCCGGTAATCTCCGCCAGACAGCGCGCTGTCTCGTGAAGGATTCGCAGGCAGCCTTGCGCGAGCGATTCCGGGGTGTAGGGATGGTCGGTCGCCAGGCCCTCCAGGCGCGCCACGACTTCGTTGACCCGCGGGTTGTACTTCATCGTGCACGAGCCGAGCGGATAGAGACCCGTGTCCACTCCGTAGTTCCACGTGGAAAGCCGCGTGAAATGGCGGATGACGTCGAGCTCGGATACTTCGGGAAAACCTTTGATATCCGGGCGGAAAAACTCCCGGCCCAAGGATTCCTCGGCGGGAACCACAGGCACATCGAGCGGCGGTAATTCCACACCGGACTTTCCCGGCGAAGTGCGCTCGAAGATCAGGTCCTCATTGCGAGTGACGTGAGGGCGCGCGTAGCGAATGCGGTTTTCCATAGCTTAGAGATTCCGTCCCATCGAGGCCGAGTGAAACTCCGCGGCCGAGCCTGATGAATTCGTCGCTGCGGCGAACCGCCGATAGACCTCGACCATCCGGTCAATCGCCTCCTTGCTCACCATTTCCGTGACGCAGACCAACAGGTGATTCGCCAATTCCGGGTAGAATCGCCCGAGGTTCAGCCCGCCGATGAGCTTTTCATTTCGTAGAGCGGCGAGCAACTCTTCTGCATCGCCAGGAGTTCTGACCACAAATTCATTGAAATGCGGCGCAACGAAAGGCGTAGCGGTGCCCGGGACGGCGCGAAGCTGCCGGGCAGCGTAATGCGCCTTGGCCAGGTTCTGCTCGGCCAGGGCCTTCAATCCTCGTTTGCCCAGCAGGCAGAGATAAATCGTAGCTGCGAGCGCGCACAGCGACTGGTTCGTGCAGATGTTGGACGTAGCCTTCTCGCGGCGGATGTGCTGCTCGCGCGTGGCCAGCGTCAGAACGAATCCTCGGCGACCCTCGGTGTCCTGGGCCTGTCCAATCAGCCGGCCGGGCATTTGACGGACGAATTTCTCTCGGCTGGCCAGAAATCCCACGTAAGGTCCGCCAAAAGCCACGGGCACGCCAAACGATTGCGCCTCGCCGCAGACGATATCGGCGTCGCTCGGAGGTTGAACAATCCCGAGCGAGAGCGGCTCCGCAATGGTGACCACCAGCAGGGCGCTGTTCTTGTGGGCGATCTCCGCGATTTCGCGGACGGGCTCGAGCGAGCCGAAGAAATTCGGTGACTGCACAACCACCGCGGCCGTGTCCTGCTTGAGCGCGGCTTCGAGCTGCGCCCGGTCCAACTGCCCCGAGGGGGAATAGGCGATTTCAATTACTTCAACGCCCTGGTGACGGACGTAGGTCTGGAGCACCTG
>Ga0315288_10006035_pt1 | contig 15349 bp, 15 predicted proteins | sample YL17G11_20_MG_FD_203454 | JGI IMG/M metagenome (GOLD analysis project Ga0315288, IMG submission 203454) | Sediment microbial communities from Yellowstone Lake, YNP, Wyoming, USA - YL17G11_20 | ecosystem: Environmental > Aquatic > Freshwater > Lake > Sediment | place: USA: Wyoming | collected...
ATCCAAAAGACCGCTCGTGTCGCCCCGCCCTATGTGGGCCGCCGCACTCGACCACGGGTACGCCCACGCCCTCCGCTCCAGCCTCGCCCGGACCGGGTTCCGGTCGACATAGGCCAAGACCGCATACGTGTGTCTTTCCCCCAATGGGCACGAAAAGAACCTGTTTTGCCACAAATGCCCGCTCCGCCCGTGCCGCTTGTTAATGTACTGCGCGTACAGCCAATGACTCCGGCCGACCGCCTTCGCCAAGGACTCGTGCGTCGCCGGCACAGCGACAAGGTGAATGTGGTTCGGCATCAAGCAGAAACCCATCACCTCCAGCCCGTACCGCGCGCTCTGCCGACGCAAAATCCCAAGATACACGCGGTAGTCGTCGTCCGTGAAAAACACGTCTTGACGGTTGTTCCCGCGCTGGGTCACATGATGCGGCAGGTCCGGGATGACGATGCGAGCCACTCTTGGCATAGACGCCAGGATCGCTACACGCCGCGCCCCGGTCAAGAAAAAAATAGGTGACTGTCCCTGTTTTTGTTTCTACTCCACCGTCACGCTTTTAGCCAGGTTGCGAGGTTTATCGACCGCGCAGCCGCGAAGCACCGCCACGTGATACGCGAGGAGTTGCAGCGGCACGACGTTCAGGATCGGCTGGAAGGGTTCCGGCACGTCCGGCACGTAGAAGACGTGCTTCGCGAGGCGCTTGATTTCCTGGTCGCCCTCGGTGGCCACGGCAATTGTCTGGCCGCCGCGGCTCTTCACTTCCTCCATGTTCGACAGGACCTTCTCGTACTGGAGGCCCCGGTTCGCCAGGAACACGACCGGCATCTCCTCGGTGATGAGCGCGATCGGTCCGTGCTTCATCTCCGCCGCCGGCATCCCTTCGGCATGGATATAGGATATTTCCTTCAATTTCAGCGCCCCCTCCAGCGCCACCGGGTAGTTGTACCCGCGCCCCAGATACAGCCAGTTCGGGCAATCCTTGTACGCGGCCGCCACCTCCTGAATCTGGGCGTCCAGTCGGAGCACGTGCCGAACCTGTTCCGGCATCGCCTGCAGCCCGCGGATCATCTCCGCCGCCTGGTACGGCGCCAGGTGCCGGCGCCGGCCCATGTACACCGCCATCATCACGAGCACGACCAACTGGCTCGTGAACGCCTTGGTGGAGGCGACGCCGATCTCCGGCCCCGCATGCAGATATACGCCCGCGTCCGTCTCGCGCGCGATCGTCGAGCCCACGACGTTCACGATGCCAAGCGCCAGCGCCCCTTTCAATTTTGCTTCGCGCACCGCCGCCACCGTGTCGGCCGTCTCCCCGCTCTGGCTGATCGCAATCACCGCCGTCCCGTCGTCGATGATGGGGTTGCGGTACCGGAACTCGCTCGCGTAGTCCACCTCCGTCGGAATCCGCACGAGGTCCTCAAAGAGGTACTCCCCGACCAGGCCCGCGTGCCACGCCGTCCCGCACGCCGTCAGAATCACCCGCCGCGTGTGCGTCAACTGCCTCGCCACGTCCCGGATCCCGCCCAAGTGCACCACGCCCGCCTCCGCCTCCAGGCGTCCGCGCATCGTGTCCGCCAGGCTCTCCGGCTGCTCCATGATCTCCTTCAGCATGAAGTGCGGGTAACCCTTTTTCCCGATCTGCTCGAGCGTCCACTCGATGCGGCAGATTTCCTTGTGGGTCGGCACGGCGTCCACCGTCGAGGTCGTCATCCCCTCCGGACGGATAGTCGCCATTTCATTGTCTTCTAGATAGATTACGCGCGTCGTATGCTCGATGATCGCCGAGGCGTCGCTCGCCACCACGTACTCCCCATCGCCCACGCCCACGATCAGCGGCGACCCGTTCCGCGCGGCCACCAGGACGTCCGGCTCGTCCGCGTGGATCACCGCGATGCCGTACGCCCCCCGAACCTCCGCCAGGCCCGCCTGCACCGCCTTCTCCAGGTCCCCTTCGTAACACCGCGCAAAAAGGTGCGCCAGCACCTCCGTGTCCGTCTCGCTCCTGAACTCGACCCCCTCCGCCTCCAACGCCTGCCTGAGCGCCGACCAATTCTCGATGATCCCGTTATGCACCACCGCCAACTTCCCCGACGCGTCCGTGTGCGGATGCGCGTTGACGTCGTTCGGCGCCCCGTGCGTCGCCCACCGCGTGTGCGAAATCCCCAGCCGCCCGCGCGTGTCCTTCCCCTCCATCAGCGCCTCCAGCGCGGCTATCCGACCCTTCGTCTTCACCACCAGCAGGCACCCGTCGTCGCCCTGCTGAATCGCAATCCCCGCCGAGTCGTAGCCCCGGTACTCCAGCCGCTTCAGGCCCGCAATCAGAATCGGGTACGCCTGCTTCTGGCCGAGGTATCCGACGATTCCGCACATGCACAGCCTCCTCTCAAAATCCTAACGGGGGCGCCACCGCCCGGCGCGCACCCCGGCCGACAGACGCGCCAAACCCCGCGCCCGCCTCCCTATCGGCAGTCCGCCAGCGCCCTCTTCAGCGGTCGTACCCCCGACTCGCCGGGACCAACGCCTCCTGGCTCCCTTATAAGCCTACCCGCTCCCCCCGCCCGACACAAGCGCCCCCCGTGTGCCGTTGCTTTTCGCTGTTCACTCCGCATTCCGCATTGGCATTCCCCCGCCTCCTCGTTTATACTTGATCCTTGCCGAACCCAGAAAAACACGTGGAGGACGCTCCATGAAACGCCCGTTCGTCGCCCCGGCCCTCCTGGCCCTGGCCCTCGCCTTTGCCGCCCCAGGTTGCGGCCCTTCCGCCCGCATCTCCAGCGCCGCCGGCGGAAAGGACCAGTCCGTCTCCTACGAGTCCGCCACCTTCCAACTCGCACGCGGACACCTCGTCCAGATCATCCTCTTTCGCCGGACTCCCGCTCCCTTCGGCGACGCCGACCCCGACTTCGAGTACGTCTTCTTCCAGGTCCCCGAACGCAACCGCTTCGGCTGGGTCCGCGAGGACAACCTCCCCGTCTACCGCTGGGTCCGCGAAAACGGAAAGGACCAACTCTGGCAGGGAACCGCCGGCGAAGGACACATCCGCTTCGGTGTCCTCTCCGACAAAGGTCACATCCACTTCGACTTCCACGTCACCATGTCCCCCATCCACAACACTGCCGGCAGCGTGTACGTCTTCAGCGGCGACGTAAAATGCAACGAGGACCTCCCGCGCACCCAGGGCCTCTTGAACCGTTACGGCGAATGGCTCGAACGCACCCTCGCCACCAAGCCCGCGGATGAGCGCAGTTTACCCGCCGGGGCCGGGGCGGGCGAATCCGCGGGACCCCAACCCCCGCGAAAACCCTTGCCATGAACCGCAAAATCTACATCTCTGAACAGGCATTCCTCGCCGTCATCTTCGCCGCCGCCGAGGTCTATCGCCGGGAATCCTACGGACTCCTCTTCGGATACGCCCTGCCCGGCAAAATCGTCGTCGAAGGCGCACTCCCCTACCAGACCGCCGAACGACGCTTCTCCGAGGTCTCCCTTTTCGAGCGGCAGAACAAGGTCATCCAGTCCCTCATCGCCCGATTCCCGAAACACGAGTACCTCGGCGAGTTCCATTCCCACGCCGACTACCGCGGTCGCGAGGCCCAGGCCGCTCTCACTCCCGAAGACCTCGACAGCATGACCCCCGGCGAGATCGCACTCGTCGTCGCCGTCAACCCGCGCCTCCGAAAACGCCCCTGGTCCACGAGCACCGATGGCTCCCTTTCCGGAACGCTCGGCCAATGGCGCTTCACCATTGCCGCCTTCGCCCTCGCCCCCGCGCCCCTCAGCCGTCCGCCGTTCAATCCGCAATCCTTGGTCGCCGGGGCGACCGCAATCCGCAATCCGCAATCGAAGACCCGCCTCCTCCGCGCCCGCATCTCCTGCCCCTACGCCACCACCCTGTTGCGCAACGCCTGACCGCCCTCTTGTCTGTCATCCCGAGTCCCGGCGCGCCGGGATCGAGGCTTGCCCGCCCGTGGCGGGGATCTCGCCGTGCTTCCGTTGCCTTTGTTGTTTTCCACTCTGCATCCTGCATTCTACGTTCTGCGTTGCCTCTAGGATTTTCGGGGGACGCAATACGGTTTTTTTGCTTGACCGGTCGGGCGGCGGGAGGGTAGGCTGCCGGCATGGCACGACTCGCACGAGTGGTCGTCCCCGGCTATGCGCATCACATCACGCAGCGCGGCAACCGGCGGCTGCCGACCTTCTTCTCCGACGCCGACTACGAGGCGTACCTCGCCTTCCTGGCCGAGCAGTGCGACGCGTGCGGCGTTCGCATCTGGGCCTGGTGCCTCATGCCGAACCACGTGCATCTCGTCGCGGTGCCGAAGACGGCCGAGGCCCTCGCGCGCGCCCTCGGCGAAGCGCATCGGCGGTACACGCATCGCATCAACTCCCGCAAAGGTTGGCGCGGGTACCTCTGGCAAGGCCGGTTCGGCTCCTTCGTCATGGAACGGGCGCACGTCCTGGCGGTGGTGCAATACGTCGAGCGGAATCCGGTGCGGGCGGGGCTCGTCAAGCGCGCCTGGCAATGGCCGTGGTCTAGCGCGGCCGGACACGTCGGCGGCCGGCCCGATGCGCTCGTGCACTCCAACCCGCTGGCGGAGGAAGTGTCGAACTGGCGGCGGTTTCTGACGCAAGCCGAGGACGAGGCGGCGTTGGATGCGATCCGCCGGCACGGGCGGACGGGGCGACCCTGGGGGGCCTCGCGGTTCCTGGGGCGTCTGGAGAAGCGCCTCGGGCGGCGCGTCCGCCCCGGCCAACCCGGCCGACCGCGCAAGGCCAAAGGAAAATAGTATTATGTCCCCAGATTACAGATTATCGCAATTTACGGCGCTTTGGGGTCGTGCGGCACCGTTCTGTTTGGCCGACGCAGAGGGCGGCGCGAAAAAATTTGTCTGACTTGCTCAAATGGCACAAATGCCGACCAAGATTTTGTACTGGCGACAGCAGGTGCTACGTCCCACCGAGGAGTTTCGCCAATCTGAACCGCTTTGCCCGGAACCTCAATCGCGTTCTGGTTCTCTTTCATTCCTTTTGACCTCCAACTTTAAGGACTGCAATACGGCGCTCCATCAACAGGTTCGCGCCAGACATCAACTGTAAGCGGTATTCACCTGGTCCCGGTATTACAACGTTAGCCGCGGCAAAGTCGATTTCCGCCACAATCCTAGGATCGTCAAACTGTACCTCGCCTTTCAATTCAAACACCGGATCCCGTTCTTCGTCTACGTCTACCCGTGGTGAAAAAAGCCGGCCTGCCCTCATCCTTTTTGAGCCCCGGCGGGGCGACTGATCCCGGCGCGCCGGGACTCAGGGCGGCGCCTTAGGCTCGCGGCTCGAATCCCGGCGCGCCGGGACGGTTACGCCCTTTTTTCGAGGCGGAACTTCAGGTCGGAGATGAAGGGGGCCTTGACGCGGGCCTGGAGACCTTCGAGAAGTTCCTGCCGGCGGAAGTTGTTCAGTTCCGACAGGAGCGTGCTCGAATCGACGACGAAGGTGGCGGCACCTTTACGGAGGCCGTCGAGGCGGGTGTGAACGGCCTCGTGGCCGAGGATTTCCTCCCAGGCGCGCGTGATCCTTTCGCGGTCGCCGGCGTGGGCGAGGCCGGACCGCTTGATCCACCGGGCGAGGATGGAGCCGAGGGTCTCGGCCTCCGCCTTCGCCTCGCCTGGTCGAGTCGCCCGTCGTATTGGCGCCCTGCGGGCTTGGGCCTGGCGAAAGTCGGAATCGGCCGGTTGAAGGAAGTCATTCATGCGGCAACTCGTGCGTTCGTCGGTTTGAACGACACGCGCCCGCCCCGGCCTCCGCCCTTCGGGCTACGGCGGGCAGGCAAGGCGGGCGGCCAAATGTCGCCGCCGCTAAGCCGAAAGCGGCGCGGCGAAACGGCAAGCGCCCAGTAAACTGGGCGGCGAACCAGGCGCGCGGCGCGCTACACGACGCTAATGGGCATGACGACGTAGGTGAAGGAGCGTCCTTCGGTCATCACGCCGGGCTTCGCGGGCCCTTTGAAGGCGAAGACGAATTCCTCGGAGTCCATGGCCTTGAGGGCGTCAACGAGGAAGTTGGGGTCGAAGGCCATTTCGAGGGTTTCGCCGCCGTAGGCGGCGGGGAGGTGTATCTCGGCCTCACCCATTTCGGGGGCCTTGCTCGTCAGGACGACCTCGTCGCCGGCAAACTTCAGGTGGATGCCGCGGGATTCCTCGTTCGTCAGGAGCGCGGCCTTGCGGACGCCGCCGAGGAAGGCCGCGGTGGCGAGGGTGACCTTCTTATCGCACTCTTTCGGGATGACGTCGTCGTACTTGGGGAAGTGGCCCTCGACGAGGCGGGAGTAGGCGACCCAGGATCCGCCGTCGGCGGAAGGCGACGTGACGAGAATGTCCTTTTCGCTGAGCGCGACGCGGACGTCGGTTTTTTTGTCGGAGACGTCGGCGAGGCACCGCTCGATGAGTTGCATGGCCTTGGAGGGGACGATGGCCTGGACGGTTTTCTTCGGCCCGTCCTTGCATTTGCCTCGGGCGAGGGCGAGGCGCCGGCCGTCGGTCGCGACGAGCGAGAGGTTCGCGTCTTCGACTTCCCAGAGGACGCCGTTGAGGGCGTAGCGCGTGTTCTCGCGCGCGGTGGCGAAGATGACGCGGTGGATCATCGCGAGGAGGTCGTCGGGTTTGACGGTGAAGGCTCCGGAGTCTGGGAACTCGGGGATGTTGGGGAAGTCGGCCGGGTTGTCGCCGAGCATTTTGAATCGTGAACCGGGGGCGGTGATTTCGGCGGCCTGGTCGGCGCCGGTGAGAGTGATGGTTTCGGCTTCGAGTTCCCGGAGGATGGCCCCGAGGCGTTCGGCGGGCAGAAGGACATCGCCCGGTTCCTGAACTTCCATTTTGGCGAGGCCGAAGCGGATGCCTACCTCCAGGTCGGTGGCGAGGAGGGTGATTCCGTCCTTTCGCGCCTCAATTTTGACGCAGGCGAGGGCTGGTTTCGGACTGCGGTGCGGAACGACGCCCGAGGCAACTTGAATTCCGTGAGTCAATGCAGCCCGGTCGCAAACGGTTTTCATGGGAAGAGTCTCCTTGTTTCTATCATAAGGTCCGATCCGCAGGGGCTGTCTATTCTGTTATAGGATAGATTGTAAAGAATTATCCTTCATCTTATAGCCGGTGGAAAGTCCTTTTTTCTTTTCGTGTCCACGGCAAAGCCGCTTTGTAAAATGGCTTACGGCGGCCTGGCCGGGGCTCCGATTGTGGATAGAATGTGAAATAGCGTGTGGCGCGCGGACGGCCGATTGGTGGCGCATCGGCCCGGTTGGCCGAGCGGTGCGAAATGCGTCTCAATGCGCCACGGATGCGCCACGGGTTATCCCCCAGATTACGACCGCAAAATATCGCGTTCGATGGCCTCGACGAGTCCGCGGAAAGCAGGGTCGTGTTCGATCATGCGTCGGACCTTTCGCTCGGCGTGGAGGACGGTGGTGTGGTCGCGTCCGCCGAAGAAGACGCCGATTTCTTCGAGGCTCCGGTTCGACAGCCGGCGCGCGAGGAACATGCAGATCTGGCGCGGGACGGCGACGGATTGGGCCCTCTCGCGGCCCTGGAGATCGCTGAGGCGGGCACTATAGCGCCGGATGACGGCATCCGCGACTTCCTGGATGGTGATGGCACGGGTGGGGGTGGCGATGAGGTCGCGGAGGGCTTCCTTGGCGAGGGCGAGGTCGATCGGGCGGTTGCAAAGGGAGGCATAGCCGAGGACGCGGACGACGGCGCCTTCGAGTTCGCGGTTGTTGGTGTCGACGACGTTGGCGATGTACTGGACGACGTCCTCCGGGAGGTCGCGTTCGCGGAGGCGTGCTTTCTTTTGGACGATGGCGACTCGCGTCTCGAAACTGGGGCGATCGACGCGGACGACGAGGCCCCACTTGAAGCGCGAGACGAGCCTCTCCTCGAGGCTCGGAATTTCGTGGGGCGGCGAATCGCTCGAGAGGACGACCTGCTTCTGGGCCTGGTAGAGGGCGTTGAAGGTGTGGAAGAATTCTTCCTGGGTCCGGTCCTTGTCGGCGAGGAAGTGGATGTCGTCGATGACGAGGACGCCGAGGTGGCGGAACCGTTGGCGGAACTGTTCCGTCTGGCCGCGCCCGATGGCGGTGATGAAGCGGTTGACGAAATCCTCGCAGGAGATGTAGGCCAGTCCCGATGCATCGGGATCGGGCTGGTCGGCGAGGATGCGGTGGCAAATGGCCTGGAGGAGGTGGCTCTTGCCAAGGCCGGCGCTCGCGTGGACGAACAGGGGGTTGTAGGCGCGGCCGGGGAGGTCGGCGACGGCGAGGGATGCCGCGTGCGCGAGGCGGTTGCAGGGACCCGTGACGAAGTTCTCGAAGGTGTACAGGGGGTTCAGGGCGGGGGTGTCGCGCAAGGGCGCAGTCGGCGCCTCCAGGGTCGCCTTCGGGGGGTTGGCGTCGGTCCCGGCGCGCCGGGAGGGCGCCGCGGCGGAGGCGGGGTGGCGAAACTCCAGATGAATGCGGTGTCCGATGGTGGCCTCGAGGGCGCGCTGGAGGGCGCGTTTGAGGACGGCGGCGACTTTCTGGTCGCTGGCGGACTCGGGCAGGCGGACCTCGACGCGCGAGCCGGCCACGGAGCCGAGCCGCGCATCGGCGAGCCAGGCCGGGACCGTCACGCTGCAGGTCCGGTCGCGCAGGCGAGCGAGGGCTTCCTGCCAGAGCGCCGGGTCGACGGGCTGGCCGGAAGATCCGCTAGCGGAGGAAGCCATGTCTGTCGCCTTCTTGCTGCGCCTGTCCACGCGAAAGATGCGGCGGTCCGCCCCGCCACAGGCGGGTAAACTTCGTCCCGGCGCGCCGGGAGAGGCGGCCGACGCAACACTTCATTCCTACCACAAAGCGGGTGAGGCGTCAAATGAAAGTCGCCGCGGTCGGCGGGAGGCGAGGAAGAGCCGGACGGGGGGAGAAAGAGTCACGGCTGCGCGGGCGGATGGCCGAAATAGTTGCGGACAGTCCCGCGCCGGAGGAAAGTGCGCATGGGTCCCGTTAGGCGGGCGTTTACGCTGGTCGAAATTCTGATCGTCGTCATTATCCTCGGGATTTTGGCGGGCGTCGTGGTCGTGAACTTCGCCGACATCCCCGCCACGGCAAAGCAAACCAACCTCAAAGAGAATCTCTCGAAGATTCGGGCCCACATCCAGGTGTACCGCAACCAGCACGCCGACCTCCCGGACGGGGACCGGTTCGCCGACCAGTTGACCAAGCCGACGAACTTCGCGGGGGACGTGGCCGACGTGCGAGGCGGAGAGTACATCTACGGGCCGTACATCGAGCAGATGCCGGCGAACCCGATGACGGGCCTGGGGACGATCCGTACGACGGACGACCGCTCGGCCCTGTTCCCGCCGGGCGATCAGAACGCGGGCTGGTGGTACAACAGCGCGAGCGGCCGGTTCTACGCCGACCTTGCGGACGGCGTGACGGACCGGGACGGCCAGCCGTACAACCGCTACTAGGCCGCGCGGGGTCGGGCGCGGGTCCATTCCTGGCCGAACCTTACCGTCACCTTCGCGTGGTGGCCCCGCCGGGGCGGGTAAACTTCCCAGGCCACCACGCCGCCCGGGAGCGTAGGAACGCGGCGGCCTGGGAAGGCCGCCGCGCAAACGCGGGGCAGGCCTCCTCCAATCAACTCACAATGGCCCCGGTACGTCGATGGCCCTAAGTCCTTTTTTTATAAGAGGTTACAGCGACCGCCTTGGGTTCTCCACAGGATATCCACAATGGAGGGCTTGGGCGCAAGTCGTGGTGATTCAAGCCTTTGCGCCCGAATCCGGACTCACTCCAGACCGACGTCGCGGAACCGGCGGTACAGGGAGCACCGCTCGAGCAATTCCGCGTGGGTGCCGACGTCGACAATTCGGCCGGCGTCCATCACGGCGATGCGATGGGCGATGGCGAGGGTCGAGAGGCGGTGGGCGATCAGGAGAGTGGTGCGTCCCCGGACGAATGCCTGGAGGGCCTCCTGGACGAGTTGCTGGGTTTCCTCGTCCAGCGAACTGGTGGCCTCGTCGAGGACGAGGATCGCCGGGTCGCGGATGATGGCGCGGGCAAGGGCGAGGCGCTGCCGCTCGCCGCCCGACAGCGTCGTAGCGTGCTCGCCGAGGATCGTGTCATAGCCCTGGGGCAAGCGCTCGATAAACGCGTCGGCGTGGGCGGCGCGTGCGGCGGCGACGATGGCGGTGCGGTCGGGGGGTCGGCGATCGGCGCGGGGCGCACCGATGGCGATGTTTGTGGCGACGGTGTCGGCGAAGAGCATCGTTTCCTGGGGGACGATGGCGATCTGGTCGCGCAAGGATCGCAGCGTCACCTGCCGCGTGTCGGTGCCGTCGATGAGGACGGCGCCCCCGGTGGGCTCGAAGAATCGCGGGACGAGACTGGCGAGGGTCGTCTTGCCGCAACCGGTGCGGCCGACGATGGCGAAGACCTCGCCGTGGCGGATCGCCAGATTGACGTCGCGCAGGACAGGATGTCCGGGTTCGTAGGCGAACGAGACGTTGCGGAACTCAATCGACTCGTGGTGCGGGGCGAGGACGGTGCCGTGGCTGCCGTAGCGGGGCTCCGGGTCGGCTTCCATGAGGGCGAAGATGCGGTCGGCGGCGGCGGAGGCCTGCTGGACGCGGTTCGAGACGTTCGAGAGTTTCCGCACGGGGTCGAGCGCTCCGACCAGGAGGGCGAAGAAGGCGCTCAGTTCGCCGATGCTTTCCTGGTCGAAGCCGCGCTCCAGGATGATCCGGGCGCCGACGACGATGGCCAAGGCGGCCGCGGTCGTGAAGATCGTCTCCACGAGGGGGCCGGTGGCGGCCTGGATGCGGATGGCCCGCAGGGAGTTCTTGAAGAAGCCCCGGCTCGCGGCGAAGAACCGTTTCCGCTGGTGCCCCTCCAGGCGGTAGCCCTTGATCACCCGGATGCCGAACAGGCCCTCCTCGAGGTTCCCCAGAAGATTGGCGTAACTTTCCAGGCCCTTGCGCGTGGCTCGCCGCATGAGCGTCGCGAACCGCCGCACCAACACTCCCACGATCGGCGCCGCCACCAGGACAATCGCCGGAAGCCAGGGGTTGATCGTCACGCCGATGACGATAGCCAGCACCAGGCAGATGGCGGCGCGCGGCGGCATGACGACGGCGTTGCCCAGCACCGTGCTCATGCCGTCCATCAGGTAGAGCATGTCCTGCTGGAATCGGCTCATGATGTCGCTCGGCCCGATGCGGACGAAGAGCGAGAGCGGCGAACGCAAGACGCGGTCGTACACCTTCAGACGCAGCGCCAGCACCGCCCGGTTGACCGTGTGGCCGACCAGGTACTCATACAGAAAATCCATCAGGCCGCGAAGGACCATCATGACGACGATCGCAGCCATAATCCAGGCGAGCGACTGAAACGGGTCCGGGGGGAACCGCTCGGCAAGCCAGCGCATGAGGGGGGCGTAGAACGAGCCCTTCTGCTCGGCATTCTGGGCCAGTCCGCGCAGGCCCGCTTCCTGGCGGCGGATCTGGACGTCGGCCGGGACGTAAACCGTGCGCCCCTCGGCGCGAAGCTCGGTCACCTCGGACCCCTGGACGACGGTCCAGGAGGGGCCGACGACCACGACTCGTTTGGCGGCGCGGCGGCCGGGTGCCGCGGGGCTTTCTTCGAGGAAATGGAACCCCTCGGGCGGCCGCTGAAAGAAAAGGTTGAACAGGGGCAGGACGGAGCCGATCGAGCCCGCCCAGAGGATGGACCCCACGAAGCCCGCCAGCCACGCCAGCAGAATGCGGCCCCGGTAAGGCCATGCGTATCGCAGCGCCTGGTAGAATGCTTTCATGGGGCATCCTGCCTGCCGCCCGCCGCCAAGCGCTCGGCACGCCTCGTACGCGACCGCGACCTTACGGTCGCGGCTCGAACGACGCGCCTTTCGAGCCGTCCCGACGGGACGGGCACGTTCACCCGCCGCCCGGATCCTTCTCAGGCGCCGGCGGCCTCGGTGTCGCGGCGGTCCTCGACGAGGCGCGTGGCCTTGCCGACGCGTTGGCGGAGGTAATTAAGTTTCGCCCGCCGCACGCGGTGGGAACTGGTGACGCGGACGAAGGCGAGGTGCGGCGAATGGAGGGGAAAGATACGCTCGGCGCCGACGGAATCACGACGCACGGTGAACGTCTCCGTGGAGCCGCGACCCCGGCGACCGATGACGCGGCCGGTGAAGACCTGGACGCGCTCCTTGTCGCCCTCCCGGATGCGGATGCCGACGTCGACGATGTCGCCGACGCGGAACTGGGGAGGCTCTTTGGCGAGGTGCTGGGCCTCGACGCGTTCGATGGCACGTTTTCGCATAGCACAGCCTTTCTCTTTGGCTCCGGAGCGGGAGGGGCTCCGCGTCAGTCCTTTCCGCGGCCGCCCTGGCTACCTTTGCCGCGCATTATCCGCAAGAACAGCGCCAAGGCGATGCCGCCAAAAAACCCGATGAACAGGGCCACGATGATCGCAAACTCAAACATCCCAACAGCGGCCAGCATGTCCGCGCTCCTCAAGTCCGGCCGGCCGGCTCGTCCGGCACGAGGCCGGCCCGGCGCCGGCGAGTCCGCTCGCACGCCTGCTCCGCCCGCCAGCGGGCGATCGCCGCATGGTTCCCCGACACGAGCACCTCGGGCACCCCCATGCCGCGAAAGACTCGCGGCCGGGTGTACTGCGGGTACTCCAGGCCGCCGACGGCGTCGGAAAAACTCTCCTCGCGCGTCGCCGCCTCTGCCCCCAGGACGCCGGGCAAAAGACGAACGACGGCGTCCACGAGAACCATGGCGGGCAGTTCCCCGCCCGTCAATACGTAATCGCCGATCGAGAGTTCCAGGTCCGCGAGGGTCCGGATTCTCTCGTCGAAGCCCTCGTAATGGCCGCAGACGAGGATCAACCGTTCCTCGCCCGCCAGCCGGGCCACGCGCCCCTGCGCGAGCCGCTCGCCTTGCGGCGTCAGCAGGACGACCTTCCCGCGCCGCTCGTCGAGGCCGCGAGTGTGCTCCACGGCGCGAAAAATCGGCTCGCACACGAGGACCATGCCCGGTCCGCCGCCGAACGGCTTATCGTCCACCGTGCCGCGCTCGTCCAACGCAAAGTCGCGCAGGTTCACGAGGACGACCTCGACGCGCCCTTCCCGCCGAGCGCGGCCGAGGATGCTCGTCTCCAACACATTCGCGAAGGCGTCCGGGAAGAGTGTGATGACGTCTATCCGCAACCCCATCGCGCCCTGCCCCCGCCGCGCATCCCGTCGTTATATTTAGCCGCCTCGCTTGTCCCTGTCCATGTTGGTTCGACGCCCGCCCACGCGCCACGTTTAGCCGCGACCCGAAGGGGAGCGCGTGCCTTTTCCTCCGCCCGCGACCGCTTGGTTCGCCGCCCAGTTTACTGGGCGCCGGCCTCCCCGCCGCCTTCCCCCTTCTCTGTGCCCGCCTTGGGTTTTTCTTCGGCGGCCTCGGCCGGCGCCTCCGCCTTTGCCTCTGCGACCTTCTTGGCGGCCGGCGGCGGCGCTTGGCGTTTCTTGTGCCACGGCTTCGGGGCCACCTCGTTGCCCTTGGGGTCGATGCCCACGTGGGCGAGCAGTTGCCCGACCGTCGCGGACGGCTGGGCGCCGGCGCGCAGCCAGTGCGAGACCCGTTCGCGGTTGAGGGTCACCTTCTCCTCGTTCTTCGCGTGCGGGTCGTACGCACCCAGTTCCTCAAGGACACGACCGTCGCGAGCCATCCGCTTGTCGGTCGCGCAAATGCGCCAGTAGATCCGGTTCCGCCGGCCCAGGCGTTTCAGACGAATGCACACAGCCACCCTTGCGACTCCTTTCGCTTGCCAGACCCCCCCCGCCTGCCCGCGCGCCACGTTTAGCCGCGACCCGGCTTGTCCGGGGCGCCGTCACGCTTAGCCGCGACCCGAAGGGGAGCGCGCATTATTCCCCCCATCCCGGAAGCGGCGTATTGTAACGCCGGACGCGGCCGATGCAACCCAAAAAGCAGCCCTGCCCCGCGGAGCGGCTTGCAGGGCCGCCAGGGGCAGGTTAGGATTCCGGGTCGCCCCACGGGGAAGGAGGCGGCCGGTGGATGCCGAGCGGTTCGAGGAACTCGTGGACGAGGCGGTTGGGGCCCTGCCGGCCGAGTTTGCCGAGCGGCTCGATAACGTGGACGTCGTGGTGGAGGCCAGGCCGGCGCGCCGGCTTCTTCGGAAGATGGGCCTGGCGGGGCGCGCGACGCTTCTGGGCCTCTACGAGGGCGTGCCGCAGAGCCGCCGCGACCACGCCTACGGGGCCGTCCTGCCGGACCGCATCGTCATCTACCGGGAGCCGGTGCTCGCGGAAGCGGCCGAGCGGGCGGGCGGTGCGGCCGATGCCCCCAGCGAGGATGACACCTTCGACCGGGCCGTGCGCGACGTCGTGCGGACGACAGTTCTGCATGAGATCGGTCACCATTTCGGCTTGGGCGAGGCCGACCTGGAGAAGTACGAGGACTAGCATTGCCGGCGTGCGGCCTGTCCGAGCCGCGACCGGAAAGTCGCGGTGACCCAGGCAGGGTGCCGAGGCGAGCCGGCGCGGGGAGAAAGTGATGGCCATCGTCGAACCGGCCGAAGGCGGCGCGATCCTGGCGGTGAAAGTAGTTCCGGGGTCGTCGCGGGAAGGGATCATCGGTCCGCTTGGCGATCGGCTGAAGGTGGCGGTGCGCAAGCCGGCCGAGAAAGGGGCCGCCAACAGGGCGTTTTCGTCCCTCGTTGCGAGGGCTCTGGGCCTCAGGCCGGGCGACGTCGAGATTCTTCGCGGCGGCAGTCGGCCGGAGAAGGACCTGCTCGTCCGGGGCCTCTCGGCGGCTGAGGTCCGGCGCCGGCTGGGCCTGGCGTAGGGCGCGCAAGGGGACCGGGGGACGAGCCAAAAGGGGGCGGCGGGGCGTTAAAATAGAGAAGATATTCGGGTTGTAAGGCCCGAAACCGGGTTATCTTGGCTTTCTAGGCCCATCCGATTTGACTTTTCGGGATTTTGTGGTATACTTCCGAGGCTGTTCGCAAGGGGGTTGTGCGGCTGTAGCCACTGGCTATAGTCGGCATATCCGGGGGAAGTGGGCATGAAGGAAGTTTTCACCACCGGGGAGGTGGCGCGGATGTGTGGCGTCGCGCCGCGGACGGTTTCCAAGTGGTTTGACACCGGGCAGTTGCGCGGTTTCAAAATACCTGGTTCCCGCGATCGCCGAATCCCCAGAGAGTCGCTCGTGCGGTTCATGCGCGCGCACGGTATTCCCCTTCGAGGTCTCGACGGGGCCGTGGTGCGTGTCTTGATCGTCGATCCCGACTACGAGTTTGCGGACGCCCTGCGCCATG
>Ga0315288_10006036_pt1 | contig 15348 bp, 15 predicted proteins | sample YL17G11_20_MG_FD_203454 | JGI IMG/M metagenome (GOLD analysis project Ga0315288, IMG submission 203454) | Sediment microbial communities from Yellowstone Lake, YNP, Wyoming, USA - YL17G11_20 | ecosystem: Environmental > Aquatic > Freshwater > Lake > Sediment | place: USA: Wyoming | collected...
GACCTTTGGAAATGGCGTTATTGGACTGACCGTCTGCGGCCGACAAGCAGACACGCGATCTCAGGACGACTCTCTGAGGAGTCGTTTTCGCGTTAACCCAAGCTTCCAGAGTTCGGCGCTGTTCAGGTCAATCCCTACAAAAAGATCGATCCTTCTTCGGTATCATTTTCGGTGATGCAATGACTACCGTTTCGGTAACATGGTTAAATGATTTTGACACGCATATTACTGAGACACTACACTAGGTAAGTTCTGTGTGGCCCCAACAACGTCGAACCGGTTCAAAGTCGTCAAGGATCGCGAAAACGCTTCTTACATAGTCCTCCCCGGTCCACCTGGCGGCCCGTTCCAATCCGCGTTGCACGAGTGTCTGACGCAGGGCTGGATCGTCATAGAGCGACTTGACTGCCAGGGCAATCTGTTCCTCATCCCTGGGGTCCACCAGCAAAGCGGCATCGCCCAGTTGCTCTTGAGCGCCCGAGACATTCGACGCAACTACAGGACAGCCCAGCGCAAATGCCTCCAGCGGGGGCAGATTCACGGGGCCAAAGAACGTCAGGAAGGTCAATGCAAACGCATGGCGATATAACCCTACCAGATCTTCCTGCGGGACAAATCCCAAGAAATGCACTTGGCCGGATAAGCTCAGTTCATCCACCACTCGACGGACATACTGCAGGTTCCCCTTGTCAGAGCCAACGAACACCACGGGTAGAACAAGGTCATGCTTTTCTCGCAAAAGGTTAACAGCCAGCAACAAGCCAACGTGGTTCTTATGCGGCCAGAACTGTGCGGGGTAAAACAGGTACGCTTCAGGGATGTGGTATTTGGTCAATACTTCTTCGCCGCTGTCTTTCGAAGCGCGTAAAGCGAATCTGGGGGTTGGGAGGGGAATCAAGCTGACGCGCTCCGGAGGTACCCGGTAAAAATGCACAATTTCTGCTTTACCCACCTCTGAGTAAGCAATAACCACCGACGCACGCGGAATGGCAGTCGCATAGCTCTTCTCGCGTCCACGCCACCGTCCGTTTGCGCTAACCTCCGGAAACCATGGCTGAAGTCTGTGTTGCAAGTCTAAAACGGTGAAAATATATGGAACATCAACTTCCATGTAAGGAATTACAAACCACACAACCTCAATTCCAAGATCGCGCACAGCCCGTTGGAGCCAATTCGTAACTTGAAGTCGGTTTCGCAGTATCGGTAGATCTGCAACCACACTGGCTGCAATCCTCGTGAATTTGAATATGGCTCGCTCTGGAAGACTGCGCGGGAAAGGGAAGAATTGCAGGTGCTTAGCAGCACTTGCTCCTCTGGCCTGCTCCTCTGTCAGGTAACCAAATGCGACAAAAGTGTGTTTACTTTCAAGTCCGATCAAAGCTTGAAACACTTCATCTTGAAACGTGGTATTGCCACCGACCTCGCTAGGGCCCAGGACTACACCAACTTTCATGCTATCTAACCTCCGAGGAGTCCTCGCATCTGCGGGCAGCGGCGACAATATGCCACGTTTGCTCGGTGATGTTCTCATCAGGAGCAAGCCCTGCAAACCATCTGACCGGCGTAAAGCCGCAGGTAGACAGCCAACCCGCCATCTCCTGCACCAGGAAGTAGCGGGCTGTTTGCGTTTCCTTCAGGCTGGTATAGGTTCCATCGTGGCGTAACTCATAGATTGTGTAGGTGACTCTGGCCAACTGCTTGGCACATTCGAGTTCCGTTTCCGAAACGCGCACCAGTTCTCCTTCCGGCGTGGACCAGCGACGTACGCGCACAGGGTCATAACTGCGCAACATGGCCGCGGCGTGCCAGAATTCGAACACAAACAGGCCGTCTGGACGCACATGACGACGCACTCCCCGCAATACTTGCATTAGCGCTTCATTCGTCTTTACAAGTCCTATCGAATCAAACAAGCAGATTGCCGCATCAAAAGGCCCCCCGGCAATGTCCAATGCGTGCATATCTTGCCAGCGAAAGTCAACGGACGAAGCCACTTCGGCCGCTTTACGCCGTGCACAGGCCAACATGTCCTCAGAGTAATCTATGGCAATAATTTCGTAGCCGAACTTCTCAAGCGCCAGGGCGTGTATGCCTGTACCGCAAGCCAGCTCAAGTAAGCGGCGTGTTGGTCCTACGCTGTATTGCTGCAAGCACTGATGCACGAACGCCGCTTCCTCTGCGTATGGCTTGTCTGCGTAGAAAATGTCGTATAACTCAGCGTGCCGACCGATGTATGAACTCATCCAAATCCTTCATCTACTTATTGCCAGACCTTCTCCAGAAGAAAACCTGCTGTCCCGGTTGTAACTGTTTGAGATCCAATCCGCATAGAGCCCCTTTTCTCCGTTGTTCACTCCAGTAATGGCTGCTTGAGCCGATAAGTATCTAATTCATAATCCTCACCGCCACGTGGCCCACATGTGAAAACCAAAAACACAGAATCTTCTAGAGCAATCATCGCGTGCCGTTCCATAGGGGAGGTCATAGCCAGATCACGCTTTTCGAGGATCGTCGCCACGACTGACTCGCCAGGCAACTGGGTGAGCAACTTCATTCTGCCCTCCATCAGATAGACCCATTGCGTGGTCTTCTCATGATAATGGTGCCCACGCTCAACACCTTTTACCGATGTAATGACGGTAATGTATTCAATCTCTTCTTTCTGGAGAATATCTGTAATCGAACCTCGTTCGTCGGCATAATTAACTTGGGGGCGAGTTATTTTCATAGCAAGGGTCTCCTGGTTTACGGTACTTGATCCTCCAGACTGGCCAGTCTACGCGAGGCTACTTGACAATGCGCGGTGTTGGAATAGGGATAATGAAACGTCCACCAGCTTCATGGTACGCTTTCAAGTTGTTCATAATCTCCGTCGCAAAGTTCCACGCCAACAGCAGCGCGTAATCTGGCTTCTGCCGGATCAGTTCGTTATCAGATACCACTGGAATGTGCTTACCTGGGCTGTAGCGTCCGATCTTCAGCAAAGACTTCTCTGTCAGGAAGTCCAGTGTCTCGGTGCCGATGTTGCAATAGTTTAGCAATGTCATTCCCTTGGCTGGTGCGCTCACTCCCACAATGCGTTTCCCTTCATGTTTCAATCGTCGGAGCAGCCATATCAGATCCTGACGGTTTTGCTCGACACTAGCGGCAAATTCCAATAGTGTCTCGAGGTTGTGCACTCCCATCTCCTTTTCTATCTTCAACAGTTCATCCATCACCGGAGCAACTGGTTGCTGTCCCCGACGAGCTACAAAGACCCGAAATGAGCCTCCATGGATATCGCGTTGTTGGATATCAAAGATCTCCATTCCAAACCGATCGAAGAGGCGCACTAGTGGCTTGACTGAAAGATACGATAGATGCTCGTGGTAGATAGTGTCGTACTCCAGATTTTTGACTAGGTTGACGAAATAGGGGGCCTCTATGATGAAAACCCCTCGCTCGGTGAGCAATATATCAACCGCGTGAATGAAACTACCCAAGTCATCCACATGGGCAAAAACGTTGGTTGCCGTGATGACGGTCGCCTGACCCTTCTCACTCACTATTCGGTCTGCCACTTTCGGGCTGAAGAATTCAACCAGTGTCTCCAGACCCCGTTTTTCTGCGATACGGGCGATATTGGCAGCAGGATCAACCCCCAATATCCGGGTTCCGTGGGACTTGAACGCTGCCAACAACACACCCACGTTGCTGCCGACATCTACGACCAGATCTTTCGAATCTAGTTGAAGACGCTCTACTATAGCCTTTGCAAACTCAGACCAGTGCCTGCGCCCAGTCTCTGTTATGGATGATTCGTATGGATAGTCGTGCCGATAGAGGATTTCGGGCGATACCACATAGCTGAGGTGGGCTAGCCCACAGTCAGCGCACACCATGACCTCAAGCGGATAGCAGATTGCTGGCTCCTTCAACTGTTCCTCACGGAGGAACTGGTCAGCCGGTGGAGTAAAGCCCAGATCAAGAAACTTGGTTAAGTTTACACTCTTACACATTCTGCAAATCATGATTACCTCCTTATCTCGATTGCGTAATCATTACACTTGTGCGGCGGTGCGCCGAATATTGTCCACGACCTGTTTGATGGTTTGCTCTGACAAATTGCAGGCAGAGGGTAAATACAGCCCGGTTTCCCAAAGCCGGTCGGCCACCGGACAAGGGACATCGCGAAAGCCCGGCAACGACTTTAAGACCGGCTGCTGGTTCATCGGGCAGAAGAATGTGCGCGTCTGAATTCCATCAGCCCATAGAGCTTCTGCCAGTTGATCGCGGGTGAGGCCAAATTCGGGTTTGACTACGATGGCGTACATCCAATACACATTGAAAGCCCAATCCAGTTCCACTGGCAACTGCAAACCTGGAATGCCTTGCAGGTAGTGGGTATAGGTATGTGCTACGCGTCGTTTTTCCGCGATGATATGATCAATCTTGTGCAATTGAGCCAGTCCCATAGCGGCCTGGTAGCCGGTCATCCGGAAATTATATCCTGCGGCCTCATGCCAAAAGCGGGGCTCGGTGAATGCCAGGTTGCGCAACAATCGCAACCGCTCAACCAGCGATTCATCGTTTGTTGTCACCATGCCCCCTTCACCAGTGATGATCACTTTGTTGGCGTAAAAGCTAAAGCAGCCCATATCGCCAAAACTACCAGTCGTTTTACCCCGGCAAGTGGCTCCGTGAGACTCGGCGGCATCTTCGATAACCACCAGGTTATGTCGCTTGGCGATTTCGGTTAGCCGATCCATGTCAACAGGGTGGCCGTACAGATGCACCGGGATTATGGCGCGTGTCTTGGGCGTGATGAGCGATTCAATCAGGTCCAAATTGAGGTTCCAGGTCACGTCCTCCGCGTCCACAGGTACGGGAACGGCGCCGTTGTGCACGGCGGCCAGAGCCGTGGCGATATTCGTGCTGGCGCTGACGAGTACCTCGTCGCCCGGCCCGATGACGGCCGCTGCAACTGCCAGGTGCAGAGCAGAGGTGCCGCTGTTCACCGCAACGCCATACTTGCAGCCACAGTACTCGGCGAACCCCTGTTCGAACTGGGGGATAGTTGTGCCGAACGTGCCCGAAATCTCACCGCGCCGCAATGCAGCGACTACAGCGGCGATCTCTTCCTCACCGATCATGGGTTCAAAAACTGGGATCATGACTTGACCTCCATAAAGATCTTTCTTGGGCCCCATCCAACTGTTGCAGAGCCATGAGTAGGGCTGCTACAGTTGGTAGACTATTGATCTGCCCCTTATCAACCATATTTTGTAACTGTACCCAAGTATAGAAGCTGATGGCCAGATCCTCTTTTTCGTCTGGACAGGGCGGTCCCATGACTCGAGCGTCACGCGCCAGAAAAATATGTGTTTGGGCAGGTCCACGATTATTGTCCAGGACCAGACTGGCTAGATGAATCCAATCATCTGCGGCCAAGCCGGTCTCCTCAAGTAATTCTCGCTGGGCAGCAGCTAGAGGCTTTTCGTTCGCATTCAGATACCCGCCTGGCAAGTCGAGGCTTGATGATTGCAAGCCATGCTTATACTGCTGCACTAATGGAATTCCGTCTTTGGTCAAGGCAACCACGAGCGCGTATTCTCTCTCTTCCCATGTAAGATACCCTTCAATGCGTATCCCATTCGGCAATACTACGTCCTGCTCATTCAGATATATCCATGGACGACGGTCAACCAGCACCGTTGATTTCAATACCTGCCATGCTTTGGGTATCATTCCAGGTCTCAACTCCGGGCGCTGAAGCGCACTGCCTTCGGGGTGGAGAGATGACGCTCCAAGATGTCCATCAACTCCTGCATTCGTTGATAGTAGGTATGCTCACGCAGCGTCCGCTGCTGACCGGCGCGGGCGATTGCCTCGCGCTCGTTATCGTGCTCCAGATAATACTGGACTAACTCGGCGCATTCTTCCGGAGTGCGATAGGCGACTACTTCTCTGTCCGGCTCAAACATCTCGTGCAGGTTTTCTTTCCAATCAGTGATGAGTAGCGTGCCCGCGCCGGTGGCTTCATAGAGACGACAGTTATTGGCATAGGACTCTGCTATATCGATGTGGTGGTTCAGTGTCATTTTCGAATTGTGCAGAATCTGATACATCTCAATGCCCCATGCCTTCCCTTTGTAACGTCGTCGAATCAATGAATTCTCCGGCAAGCCCTCAACTCCTGGCCCCCATACTTTCATATCCAGTCGTGAACACAGATACTCTAACAGACGAACCCTGGCTTCGTGATGCCCGGACAGACTCCCTACGAATGATATTGAACATTCTTCCCCTTCGTTCCTGAGCCTACTCAATACTTGCCGCCCAAAGCCAAGTCGATGCAGTTCAGCCTGCACTCCCATTCGACGAAAATGCTCAACAAGATTGGGAAGCGATGAGATGACTAAGTCGTAGCAGGTAAAATCCTCATCCTTCTTGGGCAATGGCGAGGCAATCTGCCCCACCAGTAGCTGCACATACGGCTTCATCTCTCTCAAGAAGCGGCTGCTGATGCCGCCCATTGCTTGATTGAGCAAAACATCAGGCTTATAGTGTTTGATCTGCGCCGCCAAGATGTCATAGAACCAGGTTTGTTGGCCATCCAGGGAGCGCAGCACCGGGCGAAAAAGGGGCTTCAGGTATCGCAGTGGCGTTTTGGCTGCTATGCGCCGAGCACGCTGCAAAACCGTTCCTACATGCTGCTGCCCAGGTGTCGGTGCCTCAACGCGGGTGCCATGCTCCCTCGCCCACACTTTTTGCATAACTTCGTTGTTAGTATAAATGTCCCACGCCTCATGTCCTAATTTGCACAGGTTGCTGGAATAAAAGTCTGCCACCCCAAACAGGCTCTCCACCCGCGCCCGCATCTGCTCCTCGTAGGGCTGTTTCTCCACCTTTGGGTGCTGGGCGTAGAGCCAGCGCAGGAACTCAGGGTAGTCGGTGCTAAGGATGAGGAATATCATCACGCAGACATCTCCAACTTATTTGCCAATCCTTGCATTTCCTGGAGCAAGGCAAGACAGTGATACACCCGCTGGACATCGACATTGGGGTCGAGTCGCCTCCTGCCCATGTCGTAAAGGTGATAGCCCGCCGCTAGTAGGCTGCGCATCTAAGGACAAATAGCCCAAGACCATACAACATGGCTTGGGGCTGCAAAGCCAACGCCTCCGATCGCTCCACCTGGACCCAGCGGCCATCGGTCTGTTTCACCCAGTACTCTTTTTCCTCAACGGTCCATCCCTCCAGCAGCCGTGGCAACCGCCCTTCGCCGTAAACGCGATGCATCGGCGCAAACACCACATCCCGCCCCACTGGGACGGTCATCAACATCGTCCCGCCCGGTTCAGCCAGGTCACGCAACTTGCGCATCACTTCCAGGTCACCATCCGGACGCGCCGTGCTACCATAACGTCCGGCCAGTCCTACGTGCTCAACGGTCGAACAGTTCAGGATCAAATCGTAGCGTGGGAATGGCAATTCCATGCTCAGCAAGTCACCCTTCACAAATGTGAGACCTGGCATCCGATAAGGCCAACTGATCTCCATCTGATCAATGGCCGTTACCTGATAGCCGCGCCGCGCCGCGACCAAGCCCAGGTTGCTTGCGCCACAGCCAAAGTCCAGCGCTGTCCCCGGCCCCTGGCCCATGCGACCGATCACCCATGACCATTCAACATCGCGATCGCCCGAAAGGTTCGGTTCGGCGTATCGCCACTGGCTCAGCCGGATCAACCCTGATCCAATCTTGAGCAACCCTTTACGGATTATATTCATTTCTCTAATCTCTTCTTCCAAATTGGAACCCCAGCCGTCGTCGCAGCAGGCTGTAGTTCCGATCAAAATAACTACAATAGTGAAATGTCATTGGGAGGTCTCCAGCCACATTCGATTCCTATTCATCGCCGCTGCCAGACCCAGTAGGGTCCAGAAGAGCGTGACGCCCCACCCCGTTATCAAAATGAGGTGCCCGAAGCCCATCATCACCACTGCCACCGTTGCTCCCAACAACGGTACGGACAGGGCCCGTATGGCCGGGTCGGTAGCTTTGGCGCCACGTATGTACTGTACAGTACACCATCCGCATAACCAAATGAATGCTCCAAAGCCAATCCAGCCCAAACTGGCAAGCGCTAGCGTATAAAGGCTGTGATGAACCACCCCGACAACAGAGTCCACCGCCTGAACACCAGACCCGGCCGGGTAATGCAGGTCAATGTCGAGACTGGCCATGAAAACCTCCACTCGGCCGGAGAACACCGAATACTTACCATACACCGGATTAAGTAGGCGATCGAGTAGAACATCCGGGTTCTCAGAACTTTGTGTGAATTGACTGAATCCCCAAATGAAGAAGACCACAACCAACCCAAACAGCGCAAGAGTTTTGCTAGCGGACGATTTGGGTTTCTGAGCCTTGTTGTACCTCTGGTCTCGTCCGTTCTGAATGGGAGACGAGAGAGAAGCCCCACTCAAAACGTGAATAATGGTCGTTATGGCCAGCCCTACCACCGCCCCGTACACGCCCGTCCGACTGCCGGTCAGTAACAGCGCATAACCCATTAGCCCCATCGCTATCAGCAGGAGCACTCGTCTCCGCATCGTACGAGTCGTCAAAAACTGTCCCCAAGCCAACGTATTCGACAAGGCCAGGTAGGTGGCGAGGTAATTCGAACTGGCAGAGATGGTGAAGCCGAGCGGCAATGTCCAGATACCCCATTCACCGCCAAGCCGCGTTGGGGAAGCGCCGTAAGTATAGAAGCTCACCATCGGGGTGAGGAGAGACAACGTAAGCACGCAGAACAAGACGCCGGCTACAATCATGCAGGTCGCAATTGTCTGCAACTGTCGGGGGGTGCGCACAAGAGAATACACTAACAGGAAGACCACGGCTCCGTATAGGAAATTGATAGTATAGGATTCGAATTCTACTTGTCCAGGGAACCAAGCAAAGAACAGCGCCACAAGAGCACCATACGCGACCACGATACCTAATGGTAAAAGCGGCATTGTACTCCACCGTTTTCGTTGCCGGAGCGATTCCAGCATCAACGCCCCCAGATACGCACCTCCTATCAATAGCACGACCTGTAGCCGGACCGGGGCCCATGGGAACACCCACCCGAATACGGGTATTGCTGAAAGGTTAATCTGCGGCAACTCCAATGGCGACAGCGCTACTAACAGGCACAAGTAGCCAAACGGTCCCCATTTCAAGCCCACCAATATGGCGACGCCGAGCATTGCAGCAACTTTATCCAACTGACGTAGCTGACTTAGCTTGGCGATATTAAGACCAATTAGCACGCCGGCCCACATTGATGCGGCGACAACCAGCCCCCGCCAGAAGTCACGGCGAGCCAGCATACCACTCATTGCCTCCTCCCGGCACCGTACAGCCTGCCCACCTGCGACCTGATACGCCTCACGGCACGAAGGAGTGTACGGCCCACTCCCAACAGCCTCCCCAAAGCAGTCTCGCGGCGTAGAGCATAAAGGCATTGCAGATAGTGCCTCCAGCCCCCTCGGCGGTAATTCCTGACGAGTCCGTCCGGTGACAAACGCCAGTCAGCATCAATCAGGGTGCAAAGAAACCCTCGGTCGCTGTCTCTGGCTGCTTTGTAATTCAGTTGTGCCTCAGGTCCGTTCCAAACATCATCCACGCCCCGTGGATGATGGTTATAATCGTGATTCTGATGCACCGCTGTAACGACATCGCTCACGCCAATGACCGGCACGTCAGAGGCACGACAGTGGTAGATCAGTTCATTGTCGTACCCCCCCCGTCCTACCACCAGTTTCGGGAGTTCCCCCCAGATACGCCCTTTGTAAACAAAATAATCCGACCCTCTTGGAGGATGAAGAGAACCGTGCTGACGAACCCGTCGTGTTAACTGTTGCCTCCAGGTCGCGTCATCAAAGTCGATCTCCTGATTCAAATCTATGTTCCAACGTTGGCCTACCGCTAAGAAGCGCTCCATTTTGATCTGCTGAATAGCCGGAAGAAAATCATCCAGCAGGATGATGTCACAATTGACGTACATCTGCACGGCGTAATGACCGTATGCTTGCGCCAGAGCGAACATGGAATTCACCAGGGGTGTCCCCTGCTCGCTCGTTTCCACCTCCGGTATGCGTACAATGCCCATCTCCTTGGCAACCTCGGCGTAGCCTTCGCCGCTTCCAAAGAGTATGATTTCAATGTCGGGGGCCAACGCTTGCCAGCTTTTAAGAGCATTGATTTGATTGACCTTGATCTGCCCAATGAACGGTTTGGCAGTGGTAAAAATGGTAATCATATGATTGTTACGAGAAACAGGAGCAGGATAATCGTTCCGCGTTCTCACCATCGTTCGCCAGGTCTATTTAGCCCCGGCGTGGCCCAACCCCCGCAGACGCATACTCTGCCACACCCTCGAACCGCTGGCGGTCCAACATGCGCCAGCAATCCAGCAGCACAGGGCGACTGCGGTTTTGCGTCAGGTGAGTCGGCTGGATACGTCTGAACTCCTCCCACGGTGTTGTAATCACAATGACATTGACCTGCCGAATGCAATCCTCCATCGAAGGCGAAAACGCGACCGCATTGCCCAGAACCAATCGAGCGTTGTCCATCGCTGCCGGATCATACACCATCGTCGGCACCCCCTCGTCTGCCAGCGCGCGGGCCAGCGCTATCCCCTGCGATTTCTCAACGACGTCCGTATTTGGTTTGTATGAGAGTCCCAGTATCCCCACCTTGCCTCCATCGGGCAGCTTGGACATCACCTGTTCCACTAACCGCGTCAACTGCCGCTGGTTGACTTGGTCCGTTGCCTCGGCCAATGTGGGAACTGCACCCATCCGGCGGGCCATGTGCGCAAAAGCCGCATTGTCCCGTGGAAAACATGGTCCCCCGTAGCCAACCGCTCCTTTGATGTACTTCTGCCCGATGCGGGTATCCAGCCCAACTGCCGATGTGACTACCTCCACATCTGCTCCAGGGATGCGCTCACAAATCTCCGCTAGGTTGTTGGCGTATGAGATCTTCATGGTCAAGAATGAATTGACAGCAAGCTTCGTCAGTTCAGCGTTGACGATGTTCATCCGGGCAATAGGAGGGTCGTTTTCACAAACGGTCTTGTAGAAAGAGGCCAGCAGGTCACCAGAGCGGGAATCGGATTGGCCAATGATAATGAAATCCGGAATGAGTATATCGTGTATAATGCTGCCAAGAGCGATGAACTCGGGATTGTAACACAGGCCGAAGTCCACACCACATCGCTTGCCAGAGTGCGCTTCCAGCACCGGCTTGAGTTCCCCCTCTGTGGCTCCCGGCAACACCGTGCTGGTCAACACTACCAGATGAAAGTCAGGTTTCTTGCGAAGGGCCCTCCCGATATTCTCGCCAGCCGCCAACACGTGCTTGGTGGAGAACCGTCCGTCGGCCTCGCTGGGCGTGGGCACGATGATGAAGGAAATCTCTGATCTGCCGATAGCCACTTCGTAATCATCGGTGGCTGAAATCCGCTCGTGTCCTGTCCGCAGCAGCATATCCAATCCGGGTTCGAAGACTGGCGCGAGACTTTGGTTGATCAGATGCACGTGATCCGGGTTGACATCCACGCCAATGACCGTATGACCCTTGGAAGCAAAGCAGGCCACCATCGGGGCACCCAACTTGCCCAAGCCGAAGACAGAGACGGTTTTTGCGTCCATCATTTTGCTCCTTTCTGATTCTCTGCGTCGTGTTCCGCCTTGTCACCGTTGTCCGGTGACAGCAGTCGGCGAACCCGGCGCGCAATCCCTCGCGCTGCTGCCCGCGGAGAGCGGAGGCGGCACAATCCGTCGTAAAGGACAACGCCCAGCCACAGCAGTGCACGAGTCAACCGATTCCGAAGGCCGGGAGGCGGAGGCAATATTGGTAGCGTGTACCGAAGTCGGCGGAGATGCTTGGCGGTCAACAAGGGCCTGATGCGGCCCTTGGCACCAAGAGCCCAGGTAGCATCGCGCAACGTAAACCTGAGATCGTGAGAATCTCCCCCGGCCAACTCCAGATTGCACCTTGCCTCCGGCCCTTTCCAGACCCCATTGGCCCTCTGCGGATGATAAGCGTAGTCGTGATTCTGGTGGACGACGGTGACTGCCCGTGTCGCATTGATAACCGGTGCACCCACCAAGCGAGCCCGGTAGATGAGCCAGTTGTCCCATGCAGTACGGCCGATGGCGAACGGCGGAATGTCGCCCCAGAAGCCGCGTGGGAAGACAAAGGAGTCAACACCCGTCTCCTCGTGCAGTCTCCCATTCGAAGCGACACGAACGCGCAGCCGCGCCTCCCAGTCACCCGCACCGAAATCCAATTGCTCCTGCACATCGAGGTCCCATCGCTGGCCCACCATCAGGAAGCGGCGCCCGCGGCGGGCGACTTGCTCTACTGCCCATAGAAAATCACTCATCAGGATGATGTCGGCATTGACGTAGCAGAGCAGGTCGTGCATGGCCACGCGCTGGGCTTTCTCGAAGATGTCGTTCAGCAGGGGAGTGCCGTATTCGTTGCAAGCAACGTCCGGGATGTGGCGCGCGCCAAATTCCGCAGCGATCTCCGCAATGCCCTCATCGTCCCCAAGCAGGATGATCTCGCACGTCGGGCGCAACAAGGTCCAACTGCGAATGGCATTACGCTGGATGACCGCGATGTGCCCCCGGAAGGGCTTAGGGGTCGTGAAGAGCGTCAGCATTGAATCCTCCTATAGCTCCTCGGCAACTTCGGCGTACCCCCACCCGCTTCCAAACAACATAACTTCAACATCAGAGGCCAATGCTTGCCAGCTTTTGAGAGCATTGATTTGGTTGACCTTGATCCGCCCAATGAACGGTTTGGCAGTGGTAAAGATGATAATCATACCGATCCTCTGATCGGTTAGGAAGAAGCGAGCAACTCTTTCCCGCCACTCAAGATTCTCCAATGGTTTGCTGTCGTTGTCAGTGCAGTCGTGTTCTTCAGGTTGAAGCCGCTATTCCAAGGATCACAACGCACCACCTCGAAACTTGATACCCCTTCCACCTCATCAAGCCGTTCCTGGTGGGGAACTGACAACAAACAATCCAGACGATAGAAACCTGCTGCAAGTGGTAAGAATGGGATCTTGCACTCAACGCATACATGCTCCTCAGTTGCTGATATCAGGATCGCCTGCTGGGGGCTGGAGGATCCGTACAGGGCACGCTGCCCTGTAGCAGTACAGATAAACCATTCTACTGCGAAAAACCGACGGTTACGATTCATAACCCGAACGGTAAACCTGATATTGAGTTCTTTCCCATATTCAAAGGTGTTGCACGAATGAGAATCACCCGACAACAAATCAACACCAACCAGTTGCACATCCTTGCCGCCGCACACCCGTGAGAGCAGGTCAACGGATTGATGTACAGCATTGGTTGCACTTTCTGATACATAAGCTTCCACTACCCGCTGAGCCGTGCCATCAACTCGTACTCGCCCACTATCCAGCCAAACTACCCGGGGACACAGGGCTTGAATAGTAACAAGGTTATGACTTACAAACAGGACTGTTCGCCCTTCTCTTGCTACACTTCCCATCTTCCCCAGACACTTCTTCTGGAATTCAGCATCTCCCACCGCCAACACCTCATCCACCAGCAGGATTTCTGGCTCCAAGTGCGCAGCCACGGCAAAGGCCAAGCGAACATACATGCCGGAGGAATAGCGCTTAACGGGTGTGTCGATGAATTTTTCTATTTCGGCAAAAGAAACAATTTCATCAAATTTGTTCTTTATTTCTATTTTTTTCATTCCCAAAATGGAACCATTGAGAAAAATGTTCTCTCGTCCGGTTAATTCCTGGTTGAACCCGGTGCCCACTTCAAGCAGTGAGGAGACGCGTCCGCGCAAAGTCACATTGCCTTCGGTCGGCTCTGTTATTCGTGATAGTATTTTCAGCAAGGTGCTTTTCCCGGCGCCGTTGCGGCCGATGATGCCGACGACTTCGCCTTGGTCAACATCGAAGGACACATCTTTCAGCGCCCAAAGTGTTGTGTCTTCTTTTCTTCTATTAACGCCTCTTCGGAATAGACATTTCGTTTTGTAATCGAAGATATCGCGGAAGGTACGAGCGCCCCGGCCGTGAATGTTCTCGCCGATGATATATTTTTTGCTAAGATTTCTAACGCTGATGATTGGCTTCATATTCGATCAAATCACATCCGCAAATTCTTTTTCCATCCGCCGGAAATTCATCATCCCCGTGATGAATATCACGATGCTCAGAATGATGGACATCCAAAGCAGGTGGGGTGGAATATGGGCGGTTCCAAGAAGGGTGTATCGGAAACCCTCGATCACTCCTGTCATGGGATTGAGCCAGTAAAAAAACTCCAATTTAGCAGGCACCTTGGCGCTGGAATAGCCGACCGGTGTTATCCAGAATATCAGCTGGGTCACAAAAGGAAGGGCCTGGGCGATGTCTCTGTATTTCACGCCGATCGCGCTAAACCACAACCCGACGCCCAGGGCCGCAACAATACCCCAGAGTAATACGAGCGGAAATAAGAATATTTGCGCTTTTGGCATATATTGATAGTGGATCATGAACCCGATAAAGATGAGAAAAGCGATGCCGAAATCCACCAGACCACGCAATACCGCGGCCGCCGGCATGATCAATCTGGGGAAATAGACTTTCGTTATCAAATTGGCATTGGAAATCAAGCTCTGACTTGAACCTGTCAGACCCTCAGAAAAAAAATTCCAGGCCAAAACGCCGGTAAAGGTAAAAAGTTGATAAGGGACGCCTTCGGAAGAAAAACCCGCCAACCGATTGAAAATGAATGTAAAAACGACCATCGAGACGACCGGCCGCACGATCGCCCACCCTGCGCCCAGGACGGTCTGCTTGTAGCGGACCTTCACGTCCCGCCAAATCAGAAAATAGAACAGCTCCCGGTATTCCCATAATTCCTTCAGGCTAAGGGCGGACAATCTCTTGGGCGGCTTGATGACAAGCTCGTAATCCGTCATATCGATTCCTTTTCGGCTATGAAAAGGCTTTATAACTACAGCTTCGAGATGCCTTCCTTGATCGTGTAACGGATCAGGTCGGCTTGCTTGTGGATATTAAGCTTCCGCATCAGGTTCCGCCGGTGGACCTGGACGGTGTTCAGGTAAAGATTGAGTTTTTGGGCGATCTCCTTGTTCGTGGAGCCTTCGCCGATGAGCTGAAGGACTTCCCGCTCCCGTTTCGTCAGGCCGTCCCCAGCGCTCTTATCCTTGCCGGCGCCTATCTTGCCCAGAAAACCGTCCACGATATAGTTGGAGATGCCCGGGCTTAAAAAGAAACGGCCCTTAAAAACTTC
>Ga0315288_10006038_pt1 | contig 15346 bp, 15 predicted proteins | sample YL17G11_20_MG_FD_203454 | JGI IMG/M metagenome (GOLD analysis project Ga0315288, IMG submission 203454) | Sediment microbial communities from Yellowstone Lake, YNP, Wyoming, USA - YL17G11_20 | ecosystem: Environmental > Aquatic > Freshwater > Lake > Sediment | place: USA: Wyoming | collected...
TGCGCTGCTCGTCGTCCCCCTCCAGGATGTGCTTGGCCAGCTCCGTGGCCGTGGGGTTCAGGTGCAGGATCTTGGAGGCGTTGATGGAGAGGATGCCATGTCCCCCCTCCTCGATGCGCAGGTGCAGGCGGAAGCCCTGCAGGTCTTTCTCCCCCCGGTAGTGCACCATGCCCGGGGCCAGGTGCCTGTGCTTGGCGAAATACCTCTCGGTCAGTTCCTTTAAGCCCATCTCACTTTGTCCTCACGCGAAAGCGAATCTCGGTTTCGGTCCCGATCGTCTTTCTCTCCCGGAGATATTCCAGGACCACCTGGGCCAGGGAGAGGTCGTAGCTCTGGTAGTCCCGTCCTTTCTTGAATTCATCGTAGCAGCTCTTCACCACCGCGGAGTCCGTGGTGGCCACGGCGTACCAGCGGTCCGGGACGATGGGGTCGCCCCCGGCCCGCAGCCCCACCACCCGCCCCAGGCCCACGTCCACGGAGAGGCCCGAGGCCTGGAGGAAATCCGGGCACTTGGAGGAGACCGAGGTCTCCAGAATCTCGGATAGGGTCGAGCCCTTGAGCTCCAGGGCGGCCAGGCGCGTCCGGGGGGAGATGGCCTGGAAGACATCGGCCACGGTCACCGGCCCGAAGGGCAGGCCGGAGCGGATCGCGCTGGAATTCACCAAAGCGATGGGCAGACCCAGCCGCTCCCGCATGGCATCGGCCACCAGATTGCCCAGGTCCGTCTCCCAGGGGACCTCGCTGGGCCCCAGAGCCGGAAGCTTCTTCTTTCCCTCGGCCACCCTGCCTTTGCCGGCCTCCCTGGTTCTGCTCTCATAGCCGGAAAGGGCCCGGACCACAGCGGAATCCGGAGGGACATTCTTATCAATGGGGATCCCCTGGCTCACGGCATGCCCGATCCTGTCCTTTTCCAGGACGAAGTCCAGGCGCTGAAGGATGATGCCGCGGGCGTATCCCTGGGAGACCAGGCATCGTCCCACCTGCCGGGGAGCCTCGCTCCGCGGGAAGGAGAGTCCGCCCACCAGGATGTCCATCCCCTTGGACCGCTCGGCCAGAGCCAAATTGGTCGTGAAGTGTTCATGGGAGAGACCGATCACCAGCTCCGCCCTGCCTCTGAGCCTGGGGAGGAGTTTCTCCGCCTCGCGGAAAGGGTCCGTGACCACGATCTCGGACTTGCCGGTGAGGACGCTTCCCGAGGAGAACCCTAAGATCGCCACCTGCCTTCCCCCCCAGTTTCTAACCACGTAAGGCTCCAGCGGGTTCACCTGAAGCGAGGAGAGGAGGAGGTTGGAGCCCAGGAGGGGGAACGCCGCCTGGTCCCTGAGCCGGACGAGCTGTTTTTCACCGTAACCCAGAAAGTGGTCCCCGGCGACCATCGCATCCACGCCCATCGCGTTCAGGGCATCCACCTCGGCCTCCCCCTGGAACAGGAAGGCCAGGCTGCTTCCTGTGAACACGTCACCGGAGGCAAAGACCAGGGTCGGGATGCCCTGCTTTTCGTTTTCCGCCTTGATCCGCTTCACGACGCCAGCCAGCCGGGCCAAGCCCCCCAACCCCCCGGCCCCCTCGGCCGTGGAGTCCCATCCGGCCTCCAGGTCGTTGAAGTAAAGGATGGTCATCGGCTGGCCTTTCCTCTCCCCTGCCAGGGCCAGGCTGGAGAAAAGGACAAGGAAAACCCCCAGCAAGGGAACGAGATGCCGGATACCGAATGCCGAACGCTGGATGGAGGACATTATCACCTTGGTCCTTTCACCTTTTAACCCTCAATTACCGCCCTCCGCCCGCGCAGGCACAGGCGCATCCGGCGCAGGCACAGGCGCAGGCGCAGCTGTGTCCTCCCCCGCCTCCTCCCGAGCTTCTCGTCACCGGGGGTGGGTTGGTGACCTGGGTCACACCGGCCGTGAACCCGGTCAGGTTGCCCACCAGGCGGTTGGAGAAGCTCTGCATCCCGGATACCATGGAGTTGGCGAAGTTCGCCCCGGGAAGCTCGGGCACGGAGATCGAGGGCATCCCCCCCCCTCCCGGACCCGGGACCGAGGCCGGAGCCGAGTAGCTGTGGTCGTAGTGGCCCCACCAGGTGGGCACGATGAACGTCCTGGAAGAGAAAGTCTCCTGCATCCTCTTGTCCGATTCTTTCTCCATGAGGAGCCATTCCAGGTTCTCGGACAGGGCCTCGGTGCGCACTTGGGGCGTCTCGGACTTGCTCACCTGGTCCCAGGCCTGGGAAGCGATCGTTTTGTAGTAGGCCACGGTCTCCTTGCGCGAGAAGCCCCGCATTTTATCGTTCACGGACTTGATCAGGTCTACGAGGGTCTCCCGGAGCTCCTTCTCAACGATCTTTCCGTCCTTGCCCAGGGCGTTCGTGAAGCCCTTCTCGTAAGGGTTGAGCTTGTCCAGCTGGGCACTGAGCGTTGCCGTGACCACCTCCAGGCGCAGGGGTTCGCGCGAGGCCACCCGGACCACCCCTTTCTTGATCAGGCCGAAAAGGATCATGGTGAGGAGCTTGGATAGGGGCAGCTCCTCAAGTACGGCGGCCTCCACGGCGGTGAGCCCGCGCTTCACCCCCACGCCCTCGATGCCCAGCTTGGGGGGAAGGTACTTCAGCTTGCGGCGGTTGGCGCGGACGACGTTCAGGACGACGATGCCGATCAGGAAGGCCCAGAACATGAAGTTACAGGAGCAGCCGTTGATCAGCTGGAAGAACCCGAGGAGGAAGGCGAACGGGTTCTTCCTGGGCGGGGTGAAGACTTTGGTGACATACCGGCGGGGAAAGGAGGCCCCGAACGTGTATCGGGTGCTGGGGCTGGCCTCGGAAACGCGGAAGAGATAGACCACGCGGCCCGAGGAATCCACCCAGGCCCGGGTGAAGGAGGTCTGATGATACCGGGCCTCATCCCGGGTGACGCCCTCGGGAAACACGAAATAGACCGCGAGATCCGTGGTCCCGCTGACATACTTCGAGCCGTACCAGGTGGGCGAGAACTCCACCGAGGCGTAGGCCGTATCCTTGGTGTCCGGATAGACCATGGTTTCCACGCGGATCTTGAAGTCCAGCGTCCCCTTTTTCCCGGGCTGGATCTCGTTCTCGCCGAGGTGGACCTCCACCCCGTGGGGCTTCACATACTCCGAGACCCGGATGTCCGAGAGCGGGAGGCCGTTCACCGAGGCCGTGGCCGAGGAGAGGCCGTAAGAACCGTTGGGCATCCCGATGTCCACGATGTCGATCGCCTGGCCGGCCTCGTTGCAGAAGAAGACCAGGTGGTAGCTGAGATCCGCGGACCCGTCCTGGTTGATCCGCACCGCGGAGGCGTTCTCATCCACCCGGAAGCTGTAATCCGCATAAGCCAGAGAGACGAAGTTGAGCAGGAGAGCTAACGCGGTAAATGTAAACGTTGGGAGGAATTTTATTCTTCTAATCCCTAATCCCTGATCCCTAATCCCTTTCTTTCTCACCATTTCGGCGCCTCCTCAACCTGGTAGGAGGTCTTACAGTAGGGGCAGGACACGAAGATGGCCCCTTCCTTCAGGACCACGCTGTCCTTGGAGAGAGGGGCCGAGCAGTTGCGGCATTTCATCTCCTCTAACTTCACATCCCCGGTGAGGTCGATCTTCTGGGTCACCTCCACCTTCTGGACCGGCTTGGGCTCGCGCATCTTGATGGCGAAGACGATGGCCAGGCCGATCCCGATCAGGATCAGGCCGACCACGAAAGTCCCCCCTTTGCTCTGGTTCTGCGGCGAGGTGGCGGCCAGGATGAACAGGCATCCGAACAGGATAAGTATCCCGGCCACGATGAACCCGATGATTTTGGCTCCTCCGCTCATTGCCAGACTCCTCTCAGGGGATGAAAGATAATGCCATCTGAAACTCTAAGATAGTAGCATAAAACGGGCCGGAGGGTCAAGGGGGGGACGCTTTTAAAGGCTCAATGCAAAATTATCTATTTCTGTAGCACGGCCTTTGGTCATGGGTCCTTTGGTTTTATTCCTTTTGGGCGGGTGGAAAGCCGTCATTCCCGCTTGCCCTCGGACTTTCGGGGCGAAGGCGGGAATCCAGTGTCTTTCCCCACTTTGAAAAAGGGGGGTAGGGGGGATTTGTCCGACCTGTCCGAGGTCGTCATTCCGGGCTTGACCCGGAATCCAGTGTCTTTAGGCTGTCATCCTTGAGCGAAGCGAAGGATCTGCTTTTTTCGTTCAATCCGCAATCCGCAATTCGAAATAGGTTTTTTCGCCCTTTCTCCCCTGCTCCCTTGCTCCCTTGTTGAGCCTCGCGAAATCCCGATCTTAATCGGGGCTCCCCTGCATTCTTTCCCCCGTTGACTTTCTCCCCCCTCCTCTGTTACAATACAGGCTGAATCTTTTTTATAGGCTGTTTGAAGTGAAATACCGCATCTACATAGACGAGGTGGGCAACCCGGACTTGAAAAGTTCGGATGACCCGAACCATCGTTTTTTGAGTCTAACCGGGGTTATCCTCGAATTGGGCTACGTGGAAAAGGTTGTCCACCCCCAGATGGAGGCCCTGAAGCACAAGTTTTTCCGCTCCCATCCTGATGAGCCGGTAATCTTCCACCGCAAGGAGATGCACAATGCCAGGCCCCCTTTTGAGGTTTTAAGGAACCCTGAAATACGGGAGCGATTCGATAGTGACCTTTTAACCCTTCTGTCGGCTTGGGAGTTTACGGTTATCACGGTCTGCCTTGATAAGAAGAAACACAAGGAGAAATATACGAAATGGCAGTATGATCCCTATCATTACTGCCTTGAAGTTCTCTTAGAGCGTTATTATTTCTTCCTAGACCGCAAGAAAGCGAAAGGCGATGTGATGGCGGAATCCAGAGGCGGGAAGGAAAATCAGCGGTTGATGAATTCCTTTGCACGTCTCTGGGAGAAAGGGGGCCAATTTATCCACGCGGAGCTTTTTCAAAAGGTCTTGACCAGTAAGGAGTTAAAGGTCAGGCCCAAGATTAATAATGTGTCGGGTTTGCAATTGGCTGACCTTCTGGCCTCTGAGAGCAGGAATGAACTGCTTAAGGAGAAGGGGTTCTTGGCTAAGGATTTATCTCCTTTTGCCCAGCGTGTGATCCAAATTCTACAGAGTAAGTTTGACCAGGAGGAAGGGCAGGTTTACGGGAAGAAATTCTTGTAGGGAATGAAAAAGGGTCCCTTGCGGGACCCCGATGGCGTTCGCCATCCGCCTCCGTCAACTACCGGATTGATAGTATCTTAACACAAATGGGTTTTGGATGTCAAGGGGGTAAGGGTCTGGAAGGCCTTTTTGCCGTCATTCCCGCTTGCCCTCGGACTTTCGGGGCGCAGGCGGGAATCCAGTCCTTTTTTCCTCTTGTGTCCTACGCCTTGTCTCCTTACGCCTAACGCCTCACGCCTTACGAGACTTTCCCCGTTGACTTTCTCTCCCCTCCTCTGTTACAATACAGGCTGAATTCCTTTATCTCCAAAGGTATGATGACGCCTCTCACCGAATATCTCCAGCAGATCGAGAAGGCCCTCCAAGCGGGTGACGCTACCGAGCGCACCCGCCGTCCGGCTTTAAAACACTCATCGAAATGTCTGGATCGCCGGCTTCCTACCCTCATGAGTAGGGGCTTCCGCCCATGATAGTCCCTATCTCTAAACCGGAATCAATCATGAGGAAAATGGTTTGCGTCCTTATCCTCCTTTCTTTTTTCGTCTCTCCTCTATTTGCCCAATGGGAGTCTGAAAAAAGGCTTATTTTCAAGCACGGGGCTTCGTATTATACAACCCAGAACTACGCGCGATGCGTAGCTGCTGGCTCCCATCATGACGTACATGTCGTCTGTATCGGCGACGGGATATATTACAAACGATCTACCGATTCAGGACTTTCTTGGTATCCGGTGGTTCATCTAACTTCTCCGCAGAGTGGTGTGGGTTGGCCCTCGATTTGCGTTTCCGGTTCGGTCGTGCATCTCGTCTGGGTAGACGCTCGATATGGGAGAAACGAGGAGATTTACTATAAACGCTCTACGGATAGCGGTGCTACATGGTCTCAAGACACGCGCCTGACCAAAGATACCAGTGTCTCGCAAACCCCTTCCCTCTGCGCCTCTGGGAAGATAGTGCATTTGGTATGGGAGGAGAACCGTGACCATAGCTATTGGGTTTTCTATAAACGCTCCACGAATAACGGGGCAAGTTGGTCTTCAGAGGTCAGATTGACCAATGTACCGGCATGTTTATGGAATACTTCTATCGCCGCTTCAGGCGCCGGGGTTCATATCGTTTGGTATGACATGAGGAACAAGAACGCGGAGATATATTACAAGCATTCTACCGATCGTGGCGTGACCTGGTCACCCGATATCCGTCTGACTGCGGACTCCGCCTATTCCTGGTCTCCTTGCGTAGCTTCGGAAGGCTCTGATGTGCATGTGGTGTGGATGGACAATCGCTGTAAAAGTGCTGATGGGTTCGATAATAACCACGAGATCTTCTATAAGCATTCCGAAGATGGAGGAATCACCTGGTCGCCGGATACACGGTTGACGGTCAAGAATTCCCGGTTTCCTTGGTCGAGACCCTACGGGTGGTCCCAATCTCCTTCCCTTGCAGTTTCAGGTGAATATATACATTTGATCTGGACCGAAGATCAGGTATTTTATAAATTATCAACTAATGCGGGGAAAACGTGGTGTAATGATTGGAAGATTGTAGATGGGCGCCGCCCCCATGATTGTTCGATAGCCGTCTCGGGCACTGTTTTACACGCCGTCTGGTGGGATAATCTGGTTGACGATGCGAGAATCTACTACATAAGAAATCCTGACGGTAATGTCAAAGTGAGATAACTTCGGTAATAAATAATGCTAAGCTCCCCAAGCCCCTCCTCTGCAAAGCCGAAGCCGCCGGGGAGAAGGCGCATGACAAGGCCGGGGTGAGCGCGAAGCACTTTGCGTCCCAGTATCACGGCATCGGCCACATCCGCGGCTTGGTCCGCGAGGCCTTGAAGAAGGAGCTTGCCGAGATAGACGTCCTCACGAAATTAATACTTAAGGGCCATTGAGACGCGGATGGATAAGACCATTACTAAGGCTATGCGCCTTCCCGTCTTCTCCATCCTCCGCACCCTCCTCGCCTAAGAGCCGGTGGTATGTTTGAGAAAATTATAAATCTCTAACTTCTACGCGGAGGAAAGTAATTGAAATTTAAAACCTATGCTTTCTACGACATTATCGGGGTTAAAGATGAATTAAAACAAGGTGGGCGAGTAAGAATAGTTCACGAATTCGAAAAACACGCGCAGCTTTGGGCTTTCCACCAGCACGAAATTTGCAAAATTGGACCTTCAACTCTATTAAATAACCCAGGAATTGCTCGATACCCCATGGCTTTTTTGCGAGTATTAAGTGATTCGGCCTTTCTTTATCTCGATGACGAATATGAATTAAAAACCCATTTTGAATTTACTATAAACTTTAAAAAATTCCTCGAAGAAAAAGGAGGGCTTAAAGTATTTTGTATATTCAATAGAGACATAGAAACTAACCCGGGAGGCATATCATTTGTCGGAGGTACTCTGGTAAAAGGGACTGAGCCAACCTACTTTCGTTTGGGTGGTGTAGGGCCGGCATGGTCAAACATCATTGAAGCGTTAGCTCCATTACGGGAAACAAACAAAAAAGTTTGGAAAGGGAAATTCACTATTTATTGTTTAGATAGATGCAATATTGTTCCCCCTTATGTGAGTAAGGCTTATTTCCCTTTTGTCGGCATTGATGAAAATGGCTATGATAAATCAATTGAACTTCATGCGATCGAGAAGTAGGTAAGACATCAGGATACCTACCTTTAATAATGGACGAACCAATGCTTGAGCCTACCTCAAACGAAGAACCCCTCAGTAAGGTCGACCATCCTCTACGCTGTATCTATGAAAATGAAAAGGGTCGATGTGAAGACGTTGCTTTATCACTTTCAAGTTTTTGCTGGGTCCACATGCCTGATAAGGATAAGTGGAAGAAAAAAATATTACAACGGTCAGAGGATTTGCAAAAATTTATATTAAGGGGGGTAGATTTCACCGGGATTGATTTCAAGGGAGGGAATCTATCTGGTGCAGATCTTTCTAAAGCAAAACTTTATTTGTCGAATCTTGCATCCACTCTTATGTTTAGTACAAGTTTAAAGGAGGCAGATCTTAGAAATTCAGATCTTACGTGGGCTTCACTAAATGATGTCCAACTTCAAGGCGCAAATTTAGCTTTTGCAAAGCTTCACAGTACAGTCTTTGAGGGAACTCAGTTACAAGGAGCGAATTTATCGTATACGGAATCTCAGGGTGCCTTCTATTATGACGCAAATTTGTTTGATGTTATTTTGTCCAACATTAAATTGAGTGGTGATGTCGTCGAAGGAGAGGGTTCAGAAAAAACGGCAGTTTTTAAAGAGGCTGAAGATTTAACCAAAGAGAGCTTTCGTAGGAACATAGAAAGAAAAGCCAGCCCTACGGCGAATAATTATGAACGCCTGAGAGGGTATCTTCTGAAATATTCTAATCGTCTTCCGCGTTATTGCAGATTGAGCGAAAAAGACCTTACCGGTGCAGAAGATGGTTATCGCAGATTAAAACAATACTTTACAAGCCATGGTCAGAGTAATGATGCAAGTTGGGCGGCGTTTAAAGAACTGAAGATGCAAAGGAAGCAAGGGAAAGGCGTAAGTAAAATCCCTATGTTCTTGATGGAATGGCTTTGTGGCTATGGTGAGATGCCCTGGCGGGTTATGGCTTGGGCAGTCGGCGTTATTTTTCTTTTCGCCTGCTTTTATGGACAGTTTCATATGTTACACCCGACCCAAATAGGGACCCATGAAACCTTAGGCCTCCGTGATTGTCTCTATTCGAGTATCGTGACCTTTACAACGCTCGGATTTGGAGAAATTACTCCCAGGCCTGAATTTCGGTTATGGGTCAGTATTGAAGCTTTGCTTGGGGCCATGTTGATGTCCTTGTTCGTGGTAACAATTACAAGGCGTTACGGAGCAAGATAAAATGATTCTTTTCGGCGGCAAGCCATTAGATAAAATAACCAAATCAGACCTCGAGCAGCTTGTGTTAGATAAATACCATGAAGGGGACTCCCTTGATTTTAAGGCTATCCTCAAATTCGAAAGCCCCGATGACATTGTGGCTTTTTTGAAAGATATAGTTTCTTTCGCCAACCATCGGGGAGGTTACATTATTGTCGGTATTGGTGAATCAAAGGAAGCTAAGGATCAGGCTGGCGCAGTTGTGGCTGTTCCTGATTGTGAGAAGTTAGCTCGGCGCTGTCGTGATCTTTATAATGCTCACATTGAGCCGCGGATTTTTGGGCTTGAGATTCAATCTGTACCCTTTGAGAGCGCTGATGGTGCAGTTGTCATTAAAATTCCCCGGAGCTTTCACGCTCCTCACATGATCAGATTTAACGATTTGAACCAGTTTTGGGTTCGTAGAGGAAGGGAGAATAGACTTATGTCTGTTGAGGAAATCAAGTATGCTTGCCGTGTAACTCAAAATATCTTCCAGGATATTAAAGAGTTTTTGGCGGAGAGAAGGGTTGAGTTTCAGCACGAACTTCCTCAAGAGGCCATCATTAGAATAACGGCGACACCGCTTCTTGTGGAAGAAGATGTGATAGACATTCATGATAACCAAATTAGAGAGCTTCTTTTAAATCCCCCAGGTTTTGTTCAAAATCGTTGGATGACAAGATGCCGTCGTGTACAACCAGCATTATATGGGTTAAAAGGGGATGACCCCCAATACAATAATTATGACGGTGCTTTTGATTTGTTTCGTAATGGTCATTTAGAATGTGTTAGGCACCTGGACCTTCTTGGAGACGAGAATTCTTCGGGCCATCTGGTTATCCTACCAATTGCTATAACAGCGCACGTGGTGAGTTTTACGAGGCTGGCTTGGCATCTTTTCAATTACCTACAGATAGCAACCCCCATGGTGGCTTCGATGGAGTTCTACAATCTAACCGGAATAGGTCTTCCTTCTGAAACAGAGTCGATTAGAAGGCGGTTTGATAACAGGGTAATAAGGCATTTTGAGGTGAAGCAAAAAACCATCGTAGTGCCAGCGAGGCAAGTTTATCTTACGCAAGACCCTGAACTTGTGGCGAGAGACTTATGCGATGTATTGTGGAATTCCGTTGGGTTTGATAGGGCCCCACATTTTGATCCAGAAGGAAAATGGACTGGAGGAGGCAAAGAATAACACTTGTACAATTATGACCTTCTCCAACAAGCGAAGCGATCCGACATCTCCAACGATTCTAAGAATGCCTAAGCTCCGCAAGCCCCTTCTCTCCGAAGCCGCGTCCGGGAAGATGGATGAGGAAACGATCTTCTCCACCTAACAGGGGTGGACTTAACGGAACTTTTAGAAGAGATTTATGAAGGATACAAGTAAAAAGCTTGTCTTCAGCGTCGAGTTTCTGCCGAATCTGATTTTGCATGTTTTGGCGGCTGCGGGGGTGGGGTATGACCCGTTTTATGGTAAGGGTTACCGGGGTTCGCTCACCAGGGAGGAGAGGAAATTCTTTGCCGGTCTGCCGAAGGGGGCTTTTAACCCTCGGACCGGCGACCTGTTTCTTCCCTGTCTCGTCTTTCCCTCCTATTTTTCGGCTCAGACGTTGGAGGAGGCCCGGGACGTTTTCAGCGCCTTGGTCGAGTCTTACCGAAAGAAGGCCATCGCGCCCTTGAGGGAGGCTTTTCCCCTGCAAACCAGGCATCTTCGGATCTGGTGGGACAATATCCCCGAGCAATTGAAGAGAATGAATGTCCGGACGGTGGGTATTCTCAAAGGGTTTTACGAGATTGTTCTGGGTTATGGGGACCGGTTCTACGAAGAGCACTGGCGGCTGAAAAAGAAAGAGATCGAGAAAGTGCAATCCGAATTGGAGGTCTTTTTCTCTGAGAAGTCCGTCATCGCCAAGTGGGAAGCTTTGACGGGCCTGACGTTTAAGTTCCCTTGTTTCAACGTGGTGCTGTGCGAGGCGAACAGGTACATGGACGGGGTCAGCTTGGGTTACGAGAGGGACCTCTTTTATTTCAAGCGCAGCAGACCGGCGTTAATTGATTTCATCATCCACGAAGTCGGGACGCATATTTTAGGAAGCCTCTTCCTGGGTGACAAAGAGGTAAGGGCGATGACCTTTAAATATCCGGATTTATCCTACAAGGTTTTTGAAGCCGGGGCTGAGGTTTTAAGGGGTCGTCTATTGCAGTCGCTGGGTATGGAGAAGAAGATGAGCGTGGTTGCGCGGCTGAAGGCCGAAAGGGAGGAGAAGGCTTTTGCGGGGTTTTATCGAAAAAGCTCCGGCAAGGAGTTTAAAGAGGTTTTCATTAACACCGTGAAATATCTTTCCAAGACGTAAGGCATTGGACTTTTGAAATGCTAATTGCTAATTTTGTATTTTTCAATGATTCGTTAAATGCCTAAACTCCGCAATCCCCTCTTCTCCGAGGCTGCGTCCGGGAAGATGGGTGTGCAGTGGTTGTTGGTTTATGGCTTGCCCTATTCCCTGTACCCTAATCCCTAATCCCTGATCTTCTATGGCTAAGCACCTTAATCCGTTGCACTCCGGGAACGTTTCCGGGAAGATGGATAAGGAATCGGTATTCCGAATGGATGAGAGGAAGACCTCATGAAGAACCGAAGAACGAAAAGGCTCCTTCCCCTGCTCGCCGTAATACTCTTTGGGAGTATACCTGAAGCTGGTTGGGCTGATCCGGACTTCTGGCTCGGGGTGCAGGGGTTGTTTTATCGTCCCGATAATGCAATAACCTATGGGAGCCAGAGGTTTAACCGCTTTTGGGGGCTGGGCGGGGAGCTGGGCTGGATTCCGCGACGGCAATTTCAGTTTGGAATCGAAATGAATTATGCCTATGCCAGCCCTAAGGGGGAACGCTATTTCACTAATGGGACTTCGGAACGGAGGGAGGTTGTTCTGCCCGCGGCGATGGTCAAAGCCGCATACCGGTTTAAGCTTCGTTCCTCCCCTTACCTCGGCTTGGGCTTCGGAAACCTAATGACTTTCATCTATCATTTCTACTCCTATCAAACTTCCGAGCCGGATATGTCTTCACGGGCTGAGGCCGTCTGGAAGCCTTTTCTCGGTTACGATTACCGCCGTTCCCGGCATCTCGGATTCCGCCTGGAGGGGCAATATCAGCCCAAGGACAAGCTGTATATCAAAGGCTTCGGACTCATCGGTGAAGCTTATTTGGCCTGGTGATGCCTAAGCACCGTCTTCCGTTGCAATCCGCGCAGGTGGCCGGGAAGATGGATGAGAACCGGGTTTTCGCTACCCTGCATGGGCAGACGTATTCCAAGCGTTATGTGGTGCCGAAGCAGCCGAATACGAAGGCGCAGAAGGAGACCTATGCCCGGATGTCCTGGGCGATGAGGTTATGGCAGAGGTGGCTGACTGAAGAGGATCGGGAGGCCTGGCGGGGGTATGCCCGGAAGCGGAAGAGGGTGGATCGTTTGACCGGAGCGGATGTCCGTGCTCCGGGGCATACGGTCTTCGTGGGCTCTGCGATTCAGTGCAAGCGGGCGGGGTTTGAGGCTCCGCGAAAGCCGCCCTCAGGTCCGGAGCCTCAGCCTGTGGGTTTGGGCCTGGCTCCGAAGGGGAAGGGGCTTTTGATTCAGTGGGATAAGGACTTATCCGCGATCTTCGGCCCGGCTTACAAGGCTCATCCCAAAGACCTTTTGTCGAAGCGCAGCGGAGATCCCGATCTATCGGGACCCAAGGTAGAATTGAGGATGGCTGTGACGCCTGGCTGGGTGCGACCCTACGAGAGCCTGTTTAGGACGCTGGCTTTCATCCCCCTGTCCAAGGGGCAGTACCTTCTCTCCCCGGTTCAGAAGGGTAAGCGCTACTCCTTCCTCAGCCGCGTCATCGCTCCGAGCGGCCATATCTCCCGCCCCTCCTTCAATTTCCTGATCCTCCCGTAGGTCCCTCCCCTGTGGGGGCGGGATTCAGGGAGAGGTTTCTCCCCAATCCCCCTTGAGAGCCCTTATAGGGGTGCGCGAGGGGTGCTCTACAGGCCCTGTCGCAATGGGCCACAGGGGCTCGTGCAAACCGGCTTGGTTCTGACTTGGTTCTGGCTTGGTTCCGGGTTGGTTCCGGCTTGGTCAGGCCCATTTTAGGTCCCTACCCTCCCCCTTTGGGGGAGGGTAGCTTTTGTGGGCTGGAGCTATTCAAGCGGGTGGGAAGGGTATTTCCCTGGACTCAGGGGATTGAGGCCAAAGGAGGGGCCTTTATAGCGTTTCTAAGGGATGCTGGGAGGCGGTCCGTGAGGGGTCTGACGGCCTGGCTTGAGGCTGGGGAAAAAGGCTACGACTTGGCGAACCGGCTAAGGAACTTGGGATCGGAAAGCGGAAAGACACTGGATTCCGGGTCAAGCCCGGAATGACAGCTAAAGGGCACGTCATGCCGTGCCCCTACACCCCGTCCTGAAGAACGGGGCCATTCAAATCCCCCCTTCCCCCCTTTTGCAAAGTGGGGAGACACATCGCGGGCGGAAGCCCGCTCCTACTCCAGAACCCCCTTGAACTGCTCCGGGGTCAACTCGATCTCCCGGAGGACCTCCCGGATGAGGGGCCGGGCCAAGTCCCTTCCGGGGTGATTGGGCAGCGTAGTTGTCCGACCGTCGGGATGACGGTAGAACACGTGACTCCCCTTCTGCCGCACCGGCTTAAACCCCAAACGGAGAAGCGCCTTCTCCATCGCCCGAAAGTCGAGCATGGGAAGGCGCGTCATACCGTAACCTCGATCTGCTGCAGGCCCACGAACCGGGGCAGGGACTCCTCCGAGCCGTCGAGCTCCTCCAGACAGAGCTCCACGACCTCCTTCAGGTTCCTCTGCAGCTCGTCCAGCGTGGCCCCCTGGGTATGGGCTCCCGGGACGCCCGGGACCGTGCCCGCATACAGACGGGTCTCAGGATCCCACTCCACATAAGCCGTAAAGGTCTTCATGGGTCACCCCCTTCTGGTTACCGTCTCCTTAATACTATACACGATTGGAGGGAATTAGTCAAGCTCGCAGGGAGGAGGGGGGAAAAAGTCAACTGGAAAGGATACATTATTAACCCCGCCCACCCGCCCAAGAAGAATAAGACAGAAACATATAAGGAAAGTCCAGCAGGCGACCTCTCCCTGGCCCTCCCCTAAAGGGGAGGGAAAGCCAACAAGAGACGGCGGAACAGTGAAAACGGAGAACGGCGAGATGCTGAGTTAAGCTCAGCATGACGGGTAGGGATGGTAGAGGCGGCGGAAACAGGAAAGAGGACAAAAACAGAGAGATTCCGAAACGAGTTCGGAATGACGTGAAGGGGGAAAGGGATCGCCTTATCTTTTCCTTAACTTCCTGACCGTCTGGACCACCATATACACCACAATCGGGGCGCACACCTTGCGATGAACCGTGGCCGTGTACCGCTTCTGGTCCCCGGGATTGCGGAAATCCAGCCCGGTGATCTCCCGGCAGTTGAACGCCCCGGCTTTCTTGAGGAAATCCCGCTCCAGACCCGCGACCAGGGCATAGACCCGGTCCCTGGCCTCTTTGTCCCGGGGCCGGGTCCGGCCCAAGGCCAGGCCCACGGCCATCGCCGCCCCGGTGAGGGCCCCGCAGGCCAGGCCCTGCCGGGCGATCCCGCCCCCGAAGCCCGTGGCCAGCTTCTGGGCCCTGCCGGGCTTGAGGGCGAGTTCCTGCGCGACCGCGCAGAACACGCTCTCGGCTCAGTTGAACCCGGAATCGAACAGCTTCCGGGTTCGCAGACTCAAAGAAGCGGCCATCGTTCCATCACCTTCCGGCAGGACGCCCCGCTCCCGGGGATGACGAGAACGAGGCATGGTTATCGGGCAGCTTGCCGCGGAGGACCAGGTCCTCGATGAGATACGTCCCCAGATTGGGGGCCTCCAGGAAGCCCTGCCAGGCGGCCTCGGCGAACCGACCGCTCTCCAGGATGTAGAAGAACCAGTCGCTCAAATAACGGATGTCCTCCTGGTTGATCCCGCTCCCGATGTGTTCCAGCCATCCCCGGTTGGAGATCTCCTGGGCTCCGATCGGCGGCGCGCTGATCACCGGCAATCCCAGGGCGGTGAAAAAGGAAAGCTCGCTGGGCTTCGTCCAGAGGATGTCCGTGGTCCGGAGGGCCTCGTTGAAGCGGGCGAAATAGCTCCCCTTGTCCAGGGCGAAGAGCACCCGCACCGGTCCTCCGACCTTGAGCTCCAGGCCCATCTTCGCAAGCTCCTGGCGGAAGAAGGTCATCACCTCAAGGCGCGTGCCGGCCGCGAGGTTCACGTTGAT
>Ga0315288_10006039_pt1 | contig 15345 bp, 12 predicted proteins | sample YL17G11_20_MG_FD_203454 | JGI IMG/M metagenome (GOLD analysis project Ga0315288, IMG submission 203454) | Sediment microbial communities from Yellowstone Lake, YNP, Wyoming, USA - YL17G11_20 | ecosystem: Environmental > Aquatic > Freshwater > Lake > Sediment | place: USA: Wyoming | collected...
AAAGCTTGTTTGGTGAATTTTTCCTGCTTGACCAAGTCAAGAATGTCGAGATCAATCCGCTGCTGAGGGGTGGGAAAAGGGACGAAAGGAGTGATGTTCTTCTCTCCGAGGGCTTTCAGGCGCCCCTGGAGGCTCGATTTCATTTGTTCGATATACTCATCCGGAATCGATCCCATTTGGCTGAAGTCGGTCGCCGAGCCTGCGGACAGCTTAGCCAGAGGACTGGCGGCGAAATACGCCTCTTCGGAAGGATATTTCCGCACCAAGGTGGCGTAGCTCTCTTCTTGCGGCTTTAGTTCCCAGGGCGGATTCCATTCAGAAAAGCCCAGATTCTGAAGATCGGCTTTTGTCGGAAGGAAGGACCGGGCTCTAGGTTTTGCGGATTGCTCAAAACCGGCCATAAGGGCCAGACAGAACGGGATGAAGCTGACAAGGCCCAAACGCGCCACCATCTTCTTGGACATGATCCCTCCACGATCCGATGTTTTTCAGAATTATAGCCTCGGTCCCCGACGGGCGCAAGGCGGCGTAGGAGGCGGAAGACAATTGACAGGAATCCCCTCTCCGGGCAGAATAGGGACATTCTTCCTACGGTCGCGTCGAGAAGGAGGTTCCGATGGCGGGCGGAAGGATCGGGCGGGGAAGAGCGTTTCTCTTGTTTTTTGTTTGTCTGGGCGGCTTGTGCGTTCGTCCGGCGGCGGCATATTGGGACGATGTCCACTATTTTCTGACGTATATCATCGCCCGCTATGCCGGTTTCACTCCGGCCCAGGCCTATCGCGTCTCGGCCGCCAACCTATTCATCGATTACAACGATCGGGTCAAGCCGGATCAGGTGCCCAAAGACACCAATGAGCTGACCGCAATTCTCCAGGGCCGTAAAAGATTTCCCGAAGGCCTGCTGCGGCCTCGCTGGAGATTCCATGCCTTTCGGGACGAAAGCCGTTTCGAGGATGTCATCGGCAACGATCCGAAGGCCGAGGAAGCCGAGAAGGCCGTGGGAGAGGAGGAAAACCGCCGTTTCGAATCAGCTCAAGGCCGACTCAATCCGGGCTTCGGCCTCCACTTCGTCCAGGACCGCTTTTGCCATCAGAAATTCGGCTCCATTTGGGCTCATCTGTTCAATCCCCTCGATTACGAAAAGACCACGGAAAAGGCAAGGGCGAGCGGCCTCCCGATCGGAGGCACCGTGGATTGGCTTTCGGCCCTCGAACTCGAGGCGGCCTTGGACCTGATCTCCAAAACGGCCGGCCGGATGCAGGAATTCCTTCGTCAAAACATTCCCTTGCAGAAACAGCCGGACTTCGAGTTGTTCAACGTCCAGGATATCGTCAAAGAGTTGCGGAACATCAATGTCCGGCCCGACGGCTTGACGTTGGAACAGATGCCGCTCTATGCGGCCTACTATCTCACCGAGGAAGACAAGAACATCAAGACGAAAATCCGGCAGGACACGTTCGCGGCGAATTATAGAAAAATCACCTTCGATCTCGCCGATACTCTCGTCCGCCTGGCGTTCAACCAAATTCCGCCGCCCGCGCCGGCCCTGACCCAAGCGCAGAAAGACTTTTTTTACAAGCACAAATACGGGCCGAATCTCGCGGCCGCCGGGAAGGCCGTCCTCGATGAGATGACGACGAAAGTCTTCGCCGAATGTGCGACCGCGGCCAAGGTCAGGGAATTTCTCGACCTCGAGAAAGCCCGCAATAAATACACGTTCGACGCGGACAATCAAGTGCAGCCGCGGGACGAGTTGATTCTCGCCGGTAACCTCGACATTTCGATCGAAGGGGTTTTAACCGACCCCAAAGGCCGCGTCGAAGTCGCCCTCAAGGTCCCCGCGACCCGGACGGGGGAGACGGAATACGCCTTCGGCGACTCCCGATCGATGTCACCCGGAGAGAAAGGGACCTGGGAGAAGGTCCCGGTGGGCGAGGCCAGCTCGAGCGTATCGCCTTGGAACGTCTTGATTTCCCGGCCGTCGACCTTGACCGATTTCATGGGCGCGGCTCCCGGCGTTCTCAACCGCAAGAAGAGCCTTATTAGAGCAACGCGATCGGCGACTCTCGCCGGGGCCTCGAGGTCGATCACGATCTTTCCTTCGTCGATCAGGGATTGGACCGTGAAGGAAACGGCGCCGAAGCCGCCGCTTCAGGGTGCGCGGGCTCGGGTATCTGACATGATGGTGATTTTATCATGAAAGAGCGGATTGACGAATCATGTCGTATATGATACATTCAAACGTACGTTAGGAGGTATTTCCAATGGGAAATGTCCCGAAGATCATGCCCGTCACTGAATTTCGTCAAGATGCAGCGGCCGTCATTCGCCGTGTTCGAGACTCGAGGGAACCCGTCTTCATCACCCAACGCGGCCGCGCCGCGGCGGTCGTCCTGAGCGCTGAGGCCTACGAAAAGTCCGAAAACGAACGGGAAATCCTCCGGCTTCTTGCCCGAGGCGAAGGGGAAATCAAGTCCGGAAAAGGAAACGACCTCCCGACGGTGCTGGCGAAAGCCGAGGCCCTCCTCAACGAAGATCCGGCATGAAACTGCGATTCACCTCCTCTGCCGAGGCCGAGTTTCTCTCCGCGTTACGCTATATCCGCCGAGACAACCCGACCGCGGCGCGCGATTTTTTGACTCGGGCGAGTTCCCAATTGGCCCGCCTCGAGAAATTTCCCGGCTCAGGCCGTACGATCCCGGAATTTCCGGACCTGACCCATCGCGAAGTCATCATCGCCCCATATCGTTTCTTTTATCGCGTCGAGGGCAAGACGGTCTGGATTGTGGCTGTCTGGCATGGAGCGCAAATGCCGAAAGAGCCATAAGTGGAACAGCTTATTTACGTATATTATTAACGCCAAGGAGGCGGGGTGCCATCTTCAGCGGACCATCCATCTCTTCGACGGCCAGGTCGCTTAATTCGGAGGGGGGGCCGGATCATCGACCATCTGAAGTTGACCTTCGCCGCGGAGAGGCCGCCGCCGGAATGCGCCTTTCCGGATCTCAAGGTGGCCGATCCGCCGGCCGAATATTATCCGTGATTGTTCCCGAGCCCGGAGGGGGAGGTCCGGGCGATTTCCGACTCATTTCTTTCCGCCTCCACGCACCGGGCCGGCCCGCCCCATCTTCCAATCGTCCTTGACATTACCGGAACGCGGTTTTATCCTTGTCAGCGGCGGCAAGATGGAATTTCAAGACGAATCCGGGTCCGTAACTGGGCGGAGCAGAAAAGCAATTTCCTATACGTAACGCGAAGGATTTTTAAAATCATACACCTTAAGAAAATGCAAAAACCGCTAAATATGCTTATAAACAAAGGAAATATAACTGTTTTTTATTTTTCCAAAATATCATCTTTTTTCAGAAACCTCGTAATTATGTCAACTAGCCAGGGGGGCTCAAAAAGAAGGGTTTTCTGTTGAAATCGTTCAAATACCATACACCTTGGAGCCCTAAAAAGACCCCGAATCATACACTTTGGCCAAAATTATCATACACCTTGGAAATCATTTTCCCCGAGAAACGCCTATGCAATAAGTTATGTGCTAAGTTAATAAGAGTTAATAAGAAGAGCGTAAAACGCTCAATTTCCCCCACTTTTCAACAATCTAAGAAAAACGAAGAAATAGATTCACTTAGAGAAAAACCTTTTCTTTGGATCTCGATCATACCGTTACATTTTCTTTTAATATGCGGCTCGTAATAATGAGGCGGGGAAGGCCGGCCCGATCACCAGCCTTCCCGTTTGATATGGACACCATGCCGGTAAAATCAAACCTCATATTAAATGGCAAACGAGGCCAATATTTATTTTATTAACCAGGTTGAAATCACATGAAAGACCTAATTAAAAAACCTTCCCCAGAAGAAGCCGAACTTGCCGAAAAGAAAGCCGAACTGGAAAGACTCTCCGGTTCCCTTGCCGAAAAAGAATTAGACCTTGAGGAATTAAAAAACAGCGTTGGGAAGTTTCAACGCCGCTACTACTCCGAGCTCGGGAAAAAGTACGTTGACCTTGACGAACTTCGGGCCCGAATTGCCGAGCTGAAGGCCGGACAGAAACCCCAAGATCACAAGCTGCACAAAGACGCCGAGAAGGCTCGGGCGCAAGCAAGAAAGGCGGCCGAAGAATACGAGAAAAACGACGCAAAGTCCCGAGGAGATTCAAATAAAGCCGAAGAATCAGCGGAAGCGAAGGCGCTATACCGTAAAATCGCCTCAATCATTCATCCCGATAAAGCAACAGATGAGATTTCCCGCAAACTGCGCACCCGTCTAATGGCGGAATTGAACGAAGCCTATGCCAAAAAAGACATCGCTAAAATGCGGGAAATTCTTGATAAATGGCACGAAAGCCCCGAGACTGTCGCGGGCGAGGGCACCGGCGCCGAATTGGTAAGAACCATCCGGGCGATAGCGCAAATTAAAAGACGTATTTCCGAAATCAAGATTGAAATCTCCGAAATAATGACTTCCGAGATACACGTGCTTATGGTTAAGGTGCATAATGCGGATTCGGCCGGTAGAAATATTCTTGCTGAAATGTCGGTCTGCGTTGAAGCCGAGATCCAAGATGCCCAAAACGAACTGGCAAGGCTTAATGTGAAATAAACGTGCCCATGGACAACACAAAGAGCCCTCCAGATGCGATTGTAAAAACCCAGTCGTTGGCGATCCATAGAACTCCATCAAATTTGGTCCAGAGGGCGATTCACGATATCGAGCGCTTAGCCTCAGATACTCATTTATCTGGGATAATGGCTAAACACGAGGACGTTAACGCTAAGGACAAAGACGGCCTGACGCCGCTGCACTGGGCCGCCCGGGAGGGGAAGACGCGCGTGGCCGAGCTGTTGATCTCCGGGGGCGCTGCCGTTAATGCCAAGAATGGGCATGGATGGACCCCGCTGCACGAGGCCGCAAATGGAGGCCACAAGGATGTGGTCGAGCTACTGATTGCCAAAGGTGCGGACGTGAATGCTGGGGACGTCGTCGGCGAGACCCCGCTTCAGAAGACCGCATCTGAAGGCCACAAGGACGTGGTCGAAATACTGATCGCCAATGGTGCCGATGTGAATTCCATTTCAGAGCATGGTCTTACACCGCTGCACGTGGCCGCATTTGAAGGCCACAAGGACGTGGCCGAATTGCTTATCGCCCTGGGTGCGGACATAAGCTTCAAGGACGAACGTGGCCAGACGCCGCTTCACTTGGCCGCCGAGGGTGGCCATAAGGACGTGGCCGAGCTACTGATCGCTTTGGGTGCGGACGTAAACGCCAAGGACAAAAATGGCAATACGCCGGTGCTGTATTTAGCCGTTCAGAATGCAATTACGGGCGTGTTCCGCATGCACGCAAGGGGCTTGGCCCCGCCGCACGGGGTTGCTACTCAAGGCCAGATGGCCGTGGTCGAGCTTCTGATCGCCCGTGGTGCCGACGTGAACGCCAAGGACAAAAACGGCTTTACGCCGCTGCACGTGGCCGCATCGTCGGCCGAGAGGGACATGGCGGAGCTGCTGATCGCCCTGGGCGCGGATGTGAACGCTATAAAGGGCGCGGGTGGCTTTACGCCGCTGCACGTGGCCGCCAGGCGTGGTCACAAGGACGTGGCCGTGCTGTTGATTGCCAAGGGCGCGGACGTAAACGGTACGAATTCTGGGACGCCGCTTCACGAGGCCGCAATTCAAGGCCAGAAGGCCGTGGTCGAGCAATTGATCAACGAGGGGGCGGACGTAAACGCAATTTCTGCGCGTGGCTATACGCCGCTTCACTGGGCTGCATTGTCTGGCCAGAGTGACGTAGCGGCGCTGCTGATCGCCAGGGGGGCGGACATAAATGCCCTTAAGGATGCAAATAGCCATACGCCGCTGGAATTAGCCGCCATGGGTGGCCATGAAGCCGTCGTCGATCTACTTCTCGAGAATAATGCGGACATACACGATGCGAACGCTGGGACGCCGCTGCATTGGGCCGCTGAAAATGGCCACGTGGCCTTGGCAGATCTACTAATTTCCAGGGGCGCGGACGTAAACTCCATTAGTCCGGATGGCCGTACGCCGCTGCTCGATGCCGCTGGCAATGGCCACAAGGACGTGGCAGAGTTATTAATCGCCAATGGGGCGGAGGTAAACACCGACAAAGATTGCTTTACGCCACTTCACAGCGCCGCCCAAAGTGGCCACAGGGCCGTGTCAGAATTGTTAATCGCTAACGGCGCGCACGTTAACGCTAAGGACAAAGGAGGCAATACGCCGCTTTTCTTGGCAACTTTATTTATTCGCAAGGCCGTGTCCGGGTTACTGATTAACAAGGGTGCCGAGATTAATACCAAAAACAAAGATGGCGGTACGCCGCTACACGCGGCCGCACTCAGCAACAACACCAAGGGCTTGGCAGAGCTATTGATCGCGAATGGCGCGGATGTAAACGCCAAGGACAAAGATGGCTGTACGCCGCTGCACATGACCGTTACAGGTTGGCTCGCTGCTCGTAATGAAGTGGCTGAGCTATTAATCGCCCATGGCGCTGACATTAACGCTAGGGACGCCAAGGGTTGGACGCCGCTGCGTTTGGCCTCTCAGCAGAGAAAGATGGACATGGTCGATTTTCTCAAGAAGCACGGGGCCCATGAATGAGGTGGGGAAGGCTGGAATATTCTAGGCCATGATCGAATTACGCGGGATCAATAAGATCTACCATATGGGCGGCCGAGCCCTGGAAGCCCTCCGCGATGTTTCCATCATAATCGGCAAGGGCGAGTTCGTTTCGATCATAGGCTCGTCGGATTCCGGCAAGTCGACCCTGATGAACATCATCGGCTGTCTGGACAAGCCGACCGGATCGCCGCCCACCCCGAACGGACCATCCGGCTCTTCGACGGCCAGGCCGCGTAAAGGATTATTTTCTGACTAAATTTCCGCTCCACACTGTGGCCCCCGCGGTATTCATGGAGACGGCGGACATCCGATTATCGTCGAGTCTTGTGAAGGTTTCGAAGCCGCACTGGTTTTCGGTAAGGACCACATAGACGACGATCAACTGATTGTCACAGAAATAGCCGATGGCTTTATTTTTGCTGTAGGCTGATTTAAAGTCGATCACATAGTGATCATCGACCTTGGTGATAATGAAGGTTGCGTCCGATCGGCCTTCGATTCCCCAAGTGCCGGCCGGATCCCAGGCCAGGATAGGGATCGAGAATAAAAGGCAGAATACGGGGACTAAAACCCATTTTCTCGCATTGGACATAATTCGACCTCCTCTGATGACATGATTTGCTTTCCCGACGGAATCCAGCATATTTCTAACGCATGGACGATGTCAAACGGTTAAAGCTCGTGTTGTGCGGCCGTGGCGATGATAGTTTTCACCCTTGTCTGGTGCCGTCCCGCGCGCCTTGTTCGTGCGCGACGAAGCTGGTATCCTTTTATCGGATGAATTCTTCAGGCGATATAAAGGAGATCCGCCATGGCTCACCGTTCCCACCGTTCCTGGCCCCTGTTCATCGTCCTGCTGGCGATCGGCATGTGCTCGCTCGCCTCTGTGGCCGCGGCGCAGCAGAAGACGGCTGCCTTCGGCTCGAAGGATCCAGGGCTGTTCAACCTGACCGGCACCATCTACTTCCTGCCCGAGGGGAGCGAGGGGCTGCCTGCGGACCTGGCGAAGATGAAGCCCCAAGGCACTATCTATACCGACCGCCTCGACGTCCCCACGCGCGACTTCCAGGATGGCTTCCCGGGTGTGACCGACCGGTTCGAGTGGTTCGGTCTCATCTACACCGGCCAGTTTCAGATTGACGCCCCGGGAGAGTTCCAATGGCGGTTGGTGTCGGACGACGGCAGCCGGCTGTGGATCGACGATAAAGAAGTGATCGACAATGACGGCGTGCACGGAACCCTGGACATAACCGCGACGGTCCCGCTCGCGAGCGGCCCCCACTCGATCAAGGTGTGGTACTTCCAGGGCCCGGCGACTGAAGTCGCGCTGCAATTGTTCGTCCAGCCGACGGGCGGCGAGGAGAAGATCTTCTCTATGGCCGACTACGCGGCCGGCCTGAGCGCCGCCCTGAAGAAGGTGAACGCCGAGGCGACGCCAGACGGCATCCGGGTGCGCATGGATGCGGCCATTCTCTTCGACACCGCGAAGTCGGATCTCAAGCCGCAGGCGCGCGAGGCTATTCAGGCGCTTAGCGAGGTGATCGCCTCGTACCCGAATTCGACCGTTACCGTGCTCGGTTTCACGGATTCGGTCGGAGACGACGCGTATAACGTCAAGCTGTCCGACGCGCGGGCGGTGTCGGTGAAGACGGCGCTGGCGGCCTTGAATCCGCCGCCGGGCGTGAGCTTCGAAATCAAGGGTCTCGGCAAGGCGCAGCCGGTGGCGTCGAACGACACCGAAGCCGGCCGGGCGCAAAATCGCCGCGTAGAAGTATATATTAAGCCTCGGTGAGGCCGCGCGCGGAAAGGAATGAAAGAAGGAAATTCGATGACGCGGAAAAAGTCGGTCAGCGGTTGTGTCCTCATGATGGCCGCGGCGTTTTTTGGGTGGCCAGGACGCGGTTATCAGGATGGACGGCCTATCGAAAAACACTGGTGGGAAAAGGAGCCGTTACGGATCATCGATCTTGTGACCTCCACGGGGCAGATCGCCGCCCTCGGCCCCGCGGAGATGGCCCGGGAGAAAGCCGCCCAGCGCTACAACGCCGAGCACCTCGAAGTCATGGACATGAAAGGGGGGCTGGACGACCAATTCTTTTATTTTTCGTCCTCGCTCGCTTCAAAAAAGAACAGGGATTTCTTGAAAGAATATCTGCCCGAGGCCAAGAAAAACGGGCTGAGAGTGTTCATTTATTTCAATGTCCATTGGTATAAGCAGGATTTCGCGAAACTCCATCCGGACTGGGTTCAGATCAAGGAAAACGGCCGGCCGCTCGACGGGGTTTATGAAACGGGGACGAGCTTCTGCGTCAATTCCCCTTACCGCGAATGGTGTTTCCAGATTCTGAGAGACCTCTGTGCTTACGGCATCGATGGGATTTTCTACGACGGCCCCATCTTCTTTCCCGAGACGTGCTATTGCCCGTATTGCCGGGAAAAATTCGAAAGCCGACGCGGCCATCCGCTCCCTTCGAAAAAAGAACGGAGAGGCGAAATCGCCAGAGAACTCCTGGAATTCCAGGCCGGGAGCCTGGCCGATTACTTACGGGACTCGAGGGCGGTGATCAAAAGCATCAACCCCGAAATCGCCTTCTATATGAACGGCGGAGAGCGGGGCGGAAATTGGTCCACGGGCCGGCTCAACCGCGTCTTGGTCAAAGAGCAGGATATCCTGGGAAGCGAAGGGGGCTTCATCGGCGGCGACCTTTTGAGGACGCCGATCTGGAAACCGGGAGTGACGGCTCGATTCCTCGAAACACAGGCCGGAGGCAAGCCGAGAGTGATCTTCTCCGCGGCGGGGCATAAGCCTTGGACCTTCTCTCTCCTTCCGGCGCCGGAGCTGCGCCTTCTCTATTCCCAGACGATCGCCAACGGGGCCAACGTCTGGCTCGGACTCTGGCCTTCGGAATTCGACCCGTCCGAAACAAAGCCTCTCATCGATATGAACCGGTTCGTCTCCGAGAACGCCGCGTTCCTGATGGGGACTCGCTCCGAGGCCCGGACGGCGATCGTCTGGTCGGATGACACCGCGAATTTCTATCGAGGTTCGGAAGGGCCCTTGATCAAGCCGAGAAACGCTCCGGAAGAAACGGATGTCGGCGATTTCGGCCAGGAGTTCAGCGGGATCGCGGAAGCCTTGATCCGGAGCCGGACTCCGTTCGATATCATCGATGATATCAGTCTCGAAAACGAAGACCTGAGCCGGTATGCCCTCATCATCCTGCCGAACACGGCCTGCCTGAGCGATCAAGCTGCGGCGAGGATTCGCGAATATGTCAAAAACGGGGGGAACCTCTTTGCCACGTTCGAGTCCTCCCTGTATGACCGGAACGGAATCCGGCACGATGACTTCGCCCTGGCCGACATCTTCGGCGTCCGGGCCGGCAACGGAGTCGTCGGTCCCAAGCGCTGGGACTTCATGCGGCGTTTCGACAAGACGGCGTTCCTCGAGGGATTGGATCGCGAATCCATCCCGGCAACGACGTTTCATGTCCCCGTCCGGCTCGAGGGGGGACGCGAATTCCTGAGGTTCACGGAACCATTGGCGGGCCCTTACGAAAAAGTGCCCGAGCTCTCGAACGATCCCGCCTTGGTCGTCAACAAGGCGGGAAAAGGGACAGCCGCTTATTTCTCGGGAGATCTGGGAGGCAGCCTCCAGCGATTCCATCTGGCCGAGGACTTCCGCATTGTCGCCAACGCCGTGACGGAACTGAGCCCGAAGCTCGTCGTCATCGAGAGCGCGCCGGCTTATCTCGACGTCGTCCTCCGCTCCCAGGCCGACGGAAACCGTCTCCTTCTGCATCTTGTGAATTTCACCGGCGAAATGACGCGTCCGATCACGAAGATCATCCCCTTGGAAAACATCCGGATCACATTCCCGGGCCTGACCGGAGCGAAGGACGCTTATACTCTGGTGCGGCCTCAGAAACTCGCGACCCAACGCGATAGGAATGGAAAGCTTCAATTGACGCTTCCGCGCCTCGAAGAATATGAAGTGGTCGTGATCGAGAAATAATCTTGGCTGCTTTGGATTTTCCGGCGGTCATGACGTCGGTCGAAACGGGCCGGCCCGCCCCGAACGCCGCCTCGATCCGGCCGCCGTCGAAATCACTGATCAGGCCGAGGACCCCGTATCCGGTCGGAGGAATTCCGGGCCGTTGATCCGAATGGCGGCCAGGCTCGGGCTTATGTCCGTCTAAGTAACTCTGCCGTCGCTGCATCGGAGAATGACCGCCTATTCCTTTCTTCGCCGGGCCCTGGCCTCCTCGATCTCCGGGATGCCCGGATCGGCGTTTTTCTTTTTATCCCCGATATCCGAATAAACGAGGGAAAGCTCGTTATGGAGCCACGGATCGAAGGGCGCTGTTTTCAGGCATTTTTGAAGGATGCTGGGCCGATTATTCTCGAACAACGGGCTCAGCGGGGATCTGAAGTTTACCCTTGCCCCTCACTCGAACCGGAGCGAGTCGGCCGGGGCCGAGCGGGCGGCCCGGACGGCCTTGGATGCGACCGATAAGAACGCGACCGTCAGAGAGAAGGCCGCCGCCAGCAAGGCCGGCGTGATCCCGGGCCGGACGCGGTAGGCGAACTCCTGGAGCCAGCGCCCGGCCGCGAAATAGGCCGCCGGAAGGGCGATGGCGTTAGCCGCGAGGACCCAGGCGAGGAAAGCCCGGCTCTGCGTTAGGACCAGCCCTTGGGCCGAAGCCCCCAAGACTTTGCGGATGCCGATCTCCTTGGTTTTCTTCTCGGCGATGAAGGATGCCAGGCCGACAAGGCCTAGGCAGGCCGTGAAGAGGGCCAGGACCGTGAACACGCCCAAGATCGACCGGGTTCTGCGGTCCTGCTTGTAGAAAGCGTCGATTTTATCGTCGAGGAACTCGAAGGTGAACGGGTTGCCGGGGACGAACGTCTTCCATGTCTTCTCCAGGAATTTCATCGTATCCGCGATCCCCACGGGATTGATGCGGAGATTGAGCCAAGGCCCTTGATCGCCGTTGTCGGTGAAGATCATGGGCTCGATGGCCCGGCGCAGCGAGTTCTGATGAAAGTCCCTCATCACCCCGATGACAGTATAGGCAGTTGTTTCGGTCCTGCCCTGCATGGACATCGCCGTGACCGTTAGGCTCTTTCCGAGGGGCGAGCCCGCGCCCAAAGCCCGGGCCGCCGTTTCGTTGACGACGGCGGCCTCCGTCCGATCGGTCGCCATCTCCGCTGAAAAAAACCTGCCCTCGGCCATCTCGAGACGAAACGTCTTGAGATATTCGGGGTCGACGGGCACGGGAAAGAACGGGGTCTGGTCGTCGGGATTCTTCCCTTCCCAAGAGACCTCGATCGCGGCCCTCGGCGCCGACCCGGGCGGCACCGATTGGCTCCCGCTCAGGATCCGCGAATCGGCGAGAATCGCCACCTTATGGCCTTCCTCCCTCAGCACGGTCGTGACGACCTGATGCGTGTCGATGCCGAGGTTTTTTGTCCGGACGAACCGGAGCTGTTTGTCCACGATGATGGTCCCCATGACGAAAAAGATCGTCAAGGCGAATTGGAAGACGACGAGGCTCTTCCTCAGGGCCGCCTGGCCCCGCTCGCCGCCGAGGAACGTCCCCTTGAGGACGCGGGCGGGTTCGAAAGCCGCCAAGTAGAGGGCCGGATAGCTGCCGGCCAGCAGCCCCGCGAGCAGGGTGATGCCGAGGACCTCCGCAAATAGGCTCGGATCGAATATTCGGATGAGAGCCAGCTGTTTTCCGGCCAGGTTGTTGAAGAGGGGCAGGACCGCCCAGAGCAGAAGCAGGGCCAGAACGAGGCTGAGAAACGACAGGACGACGGACTCTCCGAGGAACTGCTTGACGATGTCGGATCGGCGGGCCCCGGTGACCTTTCGGAGGCCGACCTCCTTCCCCCGATTGGCCGAACGGGCCGTGGCCAGGTTCATGAAGTTGATGCAGGCCAGGAGAAGGACGGCCGCGGCGGCGATCGAAAAGAGGGTCAGCGTCGAGGCGCTCCCCTGGGCGTAGTTGTCCAGGTCGAAGGCGAAATCCGACCTCAGGTGGATGTCCCGCAGAGGTTGGAGGCGGAGGGCGACGTTCGGCTTGTTCAAGCTCTTGGCGATAAACCCGGACATCTTGGCTATGGCCTCGGCCGGGTCGACCTGCGGCGCCAAGCGGACGTAACAGTTGAAGAACATGCTGTTCCAATTGGCGAAATCGACATGATGGTATTCGTGCATGTTGGCGATCGGGATCACGCAGGCGAAACGGAGATGGGAGTTTTCCGGGACATCCCGGATGACGCCCGTCACCGTATACGGGTCCCTGGTGATCGTCAGGAGTTTCCCCATGGGGTCCTCGTCGCCGAAGAACTTGCGGGCCAGGCTTTCGGTGACCACGACCGACCGAGGCCCTTCGAGCGCCCTCTTCGGGTCGCCCTTGAGAAACGGGAAGGTGAACATCGTGAAGAAGGAGGGGTCGGCGATGCCGATGACATCCTCGAACGAAGCCTTGTCCCCGAGCCTGATCCCATAGCTCTTGTTCGTCCTGTAGCGGCAGAAATCCAGGACCTCGGGGAATTCGGCCTTGACGGCCGGGCCGAGCGGAGTGGGGGCCCGGGCGTCGAGCGCGACCGCTGTTTCGTTCCTCGTTTCCGTGACCACCCGGTAGATCGAGTCCCGGTTCGCGTGAAAACGGTCGAAGCCGAGTTCTTCCCGGACCCAGAGCATCATCAGGACCGAACAGGCCAAACCCACGGCCAGGCCGGCGATGTTGATGACGGAATAGCCTTTCTGACGCCGGATCTTCCGCAGGGAGATACGGGCATAGTTCCAAAACAGGTCCGGCATGATCAGCCGCCGAAGGCTCCGTCCCCGGCGCTGGGGGCGGCGGACTTTGGAGAATTCGCGGCCGATCGCCCAGGATTCTCCCATGGCGGTGCTGGAGGCCCGAAAAGCCGCTTCTTCGCTCTCCCCCCCGCGGACCCGATCCGCGACTTCATCGCGCAGGACCGCCTCGAGCTCGGAGATGTACGTATCGTCGAGGGCCTGATTTCCGGCCAGGCCCTTCTTCCAGGATTGAATCGCTTTTTCCAAGTCGAACATTTTTTCCTCTTCCGATCAGTCGACGGCTCCGGCCGTGGCCCAGAGCTTCCGGAGGGCTTTTTGGATATCGCTCCAGCGCGCCCGCTCGACGTCCAGCTCCCGCTGGCCGGCGTCGGTCAGCATGTAGTATTTTCTCATCCGGTTTTCCTCGGAGACGCGCCATTCCGAACGGATCAGGCCTTCCTTCTCCATCCGGCGCAGGACCGGATAGAGCATCGCGCTCGACCAATCCATTGTTCCTCCCGAAACGCGCCGGACGCGCCGGAGAATCTGGTATCCGTAGCTTTCACCCGAAAGCAAGAGAGAGAGAATGATAGGTTTGGAGGATGCGGCGACTAAAGTGTCGGATGACATGACATATCTCCTTCTGAACAATAGGCGATGTCATTACCTATGCGGGAAACGTGCCAAGGGCTCTTCCCCTGGAATCCTGGCGGGAATTGTTCGGAAGGGGACAAACACTGTCCGTTTGCGGACAGGATAGGATATTCCCGCGGCCTGGGCCGCGCCGAGGCGGACCGGATCATCGACCGGCGGTAAAAACGCGCCGGCTTTACCAGCGGTCCCGGCGGACGAGATCGGCGACCGGGCGGCGTTTTTTCGGCGGAAGGGAATCGGCCGGATACCCGAGGGGGGTGAAAGCGACGGGGATGATGCCGGGGGGCAATTCGAGGACTTCCCGGGCCGCTTGAGGGTCGAAGGCGGCGATCCAACAGGTCCCCAATCCCTCATCCGTCGCGGCCAGGATGAGGTGGTCCAGAGCGATCGTCGCATCGACCTCGGCGGCGTTCCAGCGGTCGTATTTTCGTTTCCAGCTTTCCTCCGGAAGGGCGCAAACGGCCAAGACGAGCGGCGCCTGGACAAACCACTCGCGCCCATAGATCCGGCGAAGTTCCGTTTCCCGGCCTTTCGTCGGCAGGACAACGATCCGGAAAGGCTGAAGGTTGCAGGCCGTCGGGGCCAGCCGGGCGGCTTCCAGAACACGGGCGAGCTTCTCCTCCTCGACGGGACGAGGATCATAAGCCCGGACGCTATAGCGCTTGCGGATGAGTTCTTGAAATTCCATTTTCTTCCTCTTCAATCGAAGGACGGGCCTTATTATATTGTTGAAACCGCGAGAGAGGCAATATACCCAGATTTGCCGATTGACCGAGGGCGAGGAATTTCGGGCCGTTGATCCGAATAGCGGCCAAGCTCGGGCTCATGTCCGTCCACGTTTCGCCGCCGTCGCTGCTGCGGTGAATAGCGGTTTCTCCCCCGGCATAGACCTCATGGGGACTTAAGAGATGGCCGAAGAGCCGACGGGCAATCTCGACTCCCACAGCGAAAAGGAGATCATGGGGCTCCTCCGTCACCCGGGACGACCGGATCGCCGCCCACTCCGAACGGAGCATCGGCCTTTTCGACGGCCAGGTCGCCTGATCTCCTTTCAATTCACGATCCGTAAATCTGCGAGGGGCGCGCCCTTCATTTGACAGGGAATATTTATTGAAAGAGAATACAAATAGTGGCGAGTTTCAGATTTGATGAGGGCAGAGCCTATGATAAAGGGAAGGACTCTTTTTTTTTCATTTTTAATTTCATATGTTCTTATCTGTGT
>Ga0315288_10006040_pt1 | contig 15344 bp, 17 predicted proteins | sample YL17G11_20_MG_FD_203454 | JGI IMG/M metagenome (GOLD analysis project Ga0315288, IMG submission 203454) | Sediment microbial communities from Yellowstone Lake, YNP, Wyoming, USA - YL17G11_20 | ecosystem: Environmental > Aquatic > Freshwater > Lake > Sediment | place: USA: Wyoming | collected...
GATCGGCCAGGAGGAAGGCGTCCCGATGTCCTTGTCAATGCTGCGGTCCCACACGACGCCGTACGCGTCCCGATAGAGATCGTTTCCGATGGGCTCGAAGCGCCTGAAGGAAGCCTCCACATCCACAAAATGCGGGGCGAGGAAGTCTGAAAGGTCCTCGACGCCCAGGTGGAGCCGGAGGCGTTCGGCGGCGCGCTCGGTCGGGCCCCAGGCCCAGGGGACGTAGGGCGGCGGCCGGAACTCCAGGGCTTCGAGGATCACCTCGCGTTTGGTAAGCAACGTTGCCTCCTCGTTTGATGGCGGACGGCGGGGCTTCCGCACACCATCGCGGGGCGCCGCCTACACGCATTCGCCGGTCGAGAAGTCGTAGCGCCAGTTCCAGTCGGCGGGGTCCCAGTCGAGGAGTTCGTCGGGCTTGAAGAACAGCGCGATCTCTTTGGCGGCTGTCTCGGGCGAATCGCTCGCGTGAGCGAGGTTGAAACGGTTCGACACGCCGAAGTCGCCGCGGACCGTGCCGGGCTCGGCGTCGGGACCGAAAGTGGCCCCGAGCATCTTGCGCACCGCCGCGACGGCCCCCTTCCCTTCCAGGCACGCGAGGACCGAAGGGCCGCTCGTCACGAAGCGCAGGAGCGGCTCGTAGAAAGGCTTGCCTTTGTGGGGGGCGTAGAGGCGTTCGGCTGCCGCGCGGTCGAGGCGGACCATCTTCAGGGCGACGAGCCGCAGGCCCTTCGCCTCGAAGCGGGCGAGGATTCGGCCGACGAGGGCCCTTTGCACGGCGTCAGGCTTGAGAATGACTAGAGTGCGTTCCACCGCCAACCTCCTCTGCCAAACCCGAATGACGAAACCCGAATGACGAATCAAATGGCAATAACGAATGACGAAACGCCGATCTGCCCCACGCGCGCGTCGGGATTCGTCATTGCCGTTTCGTCATTCATTCGTCATTCGGACTTCGTCATTCGTCATTCTCGTCGTCCTCAACCGATGCCTTCGAACAAGGCTGTCGAGAGGTACCGTTCGCCGCAACTCGGGATGATGACGACGATGAGTTTGCCGGCCATCTCCTCGCGTGCGGCGATCTTGTCGGCGGCGGCGAGGGCGGCCCCGCTCGAAATGCCGACCAGGAGCCCCTCTTCCCTGGCGGCGCGGCGAGCCCAGTCGAACGCCTCCTCGTTCTCTACCGTGATGACCTCGTCGATGAGTTCCCGCTTAAGGACCGCCGGGATGAACCCGGCGCCGATGCCCTGGATGGCGTGCGGGCCGGCCTTGCCGCCCGAGAGGACCGCGCTGGCGGCGGGCTCGACCGCGACGGCGCGGAACGAGGGTTTGCGCTTCTTCAGGACGTCGGCGACGCCGGTGATCGTTCCGCCCGTGCCGACGCCGGCCACCAGGACGTCCACGCGGCCTTGGGTGTCGCGCCAGATTTCCTCGGCGGTGGTTCGGCGATGGACCTCCGGGTTGGCGGGATTCTCGAACTGGTTCGGCAGGAAGGCGTTTTTGTCTTCCTTGAGGATGGTTTTGGCGGCGTCGATGGCGCCGGGCATGCCTTTGCCGGCGGGCGTCAGGACGAGTTCGGCCCCGAGCATTTTGAGGAGTTTTCGCCGCTCGACGCTCATGCTCTCGGGCATGGTCAGCAGAAGACGGTAACCTTTGATGGCGCAGACGAAGGCGAGCGCGATGCCCGTGTTGCCGCTCGTCGGCTCGACGATCGTGGTGTCGGGCCCGACGAGTCCGTCGCGTTCGGCGGCCTCGATCATCGCGAGGCCGATGCGGTCCTTGACGCTCGAGAGGGGGTTGAAGAACTCGAGTTTGGCGACCACGTGAGCCTTGGAGCGGATGATCCGGTGGATCCGCACCAGGGGCGTCGAGCCGATCGTCCCCGCCGCGTTGTCGAAAAGCCCTGCCACGCTTCGCCTCCTTTGACGAGGGCCCTTGGGGCAGTTAGAGCGCCTCGCGAGCAGTCTAGAAAGCCCCCGAGCACAAGTCAAGCCGAGGCCCCGCGCTGGCCGATAATAGGAACGGGACGAGGGCGTCCCGGACAGAGTTTTTCCAGGCGGACGCGGGCGAGCCGAGGAAGGGCGAAGACATGCTCAATAAACTTGAGGGTCTGGCGCGACACCTCTTAGACAATCGGCGGCACCACCGGCGCAAACGCCGCAACTACAATGCCGTCATCCGGAACGAGAACGAGCAGATTGTTTTCCGGGGCCAGGCGAAGGACCTTTCTCGCGGCGGAGCGAAACTGGACGGCCTCCCTGTCAAGAGCGGCGTGTGCGAGGGCCAGCGCGTCCTGGCGTGTTTCCTGCTGTTCCCCGCGAACCCCGACGAGAAGGCCCAGTGGGCCACCTTCCCCGCCTGGGTGTGCCGCATCGAAGAAACCGAAAACGATTTCCACGTGGCCGTGAAGTTCGAAACTCCCGTGGCCGGCTAATCGGTTAGATAAGTTTTACACGGTGGGTTCGCCGCGGGGCTTGCCCCGCGTCCCGGCGCGCCGGGACCAGCGCCCCGCCCCACGGCAAGTTGAGAGGATTTACCTGAAATCGGCTAGCGTCCGGCCGGTCGCCATCCCTCTTTTCCCGTCGCCGACCGTCCCGGCGGGCGCTCCCATTCTTGTCTCCCTCGGCCGGCACGTCCCGCTTGATACGGACCCGCGGGTTCCGTACAATGGGTGAGCACGAATCGGCGAGGAGGCCCGGCGGCGATGTGGGACTACACGGAAAAAGTGAAAGACCACTTCCTGCATCCGCGCCACGTCGGGGAGATTGCGAAGCCGGACACCGAGGCGACCGTCGGGAACATCACGTGCGGTGACGCGCTGCGGCTGATGCTCCGGCTCGACGCCGGGGGCCGGATCGCCGACGCCAAGTTCCAGACCTTCGGATGCGCCAGCGCCATCGCCTCGAGCGACGCCCTCATCGACCTCATCAAGGGCAAGACCATTGACGAGGCGGCAAAGGTCACGAACGACGACATCGCCGACTATCTGGGCGGCCTGCCCGAAGAAAAGATGCACTGCTCCGTGATGGGCATGGAGGCGCTCCAGAAGGCGATCGCGAAGTATCGCCACGAGCCGTTCGCACTCGAAGAGGAGGGTGAGATCGTCTGCCGGTGCTTCGGCGTGACGGACAAACTCATCGAGAAGGTGGTGCGGGAGCACGGCCTGAAGACGGTCGAAGAGGTGACGCATTACACAAAGGCGGGCGGCGGGTGCCGGGGATGCCATCCCGAGATCGAGGCGATCATCGCGCGCGTCCGCGGCGAGAAGGCGCCAGCGGCCCCGAAAGAGCCGGCCGTCAAGCCCATGACCAACATCGAGCGCATCCGCCGCGTCGAGGAAGTCATGGAGAAGGAAATCCGGCCCATGCTCCAGGCGGACGGCGGCGACATCGAACTGGTGGACGTGGACGGAAGGCGCGTCCAGGTGGCGTTCCGGGGCCACTGCGCCTGGTGCCGCGTACGAGACTTCACCCTCAAAGGCGCCGTCGAGGCCAAACTGCGGGAACTCGTGGACTCAAGGATAGTCGTCGAGGACGTGGGCGGCCGGCTGCCTCAGCCTTGACGCCATTATGTCGAAAACATGCTTTTTTCTCCCTCTCCCCTTGCGGGAGAGGGTAGGGTGAGGGGAAAATGGGCTGCTTCGTCATTCCCCCCTCACCCGCCCCTCTCCCCCCGGAGGGTGGAGAGGGAGGTATTCAACAGAGCGCCTTGACGCGGGGAAACGCATCATGAGCAAAGTCATTTATCTCGATAACAACGCGACGACGGCCGTCGCCCCGGAAGTCCGCCAGGCCATGGAGCCGTTCCTCACCGAGTATTACGGCAACCCGTCGAGCATGCACACGTTCGGCGGCCAGGTGGCCCGGAACGTCGAGGAGGCCCGCGAACAGGTGGCCGACCTGGTGGGCGCCCACCCGACGGAAATCATCTTCACCTCGTGCGGAACGGAGAGCGACAATACGGCCATCCGCAGCGCCTTGGCAGTGAGCGCCGGCCGACGCCACCTCATCACGACGCGCGTCGAGCATCCGGCCGTGCGGAACCTCTGCCACGTCCTCGGCCAGGAGGGCTCCGTAGGCGGAGGCTACCGCCTGACGGAACTCCCGGTCGACAGCCAGGGGATGCTCAACATCGCCGACCTCGGCGACGCGCTCGACGACGACACCGCCCTCGCGACCGTCATGTGGGCGAACAACGAGACGGGCGTCCTCTTTCCCGTCGAGGACGTCGGCGCCCTCTGCCGGTCGCGCGGCATCCTGTTTCACACGGACGCGGTCCAGGCCGTCGGCAAGGTGCCTATGAACCTGGCGGACCTGCCGGTCGACATGCTCAGCCTGTCGGGCCACAAGTTGCATGCGCCGAAAGGGATCGGGGCGCTGTACGTGCGGCGCGGGACGCGCTTCAGCCCGTTCATGCTGGGCGGGCACCAGGAGCGCAACCGCCGGGGCGGCACAGAGCCGGTGCCTTCAATCGTCGCGCTCGGGAAGGCGGCGGAACTCGCCAAGGCACGCCTCCAGGAGGAACAGACTCGCGTCCGGGCCCTCAGGGACCGTCTGGAGAAGGGACTCCTGGCGAAGTGCCCCGGGGCGATGCTCAACGGCCACCCGACCGCGCGCCTCCCGAACACCACCAACATCAGTTTCGAATACGTCGAGGGCGAGGCGATCCTCTTGCTCCTGGACCAGCACGGCATCTGCGCGTCGAGCGGCAGCGCGTGCACGACCGGCAGCCTGGAGCCGAGCCACGTCCTCCGCGCGATGGGCGTGCCGTTCACGGCGGCGCACGGCTCGGTGCGGTTCAGCCTGAGCGTGTACAACACCGAGGCGGAGATCGACAAGGTGATCGAGGTCTTGCCGCCCATCATCCGCCGGCTGCGGGAGATCTCGCCGTTCGGACGGGACGAACTGGCGAGGGCGAAACCGTGAGGTTCCCGCGGCCGAAGGCGGAAGTTTACCCGCCCGTGGCGGGCGGCGGGGAACGTTGATCCGCGACGCCGCGTGCCATCCTTAAGGGAGCGAAACGCATGCCGAAGACATTCTTCAACGAGATCGAGGCGGCCAAGATCGCCCAGAACATGGAGAAGCACGGCCTGGAGTTCTACCAGAGGGCCGCCGCCAAAGCCAAGGACACCGCCACCCGCGATGTCTTCGTGCGCCTCGCGGAGGACGAAAAGAAGCACCTGGCGCGCTTCGAGGAACTCGAGGAGATCCTTCAGGCCGACCGCCGGGCCAAAAAGGGATACACGGACGATGCGGACCTGGCGGCCTACATCGACCGGCTGGTCGAGACGCAGGTCTTCGCCGACGAAGGCACCGTCGCGCGCCTCGCCGACCAGGCCAGGAGCGACTATGAGGCCTTGGCCGTCGGCATCCGGGCCGAACGCGACTCCATCCTCTTCTACCAGGAAATGATGAGTTTCATCGAGTCCAATCGCGCCCGCGCGGCCTTTTCAACCATTTTGGACGAGGAGCGCGAACACCTGCGCATCTTGGGCGACCAGAGCGAACACTGCGAAAACTTCCAGGGCTAAGAGGCTGTTTCAAAACGACTGCACCCCCTCACCCCAACCCTCTCCCACAAGGGGAGAGGGGGTTATTAAACAGCCTCTAAACGGTTTCGGACAAGATTTGCGCGGCGGGTACGGCCTGCCCGCCGTAGCCTCGGCAAAGGCGGGAGACCCACCGCGCAATGCTCTTCTACCTCACGGTACCCGCGATACCGCGTACGTCTTCTTCTCTACCAGGAAGACCCAGAACTTCGCATCCGTGCCCCTGCCGGTCCGGTGCAACACGACGTACGCCTCGGGCCTCTCCTCGTCCACATCCTTGACCCCATGAGTCGGGATATTCTCTTTCTCCTCGAACGCCTCTACAGCCTTCAGGATCCGACTGTACTCGGCATTGCCCTCGGCGGTGGTAGGAAGAAACGCCGCTATCAGACCGCCATAGGGCGCGAGGAGACTTCTTCGCTCCATGGCCACGATGCGGGTGGGTTCTCCGACGGTCTTCAGCGAAAATGCAGACACAAGACCGGGGCCGAACGGGGACGGCATCCTTCTGAGCATTCTGAGCCTTATCTCCGATTCCGGCGTCGGCCAAAAATCCATTATCACGAACTTCAACTCCTTGTCGGTCCATGTGCCGCGCTCCACCGCCAGAACATCGTAGGTCACCACGTACCAGTGATTCTCCCAGTTCTTGCGTCGAGGTGTCTTGGCATAATGGTCCGCCCCGCGGCACCGAGCGATGACGACCGTATCGCCTGAGGCCATATCGCCGGCCATATAGGACGGCCAGACGGTATTCACTTCGATTGTCGCATTAACTGGCTTCGGCGGCTTGGGAGGCTGACCGCTCCCCGGCTCACAGCCGGAGACCAGAAAGGCCGCAACGGTCATGGCAATCGCTGCGGTTCTCATGGTGCGAACTCCCCAGCCGGTTTGCGCCTCGGCCGCCAAATTAGACTCGCCGCGGCAGGCACGGTTCCACAAAAAAGCGCGGCCCCTGCCAGGATGGCAGGGACGGATGGGTGTTGGGTGGACATTTTGGCACGCCCCGAGAGCCCCAGGCGAACCCCCCTCCCCTTTGCTCTTTGCACGGCGATGCTGTAAGCCCTGTTTCCGTCGAGACTTATAAGGCCCCGCAGACGGGTGATTGCCGAACACGCCCATTGGCACGGGCCTTGCTCATTGTCAGAAGGGTGCAGTCCAGGCTGGGCGAACCATGGTGGCTCAACCGATCAACTTGGAGCCGCGCGACGCGTCGGTCCTCATCACCGACGACAACGACGCCTGGCGCGATGCCGTGGACGAGGTCCTTCGGCATGCGGGGTTCCGGACGCTTCAGGCGGAGTGCGGCGAGGAGGCGATCGAGGTCGTCCACACGCAGCACATCGACATCGCCCTGATCGATTTTCACATGCCGAGGCTCGACGGCCTGGAGACGCTGCGGCGAATTCGCGAGGAGCCCATGTGGCTTCCGGCGGTGCTGATGACGGCGCATCCGGCCGACGTGCCGCTCGCCGAGGTCCGGTTGCTCCACATCGAGTTCGTGTTGACGAAGCCGGCCGACCGGCACCAAATCGTTTCGGTGGTGAGCCGGCTGATGCGAGCGGCGTGGCACGCCATGGCGCCGCCCGACGATGACAGGCCGGAGTTCCGTGACCCGTGGAAAAAGGCATTGGACAACAAGGAAAGGAGCGGCCTGTGAAGTTGACACCGATTGGAGACCGTGTGGTCGTGAAACGCCTGGAGGCCGAGACGCGGACGAAAGGCGGCATCGTCCTGCCGGACACGGCCCAGGAGAAGCCGAAGCGCGGGAAAGTCGTTGCCGTCGGCGAAGGCAAGCGGCTCGACTCGGGCGAACTCGTGAAGCCCTCCGTCAAGGCGGGCGACGAGGTCCTCTTCTCGAGTTTCGCGGGAACCGAAATCACCGTCGAGGACGAGGAAGTCCTCGTCATGGGCCAGGACGACATCCTGGCGGTCGTCCGAAAGTGAGTTCCCGCCCATCCGGCGGGGACGACCCCCAAAGAACCCCAAGGCAAAAGGAGACGAGATCGTGCCACCGAAAAAAATCGCATTCGACACCGAAGCGCGCGAGGCCATTCGCCGAGGCGTCGCCATTCTGACCAAGGCCGTCCGCGTGACGCTTGGCCCCAGCGGACGCAACGTCATCCTGGAAAAGAGTTTCGGCGCCCCGACCGTCACGAAAGACGGCGTGACGGTGGCCAAGGAAATTGAACTCGAAGACCCGTGGGAGAACATGGGCGCCCAGATGGTCCGCGAGGTCGCGTCGAAAACGAGCGACGTGGCCGGCGACGGGACGACGACCGCGACGATCCTCGCCGAAGCCATCTTCGTCGAGGGCCTCAAGAACGTCACCGCCGGCGCGACCGCGATGGAACTGAAGCGCGGCATCGACGCCGCCGTCACCGCCGTGGTGGCGGAACTGGAGAAGAGGGCCAAGCCCGTCACGGACTCCAAGGAAGTCGCGCAGGTCGGCATGTGCGCGGCCAATCAGGACGCCGAGATCGGGCAGATGATCGCCGACGCGATGCAGAAGGTCGGCCGCGACGGCGTCATCACCGTCGAAGAAGGCAAAAGCCTCGAGACGACCGTCGAACTCGTGGAGGGCATGCAGTTCGACAAGGGCTACATCTCGCCGCACTTCGTCACCGACTTCGAGTCGATGACCGCGGAGTTGGAGAAGCCCTACATCCTGGTGCACGAGAAGAAGATATCGAGCGCGAAGGAACTCCTGCCGCTGCTGGAGCAGGTCGCCCAGTCGGGCCGGCCGCTCCTGGTCATCGCCGAGGACATCGAGGGCGACGCCCTCGCCACGCTCGTCGTCAACCGCCTGCGCGGCACGCTCCAGTGCTGCGCCGTGAAGGCCCCCGGCTTCGGCGACCGCCGAAAGTCCCTGCTCGAAGACATCGGCACCCTGACGGGCGCAACGGCGATCTTCGAGGACCTCGGGACCAAACTCGAGAACGTCAAGATCGAGCACCTCGGCCAGGCCAAGAAGGTCTCCATCGATAAGGAGACGACAACCATCATCGAAGGCGCCGGAGAAACCAGCGCCATCAAGGGACGCCTCGAAGCCATCCGCAAGGAGATTGAGACCACCACCAGCGACTACGACCGCGAGAAACTGGAGGAGCGGCTGGCGAAACTGTCGGGCGGCGTCGCGCAGATCAACGTCGGCGGCGCGACCGAAAGCGCGGTCAAGGAAAAGAAGGCCCGCGTCGAGGACGCCCTGCACGCCTGCCGGGCCGCCGTCGAGGAAGGCATCCTGGCGGGCGGCGGCGTGGCGATGCTCCGGGCACGCAGGGCCATCGACCGCTTGCGCCTCAAGGGCGACCAGAAAATCGGCGCCGACATCGTCCGCCGCTCCCTCGAAGCGCCCATCAAGCAGATCGCGGCCAACGCAGGGATGGACGGCTCCATCGTCGCCCAGCAGGTCGAACAAAACAAGAGCGCGACCTACGGGTACAACGCCCTGACGCACGAGTTCGGCGACATGGTGAAGCAAGGCGTGATCGTTCCGATGAAGGTGGAGCGGATTGCGCTCCAGAACGCCGCCTCGATTGCCGGGCTCCTCTTGACGACCGACGCCCTGGTGTCCGAAATCCCGGAGAAGAAGAAGGCCCCCGCCGGCGGCGGCATGGGCGGCGAAGATATGTACTAAGAGGCAAGTGACGCAGTCACGTAGTGACGTAGTAACCGGGTGACTAGGTGACTGGGTAACGAGGTAACAACTGTTTTCGCGCGGCGGGTCTCCCGACCTGCCGCGCGTTTTTCGGCACGCTTTCGCTTGTCACTGGCCGCCCAGGGCGTTAGAACATAATAGTCCTAGGTGCACGAGCGCGGGGTCAGGCAGCAGGGGAGCAAACCCGATGACGGAAATCGTGTTTCAGGTCGAGGAAGATCCGGACGGCGGGTTCACCGCCCGCGCGGTAGGCTCCTCCATCTTCACCGAGGCGGACACCCCCGAGGAATTGCGCCAGAACATCCGCGACGCGGTCAAGTGCCATTACGAAAATGCCGCTGACCGCCCCAAAGCACTCCGCATCGCCTAACCTATTGTCCGTTTGCGGCTCGGCTGTCGCCTGTCTTTAAGTTCCGCATTCTACATTCTGCATTGCCTTTCCTCACGCCACGGACTCGGCCATTTCGATGCCGTAGCGCTTCATCTTTTTGTAGAGGGTCGTGCGGTTGACGCCGAGCGCTTTTCGGCCCTTGTCATGCCAACCTCTCGCCGGTAGAATATCCTTTGCCGAATCTGATGGCAAGGTTCGCCGGAAGAGGGGCTTCAAGAACATACCGTGCCGGCGAGGAGTAGGCGTGAAACAGCGGGTCTATCTGGAGACGACCATCGTCAGTTACCTGACGGCCCGGCCGAGTCGGGACCTGATTTTGGCGGCGCACCAGGAAGTGACGCGCCAGTGGTGGGAACATCGGCGGCAGAACTTTGATATCTACGTGTCGCAATTGGTGGCAGACGAGGCCGGCCGAGGCGACCCCGAGGCGGCACAGCAGCGGGTCGAAATGCTTCGAGGCGTAGCAAGGTTGCGGGTCACGGACCAGGCTGTAGCCTTGGCTCGCGAACTCGTTCAGGCCCACGCCCTTCCGGAGCAAGGAGTGGAGGATGCGTTGCACATTGCGCTGGCCACGGTGCATGGAATGGACCTCCTGATGACGTGGAATTGCAGGCACATTGCCAACGCGGAACGGATGCCGAAGATTCGCATGGCCCTGGAGCGATGCGGGTACGATCCGCCGACCATCTGTACCCCGGACGAGTTGATGGGAGAATCGCCATGAAGAAGGATCCGATTGTCGAAGAAGTCCGCAAAGGACGCCAAGACCACGCCGCGCGGTTCAACTACGACCTGGACGCCATTGCGAGGGACATCCGGTCTCGCGAAGGCAAAGACAACGAGCCGGTGGTCACGCTGCCGTCCAGGCCGAAATCCGTCGTCAAGTAGGCAGCATCAAACGATGGTCGCCATCTTCGGACAGGCCGATGGGAGAATATCCATGCGGGACGATCCGATTGTGGCCGAGGTACGCAAGATTCGCCAGAAGATTGCGGCCAAGTTCAAGTACGATGTTCGAGCCATCGCCGAGGACGCCCGCAAGCGCCAGCGCAAAAGCGGACATCCGATCGTATCTCCGCGGCGACGTACAAAGACCAACTAGCCATGACCGCGACCCGAGGGTCGCGGCTCGAACAGCGTGCCGTTTTGCCCGTTCGTTCCGCGTTCCGAGTTCCCCGTTCCGCATTGCCTTTCCTCACGCCACGGACTCGGCCATTTCGATGCCGTAGCGTTTCATCTTTTTGTAGAGGGTCGTGCGGTTGATGCCGAGGGCCTCGGCGGTGGCCTGGCGGCTGCCGTGGTTCGCCTCGAGCGCCCGCAGAATAATCTCGCGTTCGGGCGCCTCGAGGGCCTTCTTGAGGGGTAGGATGCCGCCCGAGTCGGCGACGGCGGTGCCGCGGGCGCCGGGCTCGGCGACCTCGTCCGGCAGGTCCTCGACGCCGATCGTGTGGTTCTTCGACAGGACGACGGCCCGTTCCATGACGTTCTCGAGTTGGCGGACGTTTCCGGGCCAATCATACATCTGCATCCGTCGCATGGCCTCTTCCTGGAGCCCGAGGACCTGCCGGCCGCTCCGCTCGGAGAGTTCCTTGAGGAACCGCTCCGCCAGCAGGGGGATGTCGCCGATGCGTTCCCTGAGGGGCGGCAGATGGATCGTCACGACGTTGATGCGGTAATAGAGGTCCTGGCGGAACTCGCGCCGCCGGACGGCCTCGGCGAGGTCCTGGTTGGTCGCGAGGATGCATCGGACGTCGGCGCGTTCGGTCTTGGAGCCGCCGACCGGCTCGAACTCGAAATTCTGGAGGACGCGGAGGAGTTTGACCTGAAGGGCAGGCGTGGCGGTCGAAATCTCGTCCAGGAAGATCGTGCCGCCGTCCGCCTGCTTGAACTTGCCCGCTTTGTCGCCCGTCGCGCCGGTAAACGAGCCGCGCACGTGGCCGAAGAGTTCGCTCTCCAGGAGCGTCTCGGGGAGCGCTCCGCAGGCGACCTCGACGAAGGGCCCGCCGCGGCGGTTGGAGCGCTGATGGATGGCGCGGGCGACGAGGCTTTTGCCCGTGCCGCTCTCGCCCGTGATGAGGATCGTCGTGGGCGTGTCGGCGACGGTTTCAACGAGGTCGAAGACGTGGAGCATTTTGTAATCGTGGCCGACGATGTTGTCGAGGCTGTAGCGTTCGGCCAACTGTTTGCGGAGGGAGCGGTTCTCGGCCGTCAGGAATTGCCGCTCGAGCGCCCGCTGGACCACCAGTTTGATCTCGTCGTCGATGATCGGCTTCGTGAGGTAGTCGAACGCGCCGGCGCGCATGGCCTTGACGGCATCTTCGATCGTGCCGTAGCCCGTCATCATGATCGTCACGGTCTCCGGATAGCGGTTGCGGATCAACTTCAAGAGTTCGAAGCCGTTCACGTCGGGCATGGAGATGTCGGCGATCGCGACCTCAAACGCGCTGGCGGCCAATTGGGCCGACGCGTCCTTGAAGCGCGCGGCCGTTTCCACGTCGTACCCTTCGAGCCTCAGCAGTTCCGCCAGGCTCGTCAGGATCAGTTCGTCGTCGTCCACTATCAGGATTCTTGCCTTCGCCACAACCCTTCTCCTTTCCGGCACCAGCGTCAGCGGCGGTCCCCCGGCCTTGCGGCGAGGAGCGGGACGCGCAGGGTGAAAAGGGCGCCTCCTTCGGGACGGTTGGCGGCCTGGAGGGTCCCCCCCTGTTTTTCCACGAGGTCCTTCGAGATCACCAGCCCCAGGCCGGTGCCCTTCCCTTTCGCCTTGTGCGAGTAGAAAGGCTCGAAGATTTTCGCCAGCGCTTCGGGCGGGATGCCGGGCCCCGTGTCGGCCACTTCGACCACGAGGCCCTGGGGCTCCGTGCGGGCCGCCACGGTGACGCGCCCGCCGTCGGGCATGGCCTCGACGGCGTTCTTCACGAGGTTCAGGACGACGTGATACAGGGTGCCGCTCTTGACGGGCGGCACGTCGTCGGCGCAGGAGACGTCGATGCGGACGGCGGCCTTTTCGGCGGCGGGCTTCATGGCCTCGGCCGCCTCGACGAGCAGGTCGCGGATGGGCATGGGCTCGACGACCTGCGTGGCGCTCTGCGAGAAAGCCAGCAAGTCGCGTACGATCGCCGCCAGCCTCAGCAGGCCCTTGTCGGCCTCGGCGAGGTACTTTTCGGCCCGCGGGTCCTCGTTCTCGGCCTCGGCGCGGCGGGCCAGGTTCACCAGCCGCATGATCCCGTCCAGCGGGTTATTGATTTCGTGGGCGACCATGGCCGCCAGCCGGCCGACGCCCGCCAGACGCTCGGAAACCGCCAGGCGCCGTTCCATCAGGGCGCGCTGCGTGACGTCCTCGACGATCAGGACGCCGCCCACGACCGCCTCCTTGGCGCTGAAGAGGGGCGAGCAGGCCAGGTTGACGCGGACGGGCTCTCGGCCCGGGGGCTCGAACGAGACGTCCTCGGCCCGCCAGAAGTGGCGCATGTGCACAACTCCATGGAGGTTCGTTTCCCAGTCGGGGTCGCTCCGGAGGAGTTTCGTTCGGCGGGCGGCGGCCAGGACCGAGCGGTCCAGAGGCCAGAGGCGTTCGGCGGCGGCGTTGCGGAACGTGACGCGGAAGTCCCGGTCGAAGACGACGATCCCGACGGGGGCCGACTGGAACAGGTCTTCGTTGAAGGTCTTGAGGCGCGCCAGTTCCGCCCCCGCGCGCTTGAGTTCTCCTGCGGCCTCGGCCATCCGGCGCTGCATTTCGCTGCGGAACTCGGCAAACGCCAGCCGCGTGTCGAGCGCGAACGCCAGCAGGTTCGCCCCCAGTTCCAGAATCGCCAGGTGCGCCGGCGTGAACGTGCATCCGTCCCGGCAATCGCCCACCAGGAGAAAGCCGAGCGACTTGTCCCCCGCCACGAGGGGGGCTATGGCCAGGCCCTGCCAGCCCGCCAGTTCATCTCCCAGCGTCAGGCCGGGGTCCTCCAGCGCCAGAGGCCGGCGCTCGTGGAGGAGGACGTTGAGGACCGGCTCGGCACCGAGAAGGCCTTCGGGGCTGAGCGTCTTGGCCCTGCCGAGGGCGACGCCCTTTCGGAGGCGCTTCTCCTTTTCCCAGAGCCAGACGGCCCCGCTTCGGCAAGCCAGGAGGTCAAGGACCTTCTCGAGGACCGTTTGCTGAAGGGCTTCGGGACTCTCGGCCGCGGGCAGTGCTGCGGCGAGGTCCGCCAGGAGCGAAAGGTCGTCCGCCTTGGGCCGGTGAGAGGCCGCCCCATCCGAAATGTGTTTCGATTTTGCCACAACAGCCCCTAAAACCTAATATCCCCGGGCGATACCACGTTGTAAAAATACAACATTTTTGCCAAAAGTCAAGTGCTTTGCGCGCATTGGGCCGCGGAAGGCCCTTTTGCGGGTCAAAAATCGCCTTCCCCTGGACCGCGAAGAGCCTCAGAGGGGCGATCTTCCCCCGCGGTCGCTTGACTCCGAGAACCGGGGGTTCTATACTCGGCTGAACCTGGTGAAGGAGGTTCGCGCGTGAGCGAAAAAGCGAAGGGTTCCCCCCTGGTGGGCGTGGTCATGGGTAGCGACTCGGACGCCGAGGCGCTGCGGCCGTGCCTCGACACGCTGACCGAGTTCGGCATCCCGTACGAGGTCCGGGTGATCTCGGCCCACCGGACGCCTGACGCGGCCCACGCGTACGCGCGGGCGGCGGCGGATCGGGGATTGGCGTGCCTCATCGCGGCGGCAGGCGGGGCCGCACACCTGGCCGGCGTCCTCGCGAGCCTGACGCCCTTGCCGGTCATCGGCATCCCCATCCAGACGAGTTCGGTCGGCGGCATCGACAGCCTGCTCTCGACGGTCCAGATGCCGGCCGGCGTGCCGGTGGCGACGGTTGCGATCGGCAAGGCCGGTCCCGTCAACGCCGCCATCCTCGCCGCCCAGATTCTCGCCCTGGCCGATGCCGGGCTTCGCAAAAAACTCGTCGCCTACAAGGCCCGCCTGGCGGATCGCGTCGCCGAGGCGGACCGGAACCTGTCGTTCGACCCATCGCTCGACCCAGAGGCTCTCGACGGGGGGAAGCCGGATGCCTGAGCCCACGGTCCGCTGGGTCGGCGGCCTCGAAGGCCGCATGGAACTCATCGACCAGACCCTTCTGCCCGCCGAGTACAAGGTCATCACGCCTCGGACGGTCGAAGAGGTTTGGGAGGCGATCAAGGTGCTGCGTGTCCGCGGAGCGCCTGCGATCGGCGTGGCGGCGGCGATGGGCGTTGTCGTCGGCCTCAAGGACGTGCCGGACGACGAAAAGGCGGTCCTCGCCCGCGTCAACCAGACTTGCGACTATCTCGCCACGAGCCGCCCGACGGCCGTCAACCTCTTCTGGGCCCTCGACCGGATGCGGCGCGTCGCCGAGGAGCGTCGCGGCGAAGGCAGCCGCGCCGTCAAGGAGGCGCTCCTCGCCGAGGCCAAGGCCATTCGCGACGAGGATGCCGCCATGTGCCGCGCCATCGGCGACGCCGGCCAGCATCTTATCACGGAAGGCAGCGGCGTCCTGACGCACTGCAACGCCGGGAGCCTGGCGACGGCGGAATATGGGACGGCCCTCGCGCCGCTCTACCGTGCGCACGAAGCCGGACGCAAGTTCCGCGTCTATGTGGACGAGACGCGCCCGCTCCTTCAAGGGGCGCGCCTGACGATGTGGGAACTCGGCCGGGCCGGCATCGACGCGACGCTTATCTGCGACAACACTGCCGCCGTCGTCATGCGCGAGGGCAAGGTGGACC
>Ga0315288_10006041_pt1 | contig 15341 bp, 14 predicted proteins | sample YL17G11_20_MG_FD_203454 | JGI IMG/M metagenome (GOLD analysis project Ga0315288, IMG submission 203454) | Sediment microbial communities from Yellowstone Lake, YNP, Wyoming, USA - YL17G11_20 | ecosystem: Environmental > Aquatic > Freshwater > Lake > Sediment | place: USA: Wyoming | collected...
TTTCAATCGTCCCGATGGGACTTTTGTTTTATCTTATTTGCACCCGGCGATGAATCGCCGGGCTATTGTCACCGATGCCCTCTCACGGGGCATCAGAATCGGTTTAAGTTAGCGCTTATGCCCTCGATGGGGGAGATCTCTTTTTACCCTCCCCCTCGATGGGGGAGGGTTAGGGTGGGGGTGTTATTTTTAATCTATCAATAACCCTTCCTTGAATCTTTTCCCTTGATCTAAGTCAAAACGATGAAATAAATTTAAATTTCTCCGTTTCCTAACAAAATCTCCCCTTTTATGATGAAGCCGCTTGACATCATGATGTCATGATGTTAAATTTGAACTAATACTACTCCGACAAATAGCGTTTATGGCGCGATGCAAGACGGATATGTTGAGCGGTTTGATCAGAAAATCTCCCCTTGCCCCTCTTTGCCTGTCCATGACAGGGAAAGGATTACCAAAGAGGGGGATAACAATTTCCCCCTTTGGTAAAGGGAAGGTGTGAAAAAATCCCAAGATTAACAGAGCGGACAGTGGGATGTCGGAAAAACTGTAGAGCGGCTTCCTTCTTCAGGCTTAATGATAAGGATTGAAAACCATGTAAGATTGATGACTTAAACCGACTCATGACCCATACATTTTCAAAGTCCGCATTCTACAGTTTTGGAGATATCCCTCTGGCCGGTCCGTTGCCCCTAATTTTTTCACAGCTTCAGGGGGAATAAGGGGGATTTTGTGAATTGTCGGAGTAGTACTAAAAGGAGGTGGGAAAATCTATTATGAAGCGAGCTCAAATTCAATTAGATGAAGAAGTTTATGACCTGCTGCGTCGTCGGGCTTTTCAAGAGAAAAGGTCGATTGCTGGAGTGATCCGGGAGATTATCAGGAAGGAGATTACCTTATCCGATCGCTCCCGATCTTCATCGATTAAAGATTTTAGATTTATTGCCGCGGGTCAGTCAAAACAAGGCACCCTAAAACCTGTTTCCGAACGGCATGACGAAGCCCTTAAGGAGGTCTTTCAAAAGTGATCTTTTTAGATACTTCAGCCATTTATGCCCTGGCCGATAAGGCAGATTCTAACCACATTGCTGCGTACAGTAGATTCGAGGACGTCCTGAAGTCTGGAGAGATATTTATACTTACCAACTATATCCTGTTAGAGAGTGCTGCCCTCTTGCAGGCAAGGTTGGGACTTCATTCGGCTATTCTCTTTCTGAAGGAGGCCAAATCATTTGAGGTGGAATGGGTTGATCTGGATTTACATGAAGAGGCAGAAAAGGAACTCGAAAGGATTGGAAAGCGGGGTATCAGTTTAGTGGATTGCACAAGTTTTATTGTAATGAGACGAAGAAGTGTACAGAGGGCTTTTGCCTTTGATCCAGATTTCAAAGATCAAGGTTTTTTAATCGATTAAAAACTTTTTCCTTGATCTAAGGCAAAAACAGTGAAATATTTTTAAAAACCCCACCACCCCATCCCCCAATCCCCCTATCTCCCTATCTGCTCTTCTTACCTGCTCATAAAAATAGGCAACTGTCAAAATAATAGGCAATTTCGCCTTTGTTCTTCCGTCTCGCAAAATTTTTGGTAACCTGGATAAACCTTTATTTTCTTTAGGTTATGAACTTCCCTAAAAATTAAGCCTTTGGCAAGGAATTTGCTTTTATGTATCAATTTAGCCTTTTGAAAAATGAATTTCAAAAGCCAAAAAAATTAAAAGAATCACTATAAAATCCCCCCCTATCCCCCTTTTTCAAGGGGGGAAGCCAATATCTCCTCCCTTTGGAAAAGGGAGGCAGGGAGGGATTTTCAAAGCGCTAAAGTATTACGATTTTATATTTGACTGGACTATTTAGTCCAAGTTTAGTAGAGTATCACCATAGCTGTGGTTCTTCGTAAACATCTTCCAACCCTTTAACCATGTATTGGGTGGATATATGGTCTGGAGATTGAGATCAAACCCCATTTCTTAAAACGGAATGGGGTTTAATTTATTCTCAATCAATTTTTAGGTACTTTTAATTTCACTTAACCCTGGACCCGGGTAAGTCTCGAGGAGACTAAAAACCGTTGAAAGAATGTGAGATCTGACCATGAGTGAAAAGACCATGAAATACAAAGAATACTATGCCCATTCCGTAAACGGCAGACCTCGCGAAGAATGGTACCGCCTTGAAGATCATTTGAATGAGGTTCTTTAAAATGGCAAAAAAGCTTGCTTACGAAAGGTACCATTGGTTTCACGGCCAGACAAAGGCTGGCCGGTACCCTAATGCCAAAAAACTCTCTGAAAGATTCGAATTTTCCGAGAAGCAGGCCCAGAGGGAAATAGAATTTATGAGGGACAGGCTCTATGCTCCTCTCTTTTATAATCCCACAAAAAAGGGGTATGAATATGAGGATGATAGCTACGAGCTGCCTCCCATCTGGTTTAAAGAAGATGAGCTCTTGGCTTTGTGCCTTGCCTTGCGCCTTGCATCCACACTGCCGGATCACCAATTTAAGAACTCCCTCCACGATCTTTTGCAGAAATTTTTAACTTACCGTTTTCTCGACTCGCCGCCAGGCCTTGAAGACTTAAGAGAAAAGATTTCTGTCAAGAATGTAGAGTATTACAAGGTTGATGAGACCGTATTCCATAAGGTTGTTGATTCGCTCTTTCGAAATGAAGCACTCAGGATTTCCTATCATACGCCCCATAAAGATGAGACAACCCTCCGGGTTGTCCAACCGCTCCATCTCCTCTGTTACATGGGGAGTTGGCACCTGATAGCCTTCTGTACACTGAAAAAGGAGCTGCGGGACTTTGCACTTTCTCGCATCAGAACCATTGAAACCTCTTCTCAGGCAATTAGGTTACCCAGCCGTCTCCCATCCGTAAGAGACTATATTAGCAAGAACTTCGGCCTAATGACCGGAGGCGAATCGATCGAAGTCTGCCTGAAGTTTGCACCGGAAGTCTCACAGTGGGTCTCAGAGCAGATATGGTTCAGCGGACAGGAAGTCTCCATAAACGCGGATGGCAGCGTATGCCTGAGGTTCCCTGTGGCAGATTTTAGGGAAGTCCGCAGGGAAATCCTCAAGTATGGTGCCAGCGTAGAGGTCTTGTCACCTGAGGAGTTAAGGGAAGAAATTAAGAAAGAAATCGAACAAATGTCAAAGGTCTACAGGTAGGTTCGTATACACAAAAAACCTTCCCGATTCACTCTAAAGACCACCCTCCACCTTGACGGGGGAGGATCCGGGTGGGGGTGGGGAGGATCTTTTACTCCGAACTCATTACTCCGAACTTCCTCCATTTGAGGAGAACGTAGGACATCTTTTGGGGGAGTGGCTGTGATATAAGGTACCTTATGAAGGAAAAGAATCCTCTTGCTCCTCCCTTTGGCAAAGGGAGGTTGGGAGGGATTTTGCCCTATTTTCCCTCTCCCCACTGCGGGTCGAAGATCCCGTTCGCGGGGAGAGGGCGCGGGTGAGGGGAAGGAGAGGAGTGATTTTACACTTATACCGGATTTCTCAAAGATGCGCGATGACAAATATCTATACGATAAACTAAGCCGTTACATTGTTTTCGATGTCGAAACAACAGGGCTGCGCCTTTGGAGAAATGACAGAATCATTGAAATCGGAGCCGTTGCAGTGATTGGCGAAGATATGGCTGAAGAGTTTCATACCCTTATTGACGCCGATAAACCGATCACCAAGACCGCCCAGAAAATACACGGCATCACAAGGGAAATGCTCGCCGGGCAGCCAAAATCCGAAGAGGCGCTAAGGGCATTCCAACAGTTTATTGGAAGTAGCACATTGGTAGCACATAACGTCGATTTCGATATAGGTTTTCTCGGTCATGAATACAGCCGTATTGGGCAAGGACTTCGTAATCGTCACATATGTACCTTAAAACTGAACCGGAAACTTTATCCGGCGTTACCGGATTACCGGCTGGAAACAGTGGCTAAACACATTCTTGGAGTTGAGATCGATAAAAACAGGCGTCATCGGGCGCTGGACGACGCCCGCCTGACTGCGAGGGTATGGATAAAGATGAGGATGCAGCATGAGCGATAACCTTGGGGAAAACATGATTCGCTTTTGGGCAAAGACCACACCAGAGGGAAATCCGGGAATCTCCGTCTACGACCACATGGTGAATGTCGGTTGCGTGGCACGTTGTATTGCCCAGAGTTCGCCGAAAATCCTTGAGCGGTTTCAGTTGCAATCAGCAGCGGTTGGCGCTCTTGCTGCTCTGCATGACCTTGGTAAGATTTCGCCAGGCTTTCAGCAAAAGTGCGAATTATGGCTTGAAGAAAACGATCTCACAAAAACTGCACGCAACTGGCGGTGGGATTCAGCCATGGAATCGGACCACGGCAAGGTTTCGCATTCTGCAATTCAGGATTTTTTGTTGCAGCAAGGTATCCCAAGAGATTTCGTTCAATATTTGGCGACGGTCCTCGGTGCGCATCATGGAAAGATAAAATACCTCCCCAATGCCCGTGGAATCAGATCTCCCCTTATCAGGCAAATTGCTGAAAACAACAGTGGGATCGACTGGAATGATGAACGGCAAAAAAATGCGCACCAGCTATGGCGCTATTTCAAAGCAGAAAGTTCCATTGTCAACATTTCCGATGATTCTCCCGCTATCTGGTGGCTTGCCGGACTCACTTCCGTTGCCGACTGGATCGGTTCCGATGAACGGTTCTTCCCTCCAGAGCGCAGGACAAGGGATGTAGATGTCTCTTCCCTTGCCCGAAACGCGCTCGATGTAATCGGCTTTCGGCAAGCTGAATTTATTCAAAACCTTTCATTCCATAATTTATTCCATGATGCAGAAAAGCCTGAAATAAGGTGGGTCCCTAATGAAATGCAGGAGAAAACACTCGCCGCAATGAGCGGACCGGGAGTCTATGTTATCGAAGCGCCAATGGGTATGGGCAAGACCGAAGCGGCACTATGGGGAGCCTATCAATTACTTGTTTCTGGAAAAGCAACGGGAATCTATTTCGCGCTTCCTACTCAGGCAACCAGTAATCGGATGCACTTACGTATGAAAGAGTTTGCGCGGCGCATATCCCACACATCCAATGCAACTCGGCTGATTCATGGCAACACCTGGCTAATGGATCAAACCGCTGGGCTGCTGCCTGTCGCTACAAGCCCTGATTCTGCAAGTGAAGATGCTCGAACCGGACGGGACTGGTTCGCATCAGCAAAGCGGGCGCTTATAGCCCCTTTTGGCGTCGGCACTATTGACCAGGCGCTGCTTGGTGTGGTGGCGGCGAAACACTTCTTTGTCCGGCATTTTGCGCTTGCCGGAAAGGTGGTGATTCTCGATGAAGTACACTCTTACGACCTTTACACGGGGACGCTCATCGACAAGCTCATCACCACCCTCGAAGCTCTGGGCTGTACAGTAATTGTCCTCTCTGCCACCCTCACGGGAAAGCGGCGCGGACAGATTGTCTTCCACCCCGATGACGACTCAAATGACGCTGAACTTCCCTATCCACTCATTACTGGGCGCAACGAAGGGCATTCGTTCGAACCGGTTGCGGCAGCAGCGCCGGAATCGCGATCTGTCAAAGTAGATTTTATTGCCGCGGAGAATGCCGCTCAAGAGGCGATTACGTTCGCTCGCAATGGAGGAGCCGTGATCTGGATATGCAATACCATTGATGCAGCCCAGAAACAATATCGACGGTTCACGGATCTAACTCAAGGGGAGTTCCCCGTCGGCATACTCCATTCGCGGTTCCCCTTCTGGCGACGTGAGAAAATCGAAGACGAATGGATGGAGCGGTTCGGCAAGAGCGAAAAGAACCGGTGTCGGTCAATTCTCGTCTCTACTCAGATCGTTGAGCAGAGCGTTGATCTTGACGCTGATCTCATGATTACCGAACTGGCACCCACCGACATGCTTCTTCAGCGCATCGGGCGGCTCTGGAGGCACAAACGGGATCAACGCCCGGCTGCTGCGGGCAGGCTTTGCATTATCAAAGAGGAAAAGAGCCTTGAGGAATTCCGAAGCATGGTGCCGAAGGCGATAGTGGATACTCTGGGCGGGAAAGCACACGTGTATGACCCATTTGTGCTAATGAGGACTCTCCAACTATGGGAAAGCTATCCGAATGTTGTCATTCCAACGCAGATACGAGAGTTGATCGAAGCAACATATAGTGTCCGGGACGATGACCCGGAATCGTGGGAGAAACTTTTTGATGACCGATTCGTCCGAAACTCCAATGAACGATTTAAAGCGACAATGAATAGCAACTATTGGCAACCGCAATTGCCTGATGAAGAAGGCGTTCAAACCCGTCTTAACGAGACACCAACGGTTTCCGTGGTTCTCTGCCGGTGCATCAACAAGCAGGAAGCACTGTTTGTTGATGATTCTTCCGCGAAACTTGGCGAAGATGAATTCCGGCTCGCTACAGCGCAGGCGATTCACAAGAATCTGGTGAAAGTTCCGGAATACTGCTTCGACCATATAGATTTGCACCCCGCCTTTAAAGAATATCTCTATGGAAACCAGTGTCTTGGAATCGTAACGGAGAGTGGAGCGGTCGAAGTGAAGGGATTAAAGAGCGGTATCCGCTTTTTCTATTCTGACGAATTGGGGCTTGTCATCGAAAAATCATCTTGAAAGGAGGAGATATGAATGTTGCCTTTGACCCGTGGATACCAGTGGTAACCACTGCTGGTAAACCAGATTCAGCAAGCCTTTATAAGGTGCTTGCCGAAGGTGAGAAGTACGCTGACCTGGCGGTCCGCCCGCACGAACGGGTTTCCCTGATGCGGCTCTTCCTCTGTGTAGTCCATGCCGCACTTAACGGCCCGAAGGGTTACGACGAGTGGTGCGACGTGCCGAAGCGGTTGCCTGAAGCGGTTCAGAAGTACCTGATGGATTGGAAGGACTCATTCGAACTGTTCCATGAGACAAAGCCGTGGTTGCAAGTGGCTGAGCTGAATCCTCTTCCATCGGACAAAGACGATGACTCTGATGATGAAAAGGGCTGGTCAACACTGAACAAGTTATGTTTTACCCGAGCAAGTGGGATCAACACAACACTCTTTGACCATGCATCAAATGGAGGAGTACCAACCGAATACACCACGGAAGAAATTGCCCTCAACCTTTTGACCTTTCAGAATTTTTTTGTGGCGGGCGGCAAGGCATCGTCGAGACTTTGGGGAAATATTGAAATGAAAAATCCACCCAATCCCAAAGGAGGTCCGTGTTCCGGCAAGTCCATTTTATTCACATTTCTCCGGGGTAAAGACCTTTCTGAATCAATACACCTAAACCTGAACACATATGACGACTTGAAATTGATTTATGGGAGTTCGGGTAATTGGTTGGGGAAGCCCATGTGGGAAATGCCTATCAAATCACCTGCTGACAATGCGGCCATTACCAATGCGACGCAAACGCACATCGGAAGGCTGGTACCTCAAACCAGAATTCTTCGAGTACATGAAGATTGTAAAAGGGTATTGCTCGGCGCAGGCTTTCTTTATCCTAAATTCCAGGATGAGAAGAACACATTTTATCCAGATTTGTTCGCTACGACGGTGCTTAACAGAAAGGGAGTGCGGGAATTATTGTCGGCAAGACCCAGTATTTCTCTTTGGAGAGAGTTGCATTCTCTGGCGGTGCGTAGAAAGAATGCTTCAGATTCAAACCGCGGACCTCTTTGCTTGCTGAATACACCGGATACCTGTTCTTGCGATATTATCGTGAATGCAATGATGACCAATCCAAAGCAGGCAGCAGAAATCGTCGATTTAGTTGAATCGGTCTTTCACATCCCCGTCAGCCTTCGTACAACTGAAGGAAGTGCAACCTATGAATCCGAGGTAAAGAAATCCGAATCAGGCGCGAGTCGACTGGGTGGGGCTGTCGAGGAATATCGAAAAGAAATAGATGACCATTGGGAAAAAAGGCTGGATAGAGCCAAGCAGGGCAAGTGGGCATTGAAAGCAAGACTGCACTTCATTGCCACCACCCACTATTGGACCACCGTCGAAAAGAATCTTCCGCTCCTGATGAACCACATCGAAACCATTGGCACCGATGCCGCCGATCCTACCTGCAAAGCATGGAGAAAAATGCTCTTCAACACTGCCTGTGAAGCTTACCGCATCGCATGCGGGCAGGAAACCCCTCGACATATAAGAGCCTTCGCCAAAGGCTGGGAGCGGCTGACTGCAAAGAAGAATGAAACGGGAGGAGATATAACTCTAACCAAGGAGGATGAAGAATGAGCACATTTCTGGAGCGACTCCGCCGACACGCCGATGACCGGGGGATGATGGCCAGCCTTCGGTGTGTGCTGGTGGACAGTAAGAAGCATCGAGCTTGGCCAGTATTAAACCGAATCGGAGTGGGCGTGACGAACGATGTAGATGCCCTTGTTGCCGGACTTTTCGCTACGCACCCGGAAGAGACACAGGCTGGCAACTTTGGCGCAACCTGCAAGGCAATCGAAACGTTGCGTAGAGAAGAGAGAAGCGACAACAACAAGCTGACCCCAACAGAACGGCGGTTTCAACATTTACTTGCTGCGGAAAAGGGAGAAGAACTGCACCAGCGTGTAACGAGATTGGTGCTCATGGCCAAATCACAGGGTGTGCGGGTCAATTTCGAGCAGCTTGCAACTGATCTGCGACGCTGGAACGATCGAACTAAGACCGAATGGGCCGCTGCCTTCTGGACGCAGGGCACAGCGCCTGTCGCTGAGGAGGACGTATGAACTGGCTGGCCCGTTTAAAAATTGATTCGGAGATCGCTTATGCTGAAAGGATTTTTGACAGCTACGCGTGGCACAAGCGGCTATGGCAGGGATGTTTTCCCGATGAACCGGATGCCAAGCGGGATTTCCTGACTCGAATCGACCAGATCGAAGGGGCGTTCCGGCTTTGGATTCTGGCAAAGAGAAAACCTGTACGACCGCAATGGTGTTCACCTGACGATTTTGCTATCAATGAAATCGCCCCCTCGTTCCTCACCCACCGGTACTATGCCTTTGATCTGCGGGCAAACCCCGTGAAGACAATTGTGCAGCGAGGTCCCAATGGAGAGACGTTGCTGCGATCCAATGGAAAAAGAAAGAATGGGAAACGGGTGCCACTGGTAAAGCCGGAAGAACTACGTGCGTGGCTTATTCACAAAGGCAACGTTAGATGCCGTGATAAGGACACAGGGCTGGATGTACCCGGTGGATTTCGAATTGTGGAAGAAAAGCCTCTGGAAATCAGTCCGATGGTAGAAAGCCATTTTCGTAAGCAAGGGCAGGCAGGTTACCACGGTGGCGTCCAATTTCGCGGAACCCTGGAAGTGACAGACCATGAAAAGTTCATCGAAACCTATCAATCCGGCATCGGCAGCGCCAAGAGCTTCGGTTTCGGTCTGCTGCTGCTTGCACCAATGAACCTATAAACATAACAAAAAAGATAAGGAGAATAACCATGAGACACTTGGAATTGCATATTATTCAATCCGTCCCCGTTGCCTGCCTCAACCGTGATGAGCTCAACTCCCCCAAGACTGCGGTATTTGGCGGCGTTCAACGGGCGCGGGTATCGAGCCAGTCATGGAAAAGAGCTATTCGAGAGATGGCAAAAGAGAAAGATGCCGTCATGTTCAAAGGAAACCGCTCCAGGCGTATGGTTTGTGAATTAGCAACCAGACTTGAAAGCAAAGACATAACAAAAGACATTGCCGTGATCATTGCTGAGCAGGTTGCCGGTATCGTTGAAACACTGGATTCAAAGACAGATGCCGACGGCTTCAGGAAGATCAAGACACTGATGTTCTTCTCCGATGCTGAATATGATGCGATTGCCAATGCAGTTACGAATGACATTAAGGTATCTGCCGAAAAAGTAAAGTGTTCCTTAAATGCAATCGAGACCTCTAAAGAAGCTTTGAAAAAGATTGATGATGAGAAAAAACAAGAGTTGGTAAAGAAGGAGTTGGAAAAGATGGAGAAGGAACTGGAAAAGGACAAAAAAGCACTGGGAAAAGCTTTTAGTGACAAGGCAATAAGAGATGTTATAAAATCTGTCCAACTGAAGGATGCCGCAGACATTGCCCTCTTTGGTCGCATGGTCGCCAATGACCACTCCTTGACCGTCGAAGCTGCATCCATGTTCTCGCATGCCCTTTCCACCCACAAGGTTGACAATGAAATCGACTTCTTCGCAGCCGTAGACGACCTGCAACCAAAAGAAGAGTCTGGTGCTGGCATGACCAGCACGCTGGAGTTCAATTCCGCGACCTACTACCGTTTTGCAGCCCTCAATCTCGATATGCTGGCTGATAAAGAGCACCTTGGCGCGCTTACTCATGAAGAACGGCAGTCGGTAGTGCGTACCTTTGTGGAGGCAACGGTAAAGGCCATTCCCGGAGCCCGCAAGAATACCATGAACGGAAACACGCTCCCCATCTATGTGCTCGGTGTGGTGCGCGAAAAGGGTCATCCTATTCAACTGGTCAACGCCTTTGAGACTCCGGTTCGTTCATCGCAGGGCTATGCCGCCAAGTCAGTTGAACTGCTCAAGTCGGAGTATGCAAAATTTGCTGATACGTGGGGGATCAAAGCTATTTTCGAGAAGGCGATTCCTGATGTCAGCATGAAAGTCTTTCTTGACGGGGTGGTGGAACATGTCATCTGAAAAATATTTTCTGGTTCTTCGTCTAGAGGCTCCCCTTCAATCTTGGGGATTCGACAGCCAATACAACCGCCGCAATACCGGCCTGATGCCGACCAAGAGCGCCATCGCTGGAATCTGCTGTGCTGCGCTCGGCCTGCCCCGTGGAAGCGATAAGGAGGAGGGGTTCCTGACCTCGTTCGGAACAGTGCGGATGATCGCTATCGCTATACCTCGGGCCGGAGTTAAAAAGGAACTGCCGGTTCGACGGTTGCAGGATTACCATACCGTACAGAATACGAAAACCGCAGAGGGGAAGAACAAAGATTGCCATATCACCTACCGGCAATATCTCACCGACGCGTCCTTCGGTGTTCTTCTTGAAGGGGAAGCTGTTTTCTTGGGAGAAATTGCCAGCGCTTTTGCTGATCCAAAATGGGGCATCTGGCTCGGACGCAAGACTTGCATTCCGTCGGCACCGGTTCTTGCCGGTTTGAAGGAAAATCGGGAAGATGCGCTACGCCTCCTCATTGGCGAAAAGCCGCTCGAATCTTTCACCCGCCAGGAGGAGGTTGAGACCTTTATCGAAGGACGTGATTCTCTGCCCGATACGGCGGTATCATTTGCCATAGAGCGAAGATTGTTCTCTCCAAGAAGAGTGCGAACGCTTCAAGGGATAGAGCGTCTCTGATGCTCCGAAGGTTTCAGGTCTTTGCAGCATTCCGGTAATGCTGTCCGGATATTCTCGGTGCTGTACGATGGAATTCTCAAGGTTACCGAGCCAGACAAATTCAGGGATGCGCTAGAAACCGGTATCGGCCATGGAAAAATCATGGGTCTTGGGCTTCTGTCGGTGGCACCGATAGCATGAAGAATTTCTTGCATCGGTCCGGCCAAAGCGTTCGGCTGCGGTCTTATGCTGGTGCGGCGGATATGACGGTGCAGATCCGTTACGGAGATCATAGAATGGAGACAAATATAGCCGTTTTCAAGGGTAAGGAAATTAGAAAGACACTTCATAAGAATGAATGGTGGTTTTCCGTTTCCGATGTGGTGGAAGCGTTAACGGATAGTGCTGATCCAAAGCAATATATAAAAAAAATGAGACAGCGCGATCCGGAACTGAACTCCTACTGGGGTACAATTTGTACCCCCCTTGAAATTACGGCGCCTGATGGAAAAAAGAGGGAGACAAACTGTGCCAACACTGAAGGCATCTTTCGGATCATTCAGTCCATCCCTTCTCCCAAAGCCGAGCCTTTCAAACGCTGGCTGGCAAAGGTAGGCTACGAGCGGGTGCAGGAAATCGAAGATCCGGAACTGGGAACGAAGAGAACGCGTGCGCTCTACAAGGCGAAGGGTTATTCCGACGATTGGATCGAAAAACGGATGCGCGGCATTGCCATCAGGGAAGAACTTACGGACGAGTGGAAAAACAGGGAGGTAAGGCGTGAGAGGGAGTACGCGATCCTTACTGCCGAGATCGCAAAAGCCGCCTTCGGCATAACACCGGGAAAGCACAAGAAAATAAAAGGGCTGAAACGAGAAAATCTTAGGGATCATATGAACGATCTCGAGCTGATATTTTCAATGCTGGGCGAAGCGGCTACGACCGAAATAACGCGGGTTGATGATGCGAAAGGATTTCAAGAAAGCAGGCATGCTGCACGGAAGGGAGGAGAAGTCGCTGGCAAAGCAAGGAAAGACCTTGAACAAAAAACCCGCAGGGGGGTCGTCTCACGTGAGAACTACCTGACAACTCCCCAGGGAATAAAGAAGATAGAAAGGAAGTGATTGCGCCATGACTGAACCCATTCTTCCTCCCCTTAAGCCCATTCCCATAAAGGACCGAATTTCGGTGGCCTACGTGGAGAAGGGCAACATCGATGTCCTCGATGGGGCCTTCGTTGTTGTGGATAAAAACGGAGTTCGGACTCACATTCCGGTGGGAGGGCTGGTCTGCATCATGTTGGAACCCGGGACGCGGGTTTCCCATGCTGCGGTGACATTGGCGTCCCGCGTAGGCTGTCTCCTTATATGGGTTGGTGATGCTGGGGTTCGTCTCTATGCTTCCGGCCAGCCAGGTGGCGCCAGAGCTGATCGCCTCCTTTATCAGGCCAAGCTCGCACTCGATGATGAAGCAAGGCTCAAGGTTGTTCGAAAAATGTATGAGATGCGGTTCAAGGAAAAGCCTCCTGAAAAACGGAGTATCGAACAGTTGCGGGGTATCGAGGCGGTGAGGGTCCGCAAAATGTATGAGCTCTTTGCTCGCCAGTACGGTGTTCAATGGAAATGTCGGAATTACGACTATGATGAATGGGAAAGCGGCGATGTGCCTAACCGCTGTCTCAGTTCCGCAACGGCCTGTCTTTATGGCGTAACGGAAGCCGCTATTTTAGCAGCAGGATATGCGCCAGCGGTGGGCTTCATCCATACCGGTAAGCCCCAATCCTTTGTCTACGATATTGCCGACCTCTTTAAGTTCGAGACGGTGGTACCCATGGCTTTTCGGATTGCATCAAAGAATCCCAAAAACCCGGAGAGGGAGGTTCGTATAACCTGCCGGGATAGTTTCCGCCAGAGCCGTCTCCTCCACCGCATTATCCCGAGTATTGAAGAAGTGTTGTCTGCCGGTGGCCTGCCTTTCCCTAAGAGACCTGAGGAATCGGTAGCTCCGGCAATCCCCAACAAGGAGAATATTGGCGATGGTGGTCATCGTGGTTGAGAACGTACCGCCAAGGTTGCGCGGGCGATTGGCGATCTGGCTTCTTGAAGTACGAGCGGGCGTATACGTGGGCAATATCTCACGAAGGGTGCGAGAGATGATCTGGGACACGGTGATAAAGGGGATAGAAGACGGCAATGCCGTGATGGCGTGGGGCACGAACACAGAGTCAGGGTTTGACTTCCTGACGTGGGGGGCCAACCGAAGAGAACCAGTCGAGATCGATGGTCTCAAGTTGGTGTCATTCTTACCGGAAACAGACGAAGGCGTGGCGACAGATCTTGAGTGAAATTTTCGGAAGTTTTTTTGGTAGAGATTTGGTTCTTTGAAAACTGAATATGAATTTAAGGGGTTATAATAAGTGTGTTCCCCGCACACGCGGGGATGAACCGTTGGTATGCAGGCATCAGGCGATGCTTGTAAAGTGTTCCCCGCACACGCGGGGATGAACCGGGCCAGGTTACGGTTAAGGAAAGGGGATTACCGTGTTCCCCGCACACGCGGGGATGAACCGGTAGTTGTGCGTCTTTTATTTCTTTTTGCCTTGTGTTCCCCGCACACGCGGGGATGAACCGCTTGTCTGGCCAGGAGTCGTTGAGCTTTTTCAGTGTTCCCCGCACACGCGGGGATGAACCGCTTATCTTCGTCATTAACTTCGATTTCTCCAAGTGTTCCCCGCACACGCGGGGATGAACCGCACTCTCAAGTAATACCCCGATCTATTGGTAGGTGTTCCCCGCACACGCGGGGATGAACCGACGGTTTCCCGTGTTCACAATGTCCGTCAGGTGTGTTCCCCGCACACGCGGGGATGAACCGTTGCTGGAGGGTTTGAATGTCGGGGAGTGGTCGTGTTCCCCGCACACGCGGGGATGAACCGGTTTCCAGCTACCGCAGGCCCTGTTTCCGGGTGTGTTCCCCGCACACGCGGGGATGAACCGTGATGTATACTGATCCATAGGATTTGCTTTGCGTGTTCCCCGCACACGCGGGGATGAACCGGAATCACACCGGATAAGGGCGAATGGGTTGAAGTGTTCCCCGCACACGCGGGGATGAACCGACAGGAGAGATAACCGGAGGATGCGTTAATGCGTGTTCCCCGCACACGCGGGGATGAACCGGTAAAAATCAAATCCTGGGGTGTTTTCTTTGAGTGTTCCCCGCACACGCGGGGATGAACCGAATGGCAAGAGTCAACGGCCCTTTCCTTTCAAGTGTTCCCCGCACACGCGGGGATGAACCGTGGGCCAATGCCCCTGGGAGACACGGACCAGCGTGTTCCCCGCACACGCGGGGATGAACCGACATGACAGGACAAAAAAAGAGCGGTTACGATGTGTTCCCCGCACACGCGGGGATGAACCGGCATGACAATTTCAATGAGTGATTCACCCGCCGTGTTCCCCGCACACGCGGGGATGAACCCGAACAACAACTGTTTCTCGGTCATCAAGCTGCGTGTTCCCCGCACACGCGGGGATGAACCGCCTATTTGGAGCAGGTGAACGACTTTGGAACAGTGTTCCCCGCACACGCGGGGATGAACCGTTCGGCGTCCTTTGCGACATTAAGATCAGCGCGTGTTCCCCGCACACGCGGGGATGAACCGAGCTACCGGGTATCGGGCATAAAGGATAATATGTGTTCCCCGCACACGCGGGGATGAACCGCCTGAAAAGGAAATCAACGAAATCGCCAAACGGTGTTCCCCGCACACGCGGGGATGAACCGGCCGGCGGGGCCTTACGGTGTTTGGAATGGAAGTGTTCCCCGCACACGCGGGGATGAACCGGTGAAGCTCACAGACCGACAAGGTGAAGCTCAGTGTTCCCCGCACACGCGGGGATGAACCGAGACTACACCAGATCAGAACCAACCAGGGCAGGTTTTGTTTTTTGCTTGTTTTTCAACTATGCTGCTACTGAGTCAACCGTTGAGAAGATTTCTATCA
>Ga0315288_10006043_pt1 | contig 15339 bp, 7 predicted proteins | sample YL17G11_20_MG_FD_203454 | JGI IMG/M metagenome (GOLD analysis project Ga0315288, IMG submission 203454) | Sediment microbial communities from Yellowstone Lake, YNP, Wyoming, USA - YL17G11_20 | ecosystem: Environmental > Aquatic > Freshwater > Lake > Sediment | place: USA: Wyoming | collected...
ACGGCTACCGGGCCTTCACGTCATAGCGCACGGTCTTGAGCGCGCCGGAGAGCTTCTCCGCAGCCTGCGTCAACGCCTCAGGCGTGGGGGACTTCGGGAGCTCCAGGCGCAAGCCTCGCGTCTCCCCGGAAGCATCGACCGCTGCCGCAAGGTCTTCCACCTTCGTGATCGACGCCACCGATGCCGCGGACAGCGGTTGCTGTAGAGCAAGGCAGTAGACCGTATCCGTGCCGATGGGCTCCTGGGCGAACAGGCCATAGCTCGTGCCGTACTTCGCCTCCTGCAGCATGGCCGGGAAGGTGCGCGCGATGCCCGCCTTGAGTAGGTTGTCGGGCTCGACCGGGTTCGGCAAGAACAGGCTGAGGCCGCCGCCCGGTTCGAGGTGGTAGAGGTAGACCCACGCCTCCTGGTCGCTCTTCATGGTGAAGTGCACGCGCTCGCCGATGACGTAGGAGGGCTCGTCCGAGGCGAATTCGAGTCGGATCGCATCCGGCCGGCGTCGGACCATGAACGTCTGCGTCGTGACCTGGCCGTCTGCCGCGGTGACGGTCACCGTGATGGACAGGGCAGACCCGTCGATCGGCAGGGGGATCTGCGCCTCGAAGCGCAGCGCCGGCCCCTTGGCGCCCGCCTGCCTTAGCTCATCCGCGGTGGCCTCCCGGAATGCGGCATCGCGGTCGGCGACGGCAACCCTCGCGATGGCGCTCGAGCACTTCACAAGGCCGATGACGCTCACATCAGCGACACCCTTGGGCAGCGCAAGGCCGGTGCCTCGTTCGGTCGCAGGCTCGAGGATGATGATCTGCGGCGCCTCAGCCGCGGCCTGATCGACGTGCACGAGGATGTGGGTCACATTGCCCGCTGGATCGACGACCAGGAGGTGGTGGTCTCCCACCGGCTGGTCGATCAGCACATCGAACGACAAGCCCTGATCCCATCCGAGCTGGTCGACCAGCTCCGGCGCCCCCATCTGCACATCGACCGGCTCTCCGTCGAGCGTGACGGAAACCGCGCCAAGCGCATCCCGAGCCAGTCCCTGGATCCGCAGGCACTCGCCATTGCGTACCGAGGCCGAGAGCTCCTCCGGTGGCGGGGCATTCGCCGCGGGAAGCGCACGCGCAGCCGGCGCCAGGGTCAGGTAGCGCCCGCGCTGGACGGAGGCGGCATCCGGCCCGGGCGCGGAGGCAAGGGAGGTGATCCTCACCTCGGGCGCCTCGTTGTCTTGGGCCTGCGCGACGACCTGGACGCGAAGGGTGCCCTCAGCTCCCTGCACATCCTGCGCGGCGAAGACTATCACCCTCTCCTCTCCCATCCCAAGCTCCACCTGGGCCGAGAACGCCAATGCTCCGGCAGCTGTGTGCCCGCTCTGCTGCAGCTCAGCCGGACTCGCCGCGCGAGCCGTGACAGGGCGGCCGTCCACGGTGAGCGCCTGTAGGGCGGCATCGGCGAAAACCAGTCCCGCGAACCGCACCGCCCCACCCGTGGGGTCGATCGTGAGCCGTAGGTCCCCTGACCGAAGAACCGCGGGCTCCAGCAGTTCGATCACTGGGCCACGCGCCCGGGCAGGAGCGCCGCCGCCGGGGCTAAGAAGGAACTGGCCCTCGCCCCCGAATGAAGCGAACTGCGGAGTCTGCCGGGCGAGTCTCGGCACCTCGCCCTGCACGTAGGTCCCCAGCTCCTGCGCCGTGACATAACCGTCCTTGTTGAAGTCACATGCCGGCCCGGTGAGCGCCTCGAGTAGGACAGCAGTCATCACGCCGTGCCCAAGCGCTGAGTCCTCAAGCGCCTGCTCGCCCTTCATCCCCGCTGTGATGATGTGGCGCGACGGAACTGCCCCCAGCGCTTCGGCCCCTGCGACCATCGGCACGGCCCGCGTGGACTCGATGGCGAGGCCGCTATAGCAGGCGTCGACCAGGTAGAGAACGTGCTTGCCGGGGATGAGATCCGAGATCCTCCGCAACTCGCTCATGGGGATGCAGCTGCTGTAGTAGAGCGAGGGGTTCGTGATGTCGTGCAGGTCTACCGCGGCATCATAGGGGAGCAGGAAGCCCATCATCCCGTTCCGCGGGATGGGCACGGTCTGACCGTGCCCGCTGAAGTAGACGACGACCCGGTCGTTCTCGCCCACGAGCCTCGGGTCCGTGAAGCGGCTGAGTGCCTCGATGATGCCTTGCCGAGTCGCCTCCGGCCCCTTGAGCATGGAGATGTCGTCCGGCCTGAAGCCCTGGCTGGTCTGAAGTGCGCTGGCTGTCGCGTCCACGTCGGCCTCGCACCAGCTCAGCGCCGGGATGTCGGGCGACTTGTAGGTGTTGATGCCGACGAGCAGAGCCCAGCTCCGGCCGCCCATCGAAGGGTCGGGCGCGTCGACCGCTTGCCCCACTGCGCCCCTGCACAGCAGCATCACCAGGGCCGGGACTAGCATCAGCGCCGACCGGTTCCAACCTTCCGTCCTCGCCATCGCCACCGCCTCCTCGAAAGGCAACATCCTTGGGCCGCCTTGAGCGACCCGGCGGCCGCCCGGCTGAGCCGCCGAAGACCGAGCGGAGTGAAGCACCCGACCACACACCAAGCCTCGCGCAGGCAGGGCTGGGTGCTCACCCCATGCGCGTGCAGCCCCTCCGAGACACTCATGGCGCGGCCGATCCGCCGTCCGGTGGGCACGGTGTGAGCGACTCGACGAGTACGGCGATCTGCTCGGCGGTCATCACTTCGCCCACGGCTCGGTGTCGTCGGCAGACCTCGTCGCCGAGAGTTTCAGCCGCCCGGGTCGCAACGCCTCCCGGATCGCGGAACTCGTGGGGCACACTGGCGGCACCGTCCCCTCCGAGGGACGGCGCGCCCATTGCCCCGAGCAGACACAAGGCGTCGCGGTGGTCTTCTCTCTCGGACAGAATGGCGGCCAGGCCGGCCAGAGCGTACCGTGCGCCGCGGAAGTTCGCCTGGTCCAGGTTGATGGCGAGACATTCAGCGTAGTCGCGCCAGGCTGCCGCCGCATGGCCCAGCGCTCGGCGGACCTCGCCCGCACTGTGCAGGGTACCGGCGAGGTCCGCCATGGCGCACAGCTCCCTCTGGGTGTGAACGGCTTGCGCGTACAGAGCAAGCGCCTCCTCATGGGCCCCCTGCCGAGCACAGACATCGCCTATCCGCGCACGTGCTTCGGCCTCCAGGCGTCTGTTGCCCAGTTCCACCGCCAAGGAGAGAAGACTCTCGTAGCCGGACCGGGCCTCAGCCACGCGCCCCTCAAACAGGTCGATCGCGGCCAGGGCGGAGCGGGCGGTCAGGTACACGTCCTCCCTGCGGGGATCTTGGACTAGGCTCAATGCCTCGCAGCACCGTTCGCGCGCGGCAGCGAGATCCCCCTTGTAGAGTGCAACCGACGCCAGCTCGTTAGCGATCATCGCCGTGGGCCCGCCCGTCGACCTGGCCTCCTCGAGAAGCTGCTCTGCGTCATCGAAGAGCCCGCGTTCCCTCGCGATCACGGCGCGCCAGTACAGCACCATGGATAGGTGCGCGGCGTTGCCCCCGCTCCGCAGGGCCGCCTCGGCAGTCGATAGCATCGCGGCCGCGCGGTCCAGGTCCCCTGTCACAACAGCCAATCCCCCGGCCACCGCCTGCGCGCGGGAGACAAGCTCCGGGGGCGCCGAGAGGGCGGCGCCAAGCATGGCCTCGATCACATCGCACCCTTCACGCCAGGCGCACTGCGCCAACCAGAACTCCCGCAGGCCACACGCGAACTCCAGTCCCTCCTGCGGCCGAGCCCCTTGGGTCCACTCGAGCGCGGCACGGATGTTCGGCAGCTCGAGGGCGAGCTTGCTCGGGTCGGCCTGGCCGGCATCGCCAACCAGGGCGCGGAAGAACACGAAGTGCCTCAGGGCCACCTCCGCCGACGATCGGGCCTCTGCCAGCTTCGCTGCGGCGTAGTCGTTCATTGTCTCTAGCATGCCGTAGCGCATCGTGCCGCCGGAGGCATCCGAGGGCATGACGAGGGACTTCCCCACAAGCGCGAGCAACAGGTCCAGGGCCTCCCAGTCCTCGGCCGGCTCATCGAAGGCCACGACCTGAACCGCCTCCAACGTGAAACCTCCGCGGAAGACAGCCAGTCGTGCGAACAGCTCCTGCTCCTCGGGTGCGAGGAGCTCGAAGCTCCAGTCCATCAGCGCTCCCAGCGTCCGCTGACGCGGCTGGGCGCCGCGCGGGCCTGCGGACAGCAGCGCGAGCTTCCGGTCGAGGCGCTCGGCGATCTGCTCTACGGACATGCCCCTTGTCCGCGCCGCGGCAAGCTCCAGCGCGAGGGGGATCCCATCCAGCCGTGCGCAGATCTCGGCCACGGCCGGAGCATTGCCGTGGCTCAGCGCGAATGCCGGGTTGGCGGCCCGCGCTCGCTCGACGAACAGCCGCACCGAGTCGAGCTCGGCGAGAGCCGCTGGGTCCGTCTGCGCGTTACGCGCCGGCACGGGTAGCGGCGCCACGGGGAGCGTGATCTCGCCGGGCACGCCCAACGCCTCGCGGCTGGTGGCGAGGACCCGAACGCCGGGGCAGTGGGCCACGACCTCCCCCACGAGCGCCGCGCACGCCTCGATCACCTGTTCGCAGTTGTCGAGCACAAGGAGCACACGCCGTCCCCGCAGATGGTTGCGGAGCGCATCGCGAGGGGAGCCCCCATGGTCCACGGATACCCCGAGCGCCAGGATGGCCGCGCTCTCGGCTTCCGCCGCGGTGCGGGAGGATGTGAGATCCACAAACCACGCACCATCGGGGCAGCCGGGGGCGGCTTCGCCTGCGCACCGGAGCGCCAGCCGAGTCTTTCCCACGCCGCCTGGCCCGGTGAGCACGACCAAGCGGCTGTCATCTCTCTGTAGAGCATCCGCCAGAGCCTGCGTCTCGCGCTCGCGGCCGACGAAGCTGCCCATCGCTGCCGGTAGGTTGCCAACGGGCGGCGCTGGGGGCCGGGGCGCCTCCGGGAGAGGCGGCCGTGCGGCAGGCGCACGGGCTGCAACGCCGTTGGCGGGCATTACTCCCATGTCCGCGAGAGCCGCGACCAGCGAGCCGATGGCTGCATCGCGGTCACGCGCGACGAGGGAGAGCCGCTGCTTGCCCGCAAGCTGGAGCTGGAGCGCGGGCGCTACATCGGTCGGCTCAACCTCCAGAGCGAGGATGGGCTTGCGCTTCTCGTAAGCGAGCGTGACTTCGCTGAGGACGTACTCCGAGGCGACCGACGACCGCGAGCAAGCCAGCACTAGCACTTCGCAGTCGGAGATCGCCCGCGCTATCTCCTCGGGCCATCTCCGGCCGGCTCCTATCCCGCTCCGGTCTAGCCACACCGAGACGCCGGTCGCGGAAAGCTCCTTCACCACCCAGTCCACGACCCCCGAATCGGCCCTTGAATAGCTGATGAACACCTGCTCCGGCACGGCGGCTCCTCATGGCTCTGGTTCACCCGTCGCCCGCCGGTGTCCTCCTCATCAGCCCTGACCGCCTACGCCTTCTCGAAGGGTTCACAGCGCAGGGGGGCGAATCCACCGGGGACTGGTGGCAAGGGGCAGAAGGGGGTCCCATGGGTATGGACGAGAGGCGAGAGCCTTGGCTGGCGTTCGGGGTGACGGACGTCGGTTCCGACCCGGCTGCCGCTGCCGCGAGCGCGGAGCGGCTCATCGGGGCTTCGGAGTACATGCTGGCCTACGACATTGCCATGGGCGGGCTGGAGGTGTTCCCAGGGGATGTCCGCCTGCGCCAGCTCCAGGCTCTGACACTCTATCGCACCGGCGCCGTCGAGCGCGCCATCGTCACACTCGACGGGCTGCGGCGGGAAGGGCATCTCGACGAGGAGACGCTGGGGATGCTGGCGGGCGCGCACAAGCGTCTCTGGCAGCACTCCGACTTCGCGGCTGGGGAGTCGCACGCGCGCGATGCCTGCACGCTCTACCTGGAGACGTACCGGCAGACGCGGGGCTGCTGGCCCGGCATCAACGCGGCGACGCTGTCCCTGCTCCTTGGGGATGCCGACCAGGCCCAGGCCATCGCGCGCTCCGTTGCCAAGGACTGCCGCGCGAAGCTGCCCTCCACCTCGGATGGCGAGGAGCGCTACTGGCTCCTGGCCTCCCTGGGCGAGGTTGCGCTCCTGATGGGCGACCTGGCGGCTGCGGAGGACCATTACGCCCATGCTGTCGAGGCTGCGAGGGACGAGTGGAGTTGCATCGCGACAACCCGCCAGAACGCGCGCCTACTCCTCGAGCGCGCCGGAGTCGATCCCTCCTGGATGGACACGTGGTTGCCGCTCCCAAGCGTTGCGGCGTTCGTCGGCCACATGGTCGATGCACCGGGCCGCGCCACGCCGCGGTTCCCTCCCGAGCTGGAGGCGGCCGTCTTCGAGGCGATCGCCGAGCAGATTCGTCGCCACAGGATCCGTATCGGCTACGCCTCGGCGGCGCGCGGATCGGACATCCTGTTCCACGAGGCACTGGTCGCGTCCGGAGGTCGGTCGTATGTCGTGTTGCCGTACGATCGCGACCAGTTCGCCGCCAACAGCGTCAACCAAGGGGGCGGCGATTGGCCCGAGCGCTACCGGCGGGTGCTGGAGCGCGCATCCGATGTGATCGCAGCTTCGCCCGAACGGTCGCCTTCGCCGCGCGCGGACTTCGACTACTGCAACCTGCTGCTCCTGGGCCTGGCCAAGGTCAGAGCACAGCAACTCGAGACGAGGCTCGTGCCCACCGCAGTTTGGGATGGCGACGAGGGGGATGGTCCGGGCGGGACGGCTTCTGTCGTGGAGCGCTGGCGCACCTACGGTCATGACGTCCGTGTCATTGACCTTCGTCGCATCGTTCGCGAGTCCGGTATGGGATTGGGAACGAGCGGTCCGACGGCACCCGCTGCGGCATGGGGGCAGGTGCGGGGAGCTCCCTCCCCCAACGAGGGGCAGCCCTTGGGAGGGGTGTGCGCCTGGGAGAACGGTGCCGGCTCCGTTCGCCCTCCACTGGTGGCACGCATCGTCGGGATCCTGTTCGCGGACGTCGTCGGCTCGACCCGGCTCGCGGACCGACAGGTGACACTGTTTGTCGAGCACTTCTGGGGGGAGGTGGCCAGCCTGCTGCAGCGCCTGCCCGTGTCCCCGGCGATCCGAAACACCTGGGGGGACGCGCTCTACCTCGTGCTGGAGGATACCGGGGCTACGGCACGCGCGGCACTGGACCTGTGCGACCTCGTCGCCCGAACCGACTGGGCGGCTCACGGCCTGCCGGCGGATCTTGGTCTGCGGGTCGCACTGCACGCAGGCCCGTCTTACCTGTGCCACGACCCTGTGACGGGGCGGGACAGCTACGTGGGCGCCCATGTGTGGAGAGCTGCCCGTACGGTGCCCATCACGCCGCCCGGGTACGTCTACGCGAGCGCGGAGTTCGCGGCCCTGGTGGCCGCCCAAGGGGCAGACGACATCCAGTGCGAGTACGTGGGCCGGGTGCCTCTGGCGAAGCAGCACGGCTCGTTCCCAACCTACCTTGTGCGGCGGGCACATGGGCGGGTCTGACGACCCCACGTTCTCGCCTTACGGCAGGGACTGCTCCGCCGACCGGGGAACATGCAGTGACGCAGAGGAGGTGGGTTCCGCAAGTGCCTGCACACGATCGGGGACTGAGGAGACACCCCCAGGATGTTGGCCGGCGCTTCCTTCGGCTCCTCCGTCGGTACGAGTGGCCCCTGGTGATCGTCCTCTGGCTCGTGGCCTTCGACCTGGGGTACATAGGCTTCGCAGACCGCTGCATGGCAATCGATGAGGAGCGATCACTCACCGACATCTTCTACCTCGTCCTGCAGTTGTTCATCCTTGAGTCGGGCCCGGTCTATGGGTCGGTGGGATGGCAGCTCGAGGTCGCGCGACTGCTGGCCCCCGCCGTCACCACGCTGGCGGTCTTCCAGGGGCTCGCCACGCTGTTCGCGGAGCAACTCAGGAGAGCACGGCTGCGGACCTGCCGAGACCACGCGATCGTGTGCGGCCTCGGGAGGAAAGGCACACACCTCGCGGAGTCCCTCTGCGCCGCCGGTCACACTGTCGTCATCGTGGAGGCCGGCCCTGAGGATGCCGGCCTCGCACGCTTGCGCGAGATGGGGGCTCTCGTCCTCAAGGCCGATGCCACCGGCGAGCATACGCTGCGGACCGCGGGCGTTGGCCGGGCGAAGTACCTCTTCGTCGTCTGTGGCAGCGACGGGGCGAACGCCGAGATTGTGGCACGTGCGCGCAGCTTGTCGCTGGCGCGGAGCACCGGCGCTCTCACCTGTGTCGCGAACATAGTGGATGTCGAGCTGTGTCGTCTGCTCACTGAGCGGGCGGTGGCAGAGGGGGGCACTGCGGGCATCCGGATCGAGTTCTTCAACGTGTTCGACAGCGGCGCCCGGCGTATGATGGCGGCCTACCCACCCTTCGATGGAGAGCACAGCCACATCGCGGTCATGGGCTCGGGCGGCCTCGCGGACAGCGCCATCGTCGAGGCCGCGTGGATGTGGCGCGAACTCCGGCGAGACGCCGATTCCCGTGCGCGCGTTACCCTCCTTGCGGATGGTGCCGAAGCGCAGGCGACCTCGTTGGTGGCGCGCCATCCTTTCCTGCGGGACGTTCTCGACATTGAGGCCCGGCCGCTCCGCGTAACGGCGTTCGGGCCTCAGACCGCCCTAGATGGTTCCGGCGCGGTATCAGCCTACATATGCGGCGAGGACGAGGCTGCGAACCTCGCCCTGGCTCTGGCGCTGCGCCGCGGGTACTCCCAGGGAACGTGCTTCCGCCGCATCGTCGTTCGCATGGACGAACAGGCTGGGCTGGCGTCCCTTCTGCCGGGCGAAGAGAACCTGCCCGAGGAGCCCGGGGCGATCCGCGTGTTCGCGTTGCTGGAGGAGACCTGCAAGGTCGATCTGCTCACGGGCGGGATCCATGAGGTGCTCGCTCGGGCCATGCACGAAGACTACCTCATGCAGGAGCAGGCCCGAGGCCACGTGCTCCGGTCCCGTCGTGCGATGCACCCGTGGGCGGACCTCGACGAGGACCTGCGCGAAGCCAATCGCTACCAGGTCCAACACCTCGCGCAGAGACTGCGCGCCCTTGGCTACCACATCGTCCCGCTGACGGACTGGGACGCGCAGGACTTCGAGTTCGCGCCGGACGAGGTTGAGACGATGGCTCGGACCGAGCACGAGCGGTGGTGTGCGGAGCGGATGCGCGCCGGCTATGTCTGCGGACCGGCGCGAGACGACAGCAGGAAGACACATCCCGACCTGGTACCGTGGGATGCGTTGGCCGAGGAGTCGCGTGACAAGGACCGAGCGATGGTCCACGGCCTTCCGGCGTTCCTGGCGCGGGCGCGGCTCCAGGTTAGCCCAAGGCCCCAGGGAACCCGGGAGCAGCATCTCTGACCCGGCCCGCCCGAGGGTCGGGGAAGAGGGGAATACCGGGCCAACGAGCACCGCGCGCTCCCCCAGGCACTATCCCGCCCGTGAAGCCATGCGCCGTGGGCTCAGCACGTCGCGCAACACCCGTGCGGCTTCCTCGATGAAGACAGGCTTGCCAAGCGCCACTTCCCGCCCTGTCGACGCTGTCTGCGACGAACTGCGCTTCAGCGTAGGGCAGAACGACATGCGACCTGCCCCCGAGGGCAGCCAGTGCCTCGTGGAAAAGGACGTCCGAACCGCACGCCGCCGACGCGTAGCCGATGCCGACACTATGGCGACGGAGCTCGACCGCGACGGCATCGGCAGCATGCCTCTCGATCTCGGGCGCGAAGCGTGGAATAGGGCGGCCCGGCCTATCCACCATGTGCCCCACGAGCGCCGCCACGTCCGGGATGGGCGGACACCGGTCGACCCACCCGGGATCGGCCCCGATGTGTCTCAGTATCAGACGGGCGCTACGGCGCGTTGCCGCGATCCGGGTCCACCTGTCTCTTCCTGCGGCAGCCGCCTGGGAGTAGCAGTCTTCGGCCCGCGCTTGGTCGCCGAGGATGAGGTGCGCTTCCGCCAGCGATGCGAGCACCCAGTAGGTGTCATCCCCGTGTGCCGTCGACTCGAGTCGGGTCCGGCAGTCCTCTGCGACGGCGCGAGCCACTGCCTGGGCCTCATCCAGGTCCCCGAGCACTACCGACAGGGCGGCGGCGTCTATGCCGGACCAAATGCCCCTGGTCCGTCGGTAGGACTCCATGTAGAGGGCCTGAGCGGCCCGGGCGTGTGCCGTGGCTGGCTCCGGCCGGCTCGACTGCTCGAACAGCCGCTTGTGCGCGCTGGCGAGAATGCCAAGCGTCTCCTCGTCCTCATGTCCCTCCGCGCGGAGGGCGAGCAGCACGGCAATGGCCTTCCCGATCGCTCCCGTCCCCGATAGCGCCAGGGCCTGGAGTTGCCGCAGACGAACATCCCCAGCGAAGCTCTCCTGGGCATCTGTCGCTGCGTCGTATGCCTGGACGTATTCCGACGCGTCGACCAGACCCTCCACCCAGGCTCTCTCATTGGTGTACCTGCGTCCTCTGGCAGGAGACAGCCGACGTGTGACTTGAGGAGCGTCGTGCGACAGCGCAATGCGCGCCCGCAGACCTCGACCAGGAGCGGCCACGCCCCAACGTGCCGGCCGGCGGGGACGCAACGACCGAAGCCCCTCGGCACCACAGACAGCTTCGCCGCGCCGTCGAGCTCACCCTTGTGCCGCGCCACACTGGCGGCTAGTGCCACAGGCACCCACAGGCCTGCCGTTGGGACCCGGTCTGGCCCGGCCCGACGCCGTTGGAGGAGCTGCTCGTGACCCGCGTGGTCCTGAGCTGGATGGATACGTGTGGAGTGGATGCCCGGTACGCACAGGCAGTGAAGGATGGTGCCAGTTGGGAGCGGATACGCGAGTACTCCCGGTGGCAGGACAGAGCGCACCGGCAGTTCCTGGCCGCCTGCAAGACACTGGCGCAGGTCCGGCGCCTGCTGAAGCCGACCTTCGCACAGGCGAACATCGCAGGGCCTGCCCAATCCCACTCACTGGTCGGCGATCCGTCTGTACCGGGGTGGGTGCAGGCCGCCGCGCACCGGTGCGCTCGGAAGGGGCGCCCGCCCACAGGGCGAATAGCGGTGGGAGGGTAGATGCCATGCGCTGCAACCACTGCGGGTACGAGAACACAGGGCAGCCTCGGTTCTGCCGCGAGTGCGGCTCCCCCCTACTTGTCCGATGCCCTCAGTGCGGGGCCGAAGAACCCCCTGGTGCGAAGTTCTGCGGCGAATGCGGCGTGTCACTGCAAGGCGAGGCGGGCGCCGTGAAGGCTCACCAAGGCGCGCCCCCTCTTGGAGTATCGGGGGCAGAGGATGAGCGGAACGCCTCCGTCGTCTTCGCCGACATCTCACGGTACACGACCTGGGCGGCTGAGAGCGAGGCCGGGGACATCTTCTTCTTCCTCCGCGAGTGGTACTCGCGGGTCGTCAAACTCGCCGAAAGGTACGAGGGGCACTTCTCCCGCGCTGAGGGCGACTGCGTCATGGTCATCCTCGGGGCTCCCATCGCGTACGAGGATCACCCCGAGCGAGCGTGCCGGCTGGCTCTGGACCTTCGTGACGCGTTCTCCGTGTTCGTCGGGGAGTACGGGCCGCACGAGGGGGCGGGGGAGCGTATGGCCATCCACATCGGTGTGAACACCGGGCCCGTAGCCGCGGGACGGATGTCGCTTGGAGACGGCGACGCGTTTGACATTCTCGGCCACACGGTCAACCTTGCGCGGCGATTGCAGACGTGCGCCGGCCCGGGCGCCATCTATGCGGGGCAGGACACGCATACTCGCGCCGCCCGGCATTTCGAGTGGCGCGAGCTTCCGGAGCTCAGCCTCAAAGGTCTCACTGGGGTCGCGAATGCCTATGAACTCCTCAGAGCCCATCAGGACCGGTCCCGGCTCCCCGATGCCGCGATGCCCTTTGTCGGCCGGGGCCAGGAGTTGTCGGAGTCCACCGCCGCGGCGACGGCCGCGCGGGGCGGTTCGGGGCAGGTACTGAGCATCTGCGGCGAACCGGGGATCGGCAAGTCCCGACTGGTCCATGAGTTCACGGGCCGGCTCAAGCAGATGGGGTTCCGCCTACTCATGGCCAGTTGCTTCCCGGATGAGCGTGCGGTCCCGTATTGCGCGATCGCGCGGATGCTTAGAGACGCGCTCGGGATCGGCCCCGGCGAGGACGCCAGCGTGCTCTCGGCGTCCGCGCTGAACGCCTTGTCCGAGATCGGGGTAGACGCGCCGGGGGATCTGCTGCGGATCCAGGGCATTCTGGGAGGACGCCTGCAGGAGCCCGGTGCGGAGATGGAGGACTCACAGAGGCTGACCCGTCGTGCAGGTCGCCGCGCGATCCTTGCGCTGGCAGAACGACAGCCGTTGGGCCTGGTCGTCGAGGACTTGCAGTGGACCGATGCCCTGTCGCGGGACTTCCTCGACCACATGGTGCCCTGGCTGGTATCGGCGCGCGTGCTGCTCCTGTGCACATTCCGGCCGGGGAGTGCTCCACGGTGGGCGGACGCCCCTCATGCGCGCACGATGACGCTCCCAAGGCTGACGCCGGAGGAAAGCCGGGCGCTTGCGACAAGCCTTGTGTCCGAATCGGACTCCGAGCAGCGCGCCGCGCAGATCGCCCAAGCGTCTGGTGGGAACCCCCTGTTCATACACGAGCTGGCCCGGTCTGGCCCTCTGGCCGAGGCCACCCAGATGCCAGCCACGGTTCGCGACGTCATCACCGCGCGAATGGACGGGCTCACCGCGGACTCCCGTCGGGCGCTAATGGTGTCCGCCGTGGTCGGACCGCGGTTCCGGGTCCCACTGGTCGCCGACGTTCTGGGGCAGCCATTGGCGGCGCTGCGCTGGACCATGGAGGATCTTGTCAGCGCCGGTTGGGTGCGCCCGACCTCCCTGGGCGATGAGGACGCGTACGATTTCGACCACATGCTCGCGCGCGAGGCGGCTTACGCACGGCTTCCTCGACGGGACCGTGGGGTACTGCACCGGCGAGTCGCGGAGGCGATCGAGGCCGATCCTCTGTTGGTCCAGGGCGATCGGGCCGATGTCCTGGCGCACCACTACTATGAGAGCGATGCGCGCATGCGCGCGGCGCCGTACCTGCAGAGCGCTATGCAGAACGCCGAAGGGCGGGCTGCGCCCGCGAGCGTGCTGGCGTACGGCGAGAAACTCATGGCGCTCCTCGACCAGTTCCCGGACCTGTCTCACGACCGTGAGCTCGTGCTCGGCGCGGTGACAGCTTGTGCCGAGGCTTGCGCCGTGGTTGGAAGGAGTCAGGACGCCCTTGGCCTGTTGCGCCGAAGACTGGAGATGGCTGAGGCCTTCGGAGATGAGAGCGCCGCGGCTGAGTCCCGGTTCTCCGCGGGGATGGTCCACCTGGCCATGGCCGAGCCCGATCGGGCGATGGAGGAGATACAGGCGGCCTTGAGCGTCTGGCACCGATCAGGCGATCCTAGCCTCGTCGCGCGAGCGCGACTGGGGATTGGGTCAGCGCTGGCGCGCAGAGGCGAATATGAGGCGGCCTTGGCGGAGTTCCGCTCGTGCTTCGAGGCCCCGGAGGCCGAGGTGGCTGCCGATCTCCGGGCGGCCGGGCATCAGAACTACGGCGAGGTGTGTAATTACCTCGGGCGGCCGGATGAGGCACTCGATCACTTCGCGGAAGCCGAGCGTCTTAACGACGAAGTCGGGGACGAGCGGCTCCTGGCAAACATCCACGGAGGCCGAGCCCAGGCATTCCTTGCGAAGGGGCGTACGGCGGAAGCCCAAAGTGCATTCGAACGAGCCGCAGAGCTGGCGGAGCGTACCGGCGACGTCCTTCTGCAAGCCGAGATCCTCATCGACCTGGCCCAGTGCCAGCGGCGGTCCGGCGACGTGCGCGACGCCGTGGCCAGTCTGCTCAGGGGTATCGAACTGGCCAAGGACGCTGAGTCGCCAGGGCTGGTGGCTATGGGCGAGGCGAGCCTGGCGCGGACCCACTGGCGTTCGGGTGAGCGAGAGCTCGCGCGGGCCGTGGCCGAACGGGCCCTGGTTCAGGCTCGCGCCATCGGTCATTACGCGGCGATGCACCTTGCCCTCAGGGTCCTCGCCGACTTCGCCGAGGGGGAGCAGCGACAGGAAGCGGCGCTGGACCTGCGCCTTGAGGCGCTCGCCTTGGCCATCGAGTCCGGCCGCGCCAAGGACGAGGCGGCGGGCCTGCTCGATCTTGGGCGGTCACGCCTCGCGCTGACCCAGTATGACGAAGCGCGGCGCTGCTTCGAGAAGGCGATGGAGTTGGCTTCCGAGAGGGGAGCACAGCATCTCCTTGCCCTCGCGGCGGAGCATCTGGCGCAACTGCATCTGTCCACGGGTGAGCACGAACTGGCGGTGGCGAGGGCCAACGAAGCCGTCCAGGCCGCACGTTCGGTGGACAATGCAGAGCTGGCCGGCCGAGCGGCGACACTGGCCGAGACCGCGCGACGGCATGGACCGGGCGCCGCACCGTCTTCCAGTCGGGCTATGCCCCATTCCGGCATGTGACCCCGGGAACCTGGGACCACGAGTAACGGAACGAGGCGCCCGCGGACGGGGCCGGATCCCGTGCAAGATGAGCGCCAGCTCGCGCTGAGGTGCATGGGGCGGAGTGACAGCAGCCCGGGTAGTGGCCTTGCAGCACCCAGCCCGGCCACGGCTTGGCGGCGAGGAGAAGAGGGGACACGACGATGAACAGATCGGCTTGTCTCGCCCCATGGGTCGCATGGGTAGTCTGCACGATGGCGGCGACCACCGGTCACGCCGTCGCGCTCTACGTCGCGCCGGACGGTGATGACGGAGCAGACGGTGCGCAAACCACCCCGTGGAGGACCATCCAGCACGCAGTCGATCTCGCGCAGCCCGGCGACGTGATCACGGTTCAAGCGGGCGAGTACTCGGAGGCCGTCGACATCGTGACGATCGCGGAGCAGGCTGCACCCATCGTGCTGCAAGCGGCGCCCGATGCCCGGGTCCTACTCCGCAGCCCGAGCCCAGGTGACACGATCGAGGCTCTGGACCTGGCCGAAGCCGCTCATTGGACAGTCCGAGGCTTTGAGATCGCGGGGGGTTATGAGGAGGCCGTCAAAGTCCGGCGAGGGGCTCACCATGTGACGATCTCAAACTGCTCGTCGCACGACAGTTGGGCCGGGTTCGTCTGCGAGAACGCCCACGATGTGACATTCGAGGGCTGCCTCGCCGAGCGTAACGAGACTGGAGGCTTCGTTGTCAGCAGCGGGTCCGTGCGCATCCGGTTCACGCGGTGCCGCGCCTCGAACAACCGAAGCGGCTCCGGGGAGAAGGTCAAGGACACGGACGGCTTCAGGGGAGAGCC
>Ga0315288_10006045_pt1 | contig 15334 bp, 12 predicted proteins | sample YL17G11_20_MG_FD_203454 | JGI IMG/M metagenome (GOLD analysis project Ga0315288, IMG submission 203454) | Sediment microbial communities from Yellowstone Lake, YNP, Wyoming, USA - YL17G11_20 | ecosystem: Environmental > Aquatic > Freshwater > Lake > Sediment | place: USA: Wyoming | collected...
ATTTTCCCATTGACCATATGGCCAGTCTTGGCTAAATAGTCAATCTTGTGAAAACTGAGCCCAGTAAATTTGGAGAACAACAGGTTGCAGAAGAGAGCTGCCATGACGCATAAAAGGCTTAAAGACGAGGCCCCGGATATCTTCAGCGGCAGGAGTATTCATGCCGTTACTGTTGAAGAAATTACCGAAAAAGCAGGATTTGTGTTTGGCTTCTTCTTATTTGCCATGATCGGCATGACTTCAAAAGAAATTGAAACGAGGATCACACCTCTTAGGCGGGTTGTTGTAAAGAGCCTTGTGACGTTTCCTGGGCGATAGGATTCAGTTGGAAAGTCGTCGTGTAAATTACAAAATCTGAGAATTAAGTGTGGACTTGTGGTTTAAAGAAATTATGGAAAAAAATGAGACAAACAAAAACAAGCTGACACCGGCAGAGAAAAAAAAATTCCAGGCCATGCTGTTGGCAAAGCTGGCTGAGATACTCGGCAATGTTACAAGCATGGAAACGGAAGTTTTGCAAAGAGACAGAAGCAACCTTTCAAACATGCCTATTCACATAGCCGACCTCGGAACGGACAACTCTGAAATCGAAAATATTCTCGGCTTGATGGACAGCGAAAGAAAAATCCTTTTGGAAATATATGATGCACTGAGACGTATCGAAGAAGGAACATATGGAATTTGTGAGAGTCGTGGCGAGCAAATCCCGAAGGGACGACTCAAGGCAATCCCCTGGGCCAGATACTGCGTCCCCTGCGCCACACTGTTAGAAAAGGGCTCTCTCACAAAGGAAAAATACGAAGAATATGATGGAACATTTCCCGACGAACCAGGCGATGACGATTAAAACATAAACATATCCTTTGCGTAAAGGGCTGTCGTAACTTTCGAGCCGGCAATGGAATAGTATAAAAATTGCTATTGTTTATAATCACAATTTTCAAGATGTGATAAAGTTCTTTTCAGGCCGGTTTTACCGTTAACATCGCAGGCGGCGGATAAAAATCCCCTTTTCAGCCTCATTTACGGCCGGTCGTTAAAATTCTCCAAAATTCGTCAAATCAGTTTGTACGGACTGGTGAAAATAGGTAAAATATCGCTGGAGAATCACTCTTGGATGGTCGATATTTTATATGATAAAAAAGTTGACAATCAGTCGAATGGCTGCTAACTTGAAATAGCGAACGAGTCGTTTGGCGATTCGACTGTTTTTGGGTTTTGGGATAAGAACCACTTTTTTGGGAGACAGAAAAATGCGATCTTATATGAATCTGTTTATTTTCGTTATTTTAGCATGTTTAGTATCCATTGGCTTTGCCCAGCAGTCTGGTACTGCACCCGGCGGCTCTCAGGAAGTTGATACCTCGTCCTTTCCTTATACCGCCGAAATAACCGGGGAGGACGTTTATGTTCGCTCCGGCCCGGGCACGAACTTTTACCACTGTGGCAAGCTCAAAACGGGCGACAAAGTAAAAGTGGTCGGCAAACAGTTTAGCTGGTCACGTATCGTTCCGCCGGCCGGAAGCTTTTCCTGGATTTCAATGCAGTATGTCACGATTAACCCGGCCGATCCGAAGGTTGGAACGGTTACCGGCGACAATGTTCGTGTCTATGCCGGCTCCGATTACGTCAAGCCGCTCTATTCCACGACCCTGCAGGGAAAGCTCAGCAAGGGCGAGAAGGTCAAGCTGTCAGGCGAGCAGTTGGACGATTATTATAAGATCGCCGCCCCGCCTTTTGCCTATCTCTGGGTCAGCACGAATTTCACTAAGGCAATACCTGAGCCTGTCATCAAAGCTCCGCCGGTTGCACCGACTCCGACCCCTTCGCCTGTCGAGCCGAAAGTCGAGCCGAACGAGCCGGATGACGCCAACGCGACCGTTGTGGTTGTTCCGGCGCCCGTAGCTCCCAAGTCGCCGCTCGAAAAATATCGCGAGCTGCAGGAGCAGGTCAAGGCCGAGCATGCCAAACCGGCAGACCAGCAGGATTACACGGACCTGAAAAAGGCGCTTCTTGAAATCGCCAATGACACAGGGGCCGGCAACGCCGCACGTTTCTCACAGTTCGTCGTCAGGCAGATCGAGGGCTACGAGCTGGCTTTGGCGGTTGTAAAAGAAGTCCAGCTTCAGAATGAGCAGCTCGAGAAGGTCAAGGACGGAATCGATAAGGCTCGTACGACAAGACTGGCCGAAGTTGAAACTATGGGCAAGTTTGCGATCATCGGCGAATTCCAAACTTATCAGACCTACGGTCCCGGAAACTACCGGATCGTTAACGAAGCCGGCAAAATGATTTGTTACGCTTTACCGGCCGGTGCTGCTTCGCAGATGGATTTGACCGGTTTCGTCGGCCAGAAGGTCGGCCTCATAGGAACGATCGAGCCGCACCTGCCGACAAAGAAAGCGCTCGTAAGATTCACGGAAATAGTAAAGCAATAACTCATTTGCGATTGCCGATTTTCAGTTTTCGATTTCGGCAATCGGCAATCTAAAATCGGTTAATTGTTTTTCAATAAGTTCCCACCAAAACCGGGTGCCTCGTCTCCGCTCGGCATGAAGGGTAATATGCCCCATCTCTTCACCCTGAATTAGCCTTTAGCCCTGAGCGATAGCCGAAGGGGCAGACGAAGGGTGATCGCAGCCGAAGGGGGTAGTCGAAGGAGGCCACTGAGAAATAATATTGTCATCCCTGCGAAAGCAGGAACAATTAATCAATAATCATTTACATTAACCGCAGATTTACCCCATGAGATGTCGGCTTCACCTATCTCACGGGGTGAACGCTGATGAACACGGTTTCTTGATTATAGATATTCGAATTCTGAATTCTGTCTTCTGTCTCCTGAATTCTTGCTTTTTTCGCTTTTTTGCCTCGGAAATGAGCTTTTTCATGGCGAAATATGAGAAAATTTGACTTTTTTTCACTCTTTTTGAAAAATCTTTGATTTTTTCCAAGTTTGTTATCAATATTTAGCCCGTGAGATACGCTCTATATACAGAATTGATTTGTGTTATCTCATGGGCTGAACCCCGTGAGAATCGCTGTAAGAAACAGAAGGGCTATATAGACCCTAAAAAAACGGAATTCGGGATTTTTGATTGAACATCCTGATGGAGCAGTGTAGATTTGTGATCGGTAAGCAATGAAGCGGGACATCTTGGATCTGTGGTCGTTAGTAATGGCTTTGATAGAATAAGGCGGCCGTACTCAATTATTGATGAGTTTGGGACAAAAATATCGGCTGGAAATAAGTATGGTGTCCCTGGAATACACTTACACTTAAATACACTTATGAAATCTGCTAAGAACTATTACATGCAGGGAAAAATAATTTTCAAGTTTACCGTTTTGTCAGCGATGATGGGGGTATTTTGTTTAATAGAAGGATGTGCAGACCTCGACAAATTCGTCTCAGACCTTGATAAATCTGCCAAGGGATTGACGAACAGCGTTTCTTATCAAGACTCAGTAACAGGGGAAAGAACTTTAGGTTTAATGAGTGAACAGCAGGAAATTGAACAAGGAGAGAAGTATAAAGACTATTGCATTCAACAATATCAGGCGCAAGGATTATTGATAGATAACGACAAAGAAACATTAGAAAAGATTCAAACCATGTTGAACAACATTACAAAGGTTTCACATCGCCCCAATCTTCCGTGGGAAATTCATGTTGTGGAAACTAAGAAAGAAAATGCTTTTGCGCTACCGGGTGGAAAGGTTTTTGTTCTTAAAGGCATAGTAGGCACACTGGTTAAATCTGATGAGGAGCTTGCGGGCGTTATTGCGCACGAAGTAGCACATATAACATGCAGACATCAAGTGAGAGAACAAACGTGGAACATAGTAATGCCAATGATTCAGAAAAGGGCAAGGAAAGATATCTATAAGGCGAGCTATAGTGCTCTGCAGGAGGATGAGGCGGATAGAGTAGGGTTGTTATACATGGCTTTAGCCGGATATGACCCACAAGCGGTTTACGATATTTGGAAACGGGCCGATATAGCATACGGTTCAAATCCTGGCAATTATCTTTATGACCACTCCTTAAATAGTGACAGGGCCAATAAGGTTTCTCACTTGATTCCGCTCGCCAGAAATTATTTTACAGGCGAAGGTGTTGAAAATACAAATTATGCCAATCTTCTGTTAAATAATGAATTGGTACCACGGAGAGGCATTCAAAGCGACAGTGGTATTGTGTCAGTATTGGACCTTGGCTTAAATACTTACACGCAGTATTTAAAGACCAAAAACGAACAGGTCAAAAGAGAACAGGAAAAGTCACGGAACGAATCTTATCTCCGATTTGCTCGTGTTGCTAATGTACGGAAACAGCCGACCGCTGATGGTCATATTGGATTATTTGCCGATGTAACTAACTTGAGCAACATACTTATGAAAAAAGCGATGGTTACAGTATATTATTTGGACGGCGCTAATAAAGTTTTGTACTCTGAAGCACAGGAACTTTCCAATATTCCATCTGCTGGTACCACTAACGTTGGTTTTTATCTTAAAAATGTTCCGAATTATAAGAATATTAGTATGGCAGTTACCAACGTCGAATTTTGATCAGACAATTGCCCCATCCCATTTCGCCAGCCCCGGTTGGTCCTTGGCCAACAGAGCAGTTGAGTATTAGTGGGAATTAAAGGGGGTACGGCACATTTTTCGATGAGTTGTGCCGGATAATGATAGGTTTTGAAAGAGGACAGCGGCTGGGCTGAATTACTGCGGAGCTTTGGGACGCAGACATCGGCTGGAATTAAGTATGGTGTCCTCGGAATTAAACGGAAAATTATGATTAGTAAGAGATTTCTTAATTCGGCGAAAGGAAAAAGTCTTGAGCGTGAATTCGGCGAGTGGATGAAATCAGATCTCGGCTACTCGAAAACGGAATTTCGGGTACCCGTTAAAGGCAAAGTATCAGAGCGATCATATGAAGTTGATATCCATGGAGTTAAGCACAGCAAGCTGATGAATGCTATCTTTTTCGTGGGAATAGCCCTGCTACTACTTTCGCTATACGCGTACTCTACAAAAGATGCTTACATCGAGACTGTAGCTGCAAGAATCATTCGCGTCGTTAATCCAGATCAGGCTGGCAACGCACTCGCCATTCTCGGCATAATTGGCCTCTTTCTTGGATGGTACGGTAAATCGAAGACTAAGGTACATGCCTGGGTGGAATGCAAGAACCAAAAATCAAATGTAAAGCGACACCAGATACAGAAGTTTATCTCGTCGGTCGAAGATGTTCGTGCCCTCGAAGAAGCCAAATGGCAACCCAAGCGAGTACTTTTCGTCTCTGGTACGGACTTTGATTCTGATGCACTAAACTTCGCTCGTGAGTATGGTGTGACCTGTTATCGGCGAAAAATGGAGGTATTTGAGCTTGTCTCGAAGTGAGTTATTCAGTACAACCAACCGATGTTTATACTATTTTAAGCTTGAGATTTATTATGGCCGTTTACTAATTTATGAGGTTGACGGAGAAAAGGGATGCCAAAGACGTATAGAAACAGGAGAAAAAGAACTGAATACACGAAATCGGTAAAAGTCCCTATTTAACCCGTGGCGCTGTGGTTTGACGATCTAATGTGTGCATAAAAAAGTAGCTGACTATCCATAGTATTCTTGAGTATTATTGGGAGGCATAAATGTGCGAACCGAGTACTGACAAGTGGAAGGCTGAATATAGAGAAGCAGGTGAATGTTTTCGCGTATATACTACGTTCTTGATCAGTATAGTAAAGGGAATCACCGCAGGAAATGCCGTTCTTTTCGCAGCGTTGGCTTATCTCATAAGAGCCGGATCTGAAACCGTACTTGTAGCCGTATTGGGAATACTTGCATCTTTCGGAGCTATTGGTATACAGAATCGCACATACAAGTACTGGAGAATATTTCTAAGCAGAGCAGCAGATATCGAGAAGGCCAATGGCCTGGAGCTATATACGTCGGCGAATGCTATTGCGGCACGAGGTCTGATTCGTAGTTCCGTAGTTGTGTTATTCGTCTATGGTGTCTTGGCTCTCTTTTGGTTTATGATTTTAATTAGTGACGCACCCTATTTTATGTTATTTTATGAGAACAAAATGGTACCAATAATAGGGTCCGTCACTAAAACGTTTGATATGATAATAATACATATTCTTGGTTTCTATCTCATTTTCATTGGAACATGGCGGTTGGCAACTGCTACGAGGAAGGCTCCAATTGGAGCAGATGTATATTCTCAGAAAGATGAAGAGCAAGCATACAAACCTTGGAAAGATCTTTGCTCACCTCACAAAGTCATTCTTTGGATGTGTAAGACATTAGCATCATTCAATAAACCCGGCGATTATACAGATGCCGTTATTTTACATAAGGAGTTCAATTGGGGTTTGCTATGGCTCTTGTTAGGGATAGTTGTTCAGTTTGTTTGCGACTTAATGCGGGGGAATTAAAGGTGTACGCCTGCCCCCATAGGGGGTAAATTTTTCGATGAGTTGTGCTTGATAATGACAGGTTTTGATAGAGGACAGCGAATTATTATCCCATTGGTATAAAGCTGTTTTTGGCCGGGCGGGTATAAAAAAAGTCGCGCTTGTGATAGCGCGACTTTTTATATTCAACAATTTTCAAATCCTATTTTTCCGCCTGTGCCGGGTAACCTGTAAGGGTGTCGTCTTTAATCTTTTCCGGGGATAGCTACGATATCGTCCGGGGGAGCTACTACTCCGGGTGACTCGAAATCTAATGCGGCCGGAGTGAGCGTCAGGTTGTACCAGGGCGAGTTCGTGTTCTCCGTCAGGTCTTTCCACCGGACCAGCTTGCCGGTATAGGTGGAGATTCGGCCCATTATCGCGGTAAGCGTCGATTCGGCGACGTTTCGGGCCTCGTTGAGCGGCTCGTTTTTGAGAATACTTTCGAGCAGATCGACGTGCTCCTGCACGTAGGCGTTGCGGTCGGGATAGTCCGGCGCCTTGATGTCTTTCCCTTTAAGGCCCCCGCCGCCCATGGTCTGGCCTTCGGTGCCCGCGAAGAATTCCCGAACATCGCCGTCGGTCCCGTTCACCTGGCGGCACATGCTGTGGATGTGTACGCCGTCGCCGTAATCGTAATCGACGCTGAAGAAGTCGAACTGGTTGCCGGTCTTGCGGCGTGCGCGGCCGCCGAAGCCGAGCGCGTTGTCCGGCGGATGCCCGATGTACCAGTTGGCGACGTCGAGATTGTGAACGTGCTGCTCGACGATGTGATCGCCCGACATCTCGGTAAAGCTTACCCAGTTGCGGACCATGTAGTCGGCGTCGCTTTCGTCCGCTTTCTTTGTCTGGTACCACAGCGCCCCGCCGCACCACCAGACACAGCCGCCGACGATCTTGCCGATCGCGCCTCGCTCGACTGCGTATTGAATCCGTTGATAGTTCGCCTGGTGGCGGCGCTGCGTGCCGGCGACGACTCCGAGGCCGTTCTTTTTGGCAAGCTCACCGGCCTCGATAATCTTTCGAATGCCCGGCGGATCGACGGCTACGGGTTTTTCCATGAATACGTGCTTGCCCGCTTTGACGGCGGCCTCGAAATGCACCGGGCGGAAGTTCGGCGACGTGGCTATCAGCACGACGTCCGCATTCGTTTCGAGAAGCTGCTTATAAGCGTTGCCGCCCCCGAAACATTTAGATGGGGGCAGTTTGAATCTGCCGCCGGTCGATTCGGCCTTTTGCTTAAACCAGTCGGCGGTAGCGACTAATTCCAGCTCCAGCCCGTCGATATTCGTGGCGGCCTCCATGCAGTTATCCAGGGCTCCGTTGCCCCGGCCGCCGCAGCCAATTAGAGCGATCTTCAGCTTCCTTTTAGCTCCTGCGGCAAAGATTACACTTTTGCCGGCCAGAATTGCCGCCGCCCCGGCCGCCGAGGTCTTTATGAAATCCCTGCGCGAAACACTTGCGCTTGCTTCAACTGATTTATTCTTCATAAGCATTTCCTTTCGGTCAATTTTTTTAAGGTTAACTTATGCATCTCAACAATTCTCTCGATAGCGAAGGATCTAAAAATCGTCGCAGGCCCGATAGGCCTCGATGACCGCCATTTCACCTTCTTTGCCTCGCTTGCTTTTACCGTGCTCCATACAAAGAACGCCCTTGTAGCCCTTGTCGTAAAGATGCTTGAAGATGTTCTTGTAATTGATTTCTCCGGTGGTCGGCTCTTTACGGCCGGGATTGTCACCGAGGTGGAAGGTGGCGATTTCGCTCCAGGCCATATCGATGTTCGGAATCAGGTTGCCTTCGGTAATCTGCTGGTGATAAATGTCGTTGATAATCTTGATCGAGGGGCTGTTTACCGCCCGGCAGATCATGTAGGCCTGCGGAATCTTGGTCAGGAACAGGCCCGGGTGATTCGTCCAGGCATTCAGCGGCTCCAGGACGATTACCAGTCCCGACGGCTCGCATATCTCGGCGCAATACCTGAGATTGTCGATGACGTTTGCCGTCTGGTAGTCCCATTCGAGGCCGGTGTCAAACTGGCCCGGGACCATCAGCGCCCACTTGGCGTTGGTGCGCTTGGCGAACTCGACGCCGTCTTTGACCGTCTTTATGATCTTCTCGCGGATCTCCTTGTCGTTGGTGACAAAGGACTTTCCGCCGATTCCCTGCAGGACGAACGGCCCCAGCATCATATCCAGCCGGTTCAGCTCTTTGATGATTTTTTCGACCAGGTCCTGCGGCTTTCCCATCAGGCCGTTATCGAACATTGCGGTAAAGCCCTGGTCGGCCATAAATTTGAGCTGGTCGATCGGGTCGTTGCCCGCGAGTTCCTTGAACATCCCGAAGTCCGGCGCGTACTTCAGCTTGAACTTCTTCGTGGGCGTCGCCGCCCGGGCGGTCGATGTCCCCGCCGAAATCGCAACCGCCGCTGCGGCTGCGGCCGCCGCCGCGGAAGCCATCAGGCTGCGCCTGGAGATCCTCGCGTCGCCTGAATGTGAATTCTCTTGCACGTTTTGCATTCTGTGTACTCCTAAATATCACCCCCGTGCTTTCTTGCTTGCCTCTGCGTCTCGCGACGCAAGTCGAGGCAGCAGGCGAAAGCAAGAACGGGGGCTACTTCTTGAACGCGGTCCACTTCTGTTTGCTCTTGGTGCTTGCCAGGACGGTCTCGATGAAGAGCATGCCTCGCAGGCCGTCGTTGACATCCGGGAAGTCCAGCGCCAGGGGATCGGGTTTCTTTCTGGTCAGCTTCGCCCGTATGGTATCGGCGAAGTTGCGGTAATTGTTGGCGAAGGCCTCGAAGAACGCCTCCGGATGGCCTGACGGCAGACGTGTGGCACGACCCGCCGCGGCGCTCTTGGCGCCGACGTACCCATTTCCACGACTCCAAACCTGTACCGGTCCGTCCGGAACCTTGACGTACAACTGGTTTGGGTGCTCCTGATGCCATTCCAGGCCCTTTTCTTCGCCGTAAACCCAGATGGCAATATTGTTCTCTTCGCCGATGGAAACCTGGCTGGCGTGCAGAACGCCCCGGGCTCCGTTGTTGAAACGCAGCAGGACGTTGCCGTCGTCGTCGAGCCGTCGGCCCTTGACAAAAATCGTCAGGTCGGCGCAGAGATGCGTAATCTTCAGTCCGGTGACGTACTCGGAGAGGTTCTCGGCGTGCGTGCCGATGTCACCCATACAGCCGGCGCCGCCGCTCTGCTTCGGGTCGGTCCGCCATGCGGCCTGCATCTGGCCCGTTTTCTCAATAGCCGTGGCCAGCCAGCCCTGCGGATACTGCACGACGATTTTGCGAATCTTGCCCAGGTCGCCGGCACGAACCATGTCACGCGCAAGCTTCACCATGGGATAGCCGGTGTAGTTGTGCATCAGTCCGAACACTCTGCGCGTTTTCTTGACGATTTGCTTGAGCTCCTTGGCCTCTTTTGAGTCGATTGTCATCGGTTTTTCGCACATTACGTGGAAGCCCGCGTTGAGGAAATCTCTCGCAATCGGAAAATGCCAGTTGTTCGGCGTGGTGACCGAAACAAAATCGATCCTTTCGCCCTCGGGCAGCTTCAGCTCTCCCGCGATCATTTGCTGGTAAGTGCCGTAAACGCGCTTGGGGTTGAGCAAAAGCTCGCGTCCCTGCTGCTTGGATTTGTGCGGGTTGATATCGAAGGCTCCGGCCACGAGCTCGATACCTCCGTCCATACGTGACGCTTTGCGGTGCACCTCACCGATGAACGCGCCAGGTCCGCCGCCAATCATTCCCATTTTTAGTTTTCTATTGAGTTCCATGCTTGCTCCTTTCAATCGAATATCGAAATGACATCCTGTGTTTTAAGATACTCTTTTAACGGTTCACGAACAAAAACACTTCGTCCTGTAAAAACGTCTTCTATCGAGATTATAGAGGCCCCGGCCGACAAAGCAACCTAAAAAGACATCTTTCTTGAGGCCATTTAGGCCAACAGGAGCAGTTAATATAATCCAACCGGAACTTTGCTGCAAGGGCCTGCTAAAAAGAATTCGCCTTTAAATGCCCGTCGGGCCGGTAGAATTCGTTCGGCCTGAGAATCAGGCAAAGTTAAGGTTGACCGATAGTTGAGTGTAGATTATAAATCTAATTATATCTACAATTCGCCGATTTTGAATGTAGACGAAAATTTCGACGGTGAGAACATGAAAACTGATATAAGAACGGTATCTGTTGATCTGTACTTTATTCCGGTCCAGACGAGGATTCCGCTTAAGTTCGGGCCTGAGACGCTGACGTCTGTTATCTGTGCGCGAGCCTGCATGACCGTGGCCGGAGCAAAGGGAAAAAAGGCGCAGGGATGGGGTGAGACGCCGCTTAGCGTCCAGTGGGCATGGCCCAGCAGCCTGGGCTACCAGGAGCGATGCGACGCGATGCAATTGTTTTGCCGGATGCTCGCAGAAGCCTGGGCCGGGTTTGACCGGCAGGGACATCCAATCGAAATAGGCAGCGATTTTATCGAGTCCGTTCTGCCGAAGCTATTAGAGCGGCTCAACCGCGAGCGGGGCGAGAAGGCGGAACCCATGCCGCACCTGGCGGCCCTGGTATGCTGCTCGGCGTTCGATGTCGCCCTGCACGATGCGTACGGCAAGCTCCTGGATCGCGATGTGTACTCGACCTACAACGCCGAATTTATGAACGAGGATTTATCTGGCTTTCTCGAACCGGCTCAAGGGTGCAACTTCTCGTTTGCGGGTAAGTATCCTGCCGACTTTTTCAGTTCTCACCCGGCGAAAACCATGCCCGCCTGGCACCTCGTTGGCGGCAAGGATTTGCTCGACGCTTCCGAGCTGGCCGGGGACGAGCCGGACGACGGTTACCCTGTTTTGCTGCCGGACTGGATTAAACGCGATGGACTGACATGCCTGAAGGTCAAGCTGCGCGGCAACGATTCGGCTTGGGACTACGAACGTTTGCTCAGGGTCGGCGAGATCGCGATCAAAAATGATGTCCAATGGCTGACAAGTGACTTCAACTGTACGGTCACCAATCCGGCCTACGTAAACGACATCCTCGACCGGCTGGTAAAAGAGCATCCTCGCATTTATCAGATGATTCTTTACGTTGAGCAGCCGTTTCCATACGACCTTGAAGAAAATCAGATCGACGTTCACAGCGTCTCGGCACGCAAGCCGTTGTTTATGGACGAAAGCGCCCACGACTGGAAACTGATACGGCTCGGCCGCAGCTTAGGCTGGACCGGCGTCGCACTGAAGACCTGCAAGACCCAGACCGGTGCCCTGCTGAGTTTGTGCTGGGCGAAAGCGCACGGCATGACTTTGATGGTGCAGGACTTGACAAATCCCATGTTAGCACAAATTCCGCACGTCCTGCTGGCGGCACATGCCGGCACGATCATGGGAGTCGAGACCAACGCGATGCAGTTTTATCCGGCCGCATCAGCCCCGGAAGAAGCAGTCCATCCCGGAATCTATAAACGTCGCAACGGCCATGTCGACCTATCAACTATAAAGGGCCCCGGCTTCGGCTACAGACTGGACGAAATAAAAAGGAATCTGCCGGATGTAGCTGCAAGTTTCTAACTCTGCCTTGATTCTAATCCAAATTTCTTGGTTGAAAATTATCCAACCAATGCTATGATATGATATGGACGTAAGTTTTAGTGATTGCCAAGCTTCTTGTGGCAAATGTGTCAGATAAAAAAGTCTATGCATAAACCATATGCACAACAATCAGATCAGGCATATTAGGATAGATAATCGGAACGATGGTTACGGGAATCATAAGTGAACTTGATCATATCCGCCGAAGGCTGAGCAGGAATTCCAAAAAGTGTGAAAGATATAGAATAGGGCAGTTTCTGACCCCGACGGCGATTGCGCAGTTTATGGCGGATTTGTTCGAACGAGATTTTGAGGAAGTACGAATTCTCGATGCAGGAGCTGGAGCGGGCGTGTTGTTGGCAGCAGGAGTAGAAGCTTTCATATCGAAAGAGCGGCTCTTGCGGTCGATTGAAGTGGTAGCTTATGAAAATGATGAGCTAATGTTGCCGTATTTAGAGGATACAATAGGCCGTTGTGAAGCTGCCTGCATAAAAGCGGGCATAGCCTTTAACGGAGAAATCCGAGCTAAGGATTTTGTGGCGGCAGGCATGACTCTGACGAAGGAAGGACTGTTTGCGGGACGGGCAGAACGTTTCACCCATGCGATTTTGAATCCGCCGTACAAGAAGATCAACGGGCAATCGGAAACTCGTAAGCTGCTGGATGCAGGAGGGATGGAGGTTTCGAACCTCTATGCGGCGTTCGTATGGTTGGCGGCGAAGATGCTGGAATCGGGGGGCGAGCTGGTGGCGATTACGCCCCGCAGTTTCTGTAACGGGCCGTATTTTCGCCGGTTCCGCATAGCCCTGCTGGACATGATGGCGTTGCGGCGGATTCACGTGTTTGAGTCGCGCAAGAAGGCTTTTGACGATGATGATGTCCTTCAGGAAAACGTGATCTTCCACGCGGCGCGGGGCATACCTAAACCAATGCACGTGACTATCTCATCGTCGGAAGGCTCCGATTTCCGCAAGGTGAATGTTCGGCGCGTTCCCTACGAGTATATGGTCTTGCCGGGCGACAGGGATGCTTTCATTCATCTGGTACTCAGTGATGATGACGAAGATGTGATGAACCGAATGCGGCGGTTCGGGACGCCACTTGGTGAATTGGGGGTGGATGTTTCGACAGGGCGCGTTGTGGATTTTCGCGCGCGGGAACACCTCCGACTCCAACCTGAAGAGGGAACGGTACCATTAGTGTATCCGTGCCACTTTGAGGATGGATTCATTCGCTGGCCAGCCGAATCGGAGAAGAAACCAAATGCGATTGTATCATCGGAACGAACACGTGATCTGATGGTTACGTCAGGGCATTACGTACTGACGAAGCGTTTCTCCGCAAAGGAGGAGCGGAGGAGGGTTGTGGCGGCCGTTTATGATCCACAACGGATCCAATCGCCGCTCGTCGGTTTTGAGAATCATTTGAACTACTTCCACACGGGAGGCAAAGGGTTGCCGTCGAACTTGGCGAAAGGATTGGCGGTCTATTTGAGTTCTACTTTGTTTGATCGATACTTCCGGCTTTTCAGCGGACATACTCAGGTCAACGCCACGGACCTGCGGAAAATGCGCTATCCTACGCGAGAACTACTCGTGCGGCTAGGCATGCATGTGAAGAATCGGATCCCAGATCAGGAGACGGTGGACGCAATTCTGGAAAAGATATACAAGAGCAATGGCTAAGAAGACAAAAGCAAAGAAAGCCGAGCGAAGAATTCAGGAAGCGCTCGATATACTGGAGACGCTCGGACTTCCGCATCAGCAACAGAATGAACGCTCAGCCTTGACGCTTCTTTCTCTCTTGGACCTGAAGCCTGAAGACGAATGGGAGGATGCGGCCAATCCGTTGATGGGCATCACGCCCATGATGGAGTTTTTCGCCGCGCACTATGATAAGCAATATGCGCCTAACACACGTGAGACTGTGAGGCGACAGACCATCCATCAGTTTGTGCAGGCCGCACTGGTTGTGTCGAATCCCGATACACCGACACGACCTACGAACAGCCCGAAAGCAGTCTATCAAATTGAGATGTCAGCACTGAAACTGTTGCGTGAATACGGCAAACAGAGTTGGAAAGGGCGTTTGCAGGAATATCTAAAGTCTGTCGAAACGCTGAAGCGTCTCTATGTGCGAGAGCGAGAGATGCGCCGCATCCCACTGAGACTCCGGAGTGCAGAGGAGATCGCGCTTTCACCGGGAGGACAGAATTTGCTGGTTAAGAAGATCATCGACGATTTCTGTCCACTTTTTACGCCGGGCGGGCAAGTAATATACGTGGGCGACACGCAAAAGAAGTGGGCGTATTTTGATTCCGAGGCGCTTGTGGCGTTGGGCGTGGAAGTCGAAGAGCACGGGAAGATGCCCGATGTTGTCGTTCACTACGTCGAGAAGAATTGGCTTGTTCTCATCGAAGCGGTTACTAGTCATGGACCCGTGAATCCAAAGAGGCGGCAGGAGTTGAGGCAACTGTTTTCGGGATCGCATGTGGGACTCGTATATGTAACCGCCTTTCTTGACCGGTGGACATTGTTGAAATACCTCGGCGATATCTCGTGGGAAACAGAAGTCTGGATCGCAGAGTCGCCGACGCACCTAATCCACTTCAATGGTGAGCGTTTCCTCGGACCTTACGAGGAAGATCATTAGTTCTTTAGGAGACAAGAAAATGGCGAAATTAAGTGCATTTGCCGATGAAGTCACCGAGGGCTTTCTGGATCAGGTCAAGTATCTTGAAGGCCGGCGTGTTCGTTATATCGAGCCTCGCTTTATAAACAAGAAGAACATTATGGACCTGACAAAAGGTGAGCTGAAAGACGCGAGGACTATAATACGAGACCACGGCCTGAAGGTCAGCGCCATCGGCTCGCCAATCGGCAAGGTAAAGCTGGACGAGCCTTTCGAGCCGCACCTGGATAAGTTCAAGCACGCGGTGGATCTGGCCGTGTTCTTCGAGACGCCGTATATACGGATGTTCAGCTACTACGCTCCCGAGGGCAGGAATATCGACGATTACCGCGAGCAGGTCATCGAACGAATGACGGCGAAGATCGACGTGCTGGCCGACGCGGATGTCACGATGGTGCACGAGAACGAAGCTCACATCTACGGCCACACGGCGGAAAATTGCGTTGACCTGATCGAGACTATCAATTCGCCGAAACTCCGGCTGGTCTATGACCCCGCCAACTTCGTCTGGGGCGAGAAAATCACCAACAACGTCGAAGTTTGCTGGCCAGTAATGAAGCCCTACGTCGTCCACGTTCATA
>Ga0315288_10006046_pt1 | contig 15333 bp, 15 predicted proteins | sample YL17G11_20_MG_FD_203454 | JGI IMG/M metagenome (GOLD analysis project Ga0315288, IMG submission 203454) | Sediment microbial communities from Yellowstone Lake, YNP, Wyoming, USA - YL17G11_20 | ecosystem: Environmental > Aquatic > Freshwater > Lake > Sediment | place: USA: Wyoming | collected...
AATCCACGCGCCCGCGCGGGGCGCGCCTTTCTGCGGGGTGAACACCCGGCTCACCCCCGCATAGTTTCAATCCACGCGCCCGCGCGGGGCGCGCCCTGATGAAAGGGGGGTTTAGTAAATGCAGCCCTATGTTTCAATCCACGCGCCCGCGCGGGGCGCGCCAGAACTTGCCCTCGGGATCCCCGACGGGGACCAGGTTTCAATCCACGCGCCCGCGCGGGGCGCGCCGGGAGATTTCACATACCATCCGACTTTGAAGCCGGTTTCAATCCACGCGCCCGCGCGGGGCGCGCCATGGACGGTGGCCGTGGACAGGTCCTCGCCGGTGTCGTTTCAATCCACGCGCCCGCGCGGGGCGCGCCATGCCGGGGATGATCGTGCCCAAGGGAACGGACGTGTTTCAATCCACGCGCCCGCGCGGGGCGCGCCACGCATGGGGGACCTCCTTGATCTCTATACCGGCGAGTTTCAATCCACGCGCCCGCGCGGGGCGCGCCTACTCACCGCCCGCGATGCCCATGAGTGTCTCATCGTTTCAATCCACGCGCCCGCGCGGGGCGCGCCTTACATGTCATAAGTATATACCACTGAGATACTTCCGTTAACCCCAGCGCGAAGTGAACGTTCTATCTCGCCCAGGTCGCCGAAACGGACTCTGGGCAGCAAATAACGCTTTATCCTGAAAGCACATACGCGAATCGCGAAGGTCCTGACTTTCACTGTAAGCTCAGGGTTCGCGCAGTCTATAAAGCCGACAGTTACCGATACGCCTCGACATGGCGGTCGATTCGATCGCCTCTGTTCTCCGCGATGCTGAGTCCACGAGGCATACCTAGTTCTACACGATCATCGGTCCTTCGGGGTCGGAAACCTCCTTTGCGCCTACATGCTCGACACGGTTACGCCAGTTCGCCCCGAGAGAATAAAACCTCAGACTGTCGTACTTCTCGTCGATGGCTTCGATCAGCCGCGCCCGCAACGCGGCCCATTGGGCCGGATCGAGGAGGCACTCGAAAACCGAGTACTGCACGCGCCTGCCATAGCCCTGACAGATCTTTGCAACACGCCGGAGGCGACGCGATCCGTGCTCGTTCTGCGCGACATCATAGCTCACCAGCATCATCATGGTTCACTTCCAAATAAAGGCGGGGTAGCCGTCAATGTCACCCCTGATATGCCGGGCGAGCAAGACTGCCTGGGTTTGCAGAAGGATGCCCACGTGCATCTCCTCCCCTACATAGGGATGAACGATCGAGTCCTGCTTCCGCTTCTGATAAGCGGACACGACGATCTTCCTCCCCGAATCGGAAAGAAGAACGGCTCCCGATTCCGAAACCGAGAGATCCTTCTGGTCGATCTGCTTGAGGTTGATTATGGAGAGAACTAGGCGCTCGGCGATGAATGGTCTAAACTCTTCCATGAGGTCCAGCGCGAGGCTCATCCTGCCCGGCCGGTCCCGGTGGAGGAAGCCAACCGCGGGATCGAGGCCTGTTGTTTCTAGGGCTGAGCGCAAATCGTGGTAGAGCATCATGTAGACGAAAGAAAGGAGGGCGTTCACGCGATCGAGAGGTGGCCGACGGTTCCTGTCCTCGAATGAGAAGTCAGCCTTCTGGGCTACAATAAGCTCGTTGAACACCTCGAAGTAGATCCTGGCAGCATCTCCCTCGATACCCCTCAGCCGGTCCAGATCCCTCTCCTGAAGGGCCGCGTCGATTCTCCACTTGAGCTCTTCGGTTGCCCGTGATGCCTCTTCAGCCCGCATTCGCTCGCCATGGTCTCGAAGCGCGCGGAGTATGACCGAACGACAGTTGGCAATCTTGGCTGCCACGATGGACCGTGCGATGACCGCCGAACGCCGAAGGTCATCAGAGATTCGGTATTGCTCCCGCCTCAGAAGGACGTTCCCTGCCGTCGGACCTTCAACTCGTGCGAGGAAGCGTCCGTAAATGCTCATAAAGCTGATCGAGACTCCGCTCCGAGCGCAGAAGCCCATAAGGGTCGGACTTATGAGCGCATCGCCGAAACAGACGATCGATCCTATGCTGATGATCGGAACGCGGAGCTTTACCTCTCCCCCGGCCTTGACCGCGATCGCCTCCCCCTCTTTCTTGAGATACGCACCCTGGCTCATGACGTAGAGCGTGTTCAGCACCCGCTTCACTCCGCGGCCTCCTCCTTAAGCATGCGTGAGAAGTACAGGTCGACCGATGAGGCCTTCCCGAGTCTCTTTGGCATACAGAAGCCTAAAAGGGAGCAACGCGGGCATTTTGCAGTGCTGTAAACGGGTAGCGGCGTTCGCCCCGCGCGGACAAACTCATGGAGCCTAATGGCTGTGCTTCTAGTGCGCTCTCTGAGCTGGGAATCGAAAGGTACGGCCTTTCGCCGCCTCGTCTTCCCGTAATAGAGCGCCCCCTCGCCGATGGCCTCTCCCCGCATTTCCTCGAGACACAGAGCTTGGGCGCAGAGTTGGACTTCATCTGCGCCTCCCGCCTTCGATCGACCCCGCTTATACTCTACGACAAGAACGGATCCATCCGCCCCGTACTCCACGGCGTCCGTTTTCCCCGAAAGCCCGAGTTCGAGTGACCGGACCGGCATGCCGAACTCGGTCCGCTTCCCGGGTCGCCCTTCGTGCGAGCCCGAGTGTGCCCGTTTATGGAGAAGCTCCCCCTCTATCGTGTAGAGATTCTCCATCCACACCTGCTCGATGTGGATGAGCGCACACTGCCTCTCACAGAAGAGGAAGTGCTGGAGCGCCGAGAGCGGCAGGAGATCCTCGTCGGAGAACATTGCAATTCAGTCGCTACACGTTTGGGATTGCCTGAACACTCTGTTCATACAGCTCTTCAGGCTCAATGTCGGCGCCGTTGCCCCACGCGATGGTGTCAAACGACACATGCGCTGTTCGGAAGACATAATCATCGCGAAGCTCTTTGAAAATACCGAGGTTTAAATAGCCCTTTACGTCGAATAGCTTTCGTTCACCATTTTTATAGCGCAGCAAGAGAACATAGTTCGGCTGAACGACCACCGCTTCCAATTGAGGATATCGATTCATCCCGACCCCCTTTACCGTAAAGGTTCAATCCTGAATGGCACCTCGCCGCTCTTTGCAAGCTCCCAATCAGCCAGGAGCTCTTCTCGATGCAACTCGATCCACGCTTCAACGAGCTTTCCTTGTCTGATCGGAAGATCTCCAGAAAGTAGTTGACCGTCTGCAATCAGAAACTCAGCACTGGAGTCCTGATATATTGCATGTATATGAGGCGGGTTGTGTTCCTTCTTTCCCATATACATACGTATGATTATACCAAAAAACATGCTGATTGTCGGCATACCCCTGCTCCCTCATCAAGAATCTGACATGACCGGGAGATATTCTAAACCCTCAGCAATCTGCCGATCAACGAATTCCTGGAGACTCTCGGAATACTGGCCCGTGCAATCCGACAGAAAAGCTGGACGCAGGAGGCCGTCTTTATTACACATTCCCGAAGACCCTCCTTTGTCACCCCGTTTTTCCGTAGTAGATTCCGCCGCTTATACTCCACGATAAAAACAGATCCATCCGTTCCGTACTCCACGGCATGCGTATTCCCTGAAAGCCCGAGCTCGAGGGACCGGATCGGCATTCCGAACTCGGTCTTCTTCCCCGGTCGCGCTTCGCGCGAGCCCGAGTGTGCCCTTTTATGGAGGAGCTCCCCCTCTATCGTGTAGAGATTCTCCGTCCACACCTGCTCTATGTGGATAAGCGCACACTGCCTCTCACAGAAGAGGAAGTGCTGGAGCGCCGAAAGCGGCAGGAGATCCTCGTCGGAATACACACCAGCCTCCCTGATGTTACTTAGGGGGGAAATCTCCCCCCTGGGCTGGGCCCAGCGGTCCCAGCCCACCCCTCTCCGCGGGGGTTCAACTCCCCCAACGCCCCCCGCGGTTTCCACGAGAGCGTCGCGCCCCCCTAAAGCTTCCCGATGAGCTCTACCTTCGCCGGGAGCCGGTCGCGATGCACGAGCACTTCGTAGTCCGAGAATGCACGCGCAGGCATCGACGGATCATGCTTTGGCTTGACCTCGACAAGCTCGAAAAGCTTGTGCGCATGTGCGTTTCCGAGGGGGCTCTCGTGCTTGAACACAATAAGATTCCGTGCTGCCATCTTACCTCTCGCAGCCGAATGATCGTGTTCGAACATATTGATCAGTGCTTCCCAGAGAAGTTCCAGATCGTCCGTGGAGAAGCCAGTCTGCTTGGCGAGGTGAGCTGAGACGTACCCCTCGGCGCGGTAAAGACCGTAGGGAACGATATTCTTTCGCCCCATGGTCCTGTTATCTCCCTTTTGGCTCTCCGCTTCCTTCTCGGTTGCCACAGCCATTCGGGTGATCGTGATCTCACGGACCAACACAGGTTCGACACTTTGGCCAAAGTTGATCTGAACTGGGCCGCGCACTTGCCCACAATTGACGCCCAGTGACATCACGGCGCCGAAGGTCCGGACATCGTAAAAATTCATACACATCCATGCGCGAGCACGTTCGACTTCATCGCTTGAGCCCTTGCGCCCTGTGTCGTCATCGGTCTTGCCCTTCGCGCCTATTGCTTTATGGGCTCTTTCGTGAGCCTGATTCAATATCGCTTTCTCTCGAACATAGATTTCATATGGTGATTTTTCACCTTTGGTGATTTCCACATAATTTCTGATTTTCCGTTTTAGGCAGACATCTGTCACAATCCCGTGATTAGTCTCGGGATCGATCCGTGGGAGATTCCCCGCGTCGGGATCGCCGTTGGGGTTGCCGTTCTCCACATCGAAAAGATACACGAACTCGTAACGATTTCTGATCTCAGCCATGATATTCCCTCCTGTTCTCGATTCCACCGATTTATCCGTCGCTCAAGCGGCGGTTTTACTTCGCTTCCTTCTTTGTAAAGAAAGCTTTTCGCTGATGGTAGTACCCCAGGGTAAACATCCCCTGCTCTTCAAGCCTTAGATGCGCGGGGAAGCCTTTATTGGCGTCGATCCCGCCTAGGATCGTTTGCATAAGCTGCTCTTTGTAGATTTTTGCTCCCCCCTCGAGCTTTGCGAGGTGGTGCTGAGAGAGCCGGATTAGCTGGGGAAAGACGACGCTCGGCGTTGCCGAGGCTGAACCGAAGAATCGATCCTTGATTGTAGCGTTGGCGCCCGGGATTGCCTCCTCTTGAGCTTTCTCCAGCACCGCGAAAAGTCGCCCGAGCCGATAGGCTATGTTCGGCGATTCCTCATTCAATGCCATAGTGACCTCCTTATTTTCGTAGTTCCGCTTAAGCACGGCTTTGATCAAGGCCGTCCGACAATAGTTAACCTCACCATCAGCACGTATTCTGTTTATGATGGCCCCAAGAAGAGCATTCGGATAGGGGAGCCCTTGAATTATCGAGCGTGTGAAAGCGCCCGACAGAAGAGAGTTCACATCCCCATCTATGGGTTTTTTCCCTTTTCGATAACGCCGAACCGTCTCGACGAGGAGCTGCCACATCCCAGGAAACTCAGGTAGATTGTCGTACTCCCTCACGAGTGCGAGATCTGCAAAGTGTCGCCCGATATGCCTGTTCACAGCTTCAACGGCATCCGCATACCAGAAGCGTACCGCAAGGCGCGAGGCGTTTGGTGCAAGCCCGAGGATGTAGAAGCGCATGGAGTCATCATCCATCACATCCGGTTTCTTACCTGCGCGAACAGCCTTGAGGTAATTCTCAATTTTTATTTTGTCGGCGGCGTCTACAGCTGAGTCCTCTCGGGGGTCTAGAATATTGCCCATGAAATCTTCCACGAACGAGGATCTATCTGTCCAGAAAACCGTTGTCGCGTCGCCGATCTGGAGCCTCTGTCTGGATTCGAAGCGTAGAAGATGATTCAGAGCCGTCGTGTATGCGAAAGCGGCCTCTTCACCGATGGGGGCGTTGTAATTCTGCTCTTTTCCATATGAGCGGAATGCATCGAGATTGAATGAAACGATCGCAGCGCCCACAGTTTGAGCATCCCTTACACCTTTGATCTTTGCGTGCAGACGTGCTATCGCGGTCCGTTCTCCGGTGACAAGGCACATACCGTACGTTGCATTCGTCGTATTTGCCTTGTGTTTTATCCAGGCTCTAAGAATTGCAGGGTGTTCGTGAATGAAGCCACGCTCTTTGTTGAGACGAAATACAAGATTTGACCCTGTGATTTCTTCCCAATCGAACGCGGATGGGCGCTTCCTTGGTTTCCATGAATCGAGGAAGCGAAGTACAGCTCGCATGCCTGGATCAGCGACACTGTCTCCGATACCGTGGTGGAAAATCTTGAAAGCCTTGAAGGTTTGTCGAGTTCTTTCTGGTTTACCCTTGTCGTCAAGACCCAGCACATAGCCGGTATTGTCCCACATGAAATTCGACGCCACACCTGACGCTTTGATTACTGCTTCAGGCACCATCAGGTGTACGGGCCGCGGCTTCTTGCCTGAAGTATCGCGAATGTCCTGGACTTGCACGAGCTGACCCTCACGATCAATGACAAGCGCGTAGGAAATCTTCTGTGGAGCGAAACCTGGCAGAGCAACCCCTGATTTGCCATCTTCCCGCAGACGGCTGTAGTATGCATACAACGTCTGCAGTATCATCGCCGCACCTCCCCGCTTTCGAAGGGCGGCACTTCTACGATACCGTTTCGCATTACTGCATGGAAGAATGTCGGTTCCATGCCGTTCCCGAAGTCGACATCGTGAAGCATCCAACCGAGGTCGCGTTCGCCGCTTAGAGGCGAAGGCGGAATCTCGTCCTTGTTGAGCCACGCGAAGCTCACTGGAAATTCACGGGTGCCGAAATACGGTTGGTTGAAACACTGTCCTGCTTGCGCCCGGCGCATAAATATCTCATAGTGCTTGCCGGGTTCTCGATCTTTCGACTCAGCGATGCCGGCCGAGTCGGACATTCCAGCTTTTTCGGTAATGTCGAATGATGCCTCAATCACATAGTCAACATCCTCAAGAACCATTGCCGCCCTCTGTTGCCGCTCATCTTCAATAAAAGTCTCAAGAGGCGAGGAAAGGTCGAGCATAGCCTTTTGGACATTGCGCAGTGGTATCTTTCCTGCGAGCTCGTTCCTTCGGATGTTCGTGAAACGGATTGGTGCGAGCACGTGGATACGTTCGATCCGCCATCGTATAGCAGGCTTCCAGTAGATCGCCTCCAGGATGCCCCGGGCCGCCGAAGGTGTCATGACATCGTAGCTCACGCGCTCTACCTTCATTTCGGGTCGGGTGAAGCAGGCGTAGCGACCCCAAGTGTGCAGTGCGATACCGTATGACATCAAAACCTCCTATTAGGGCATGAGATCTTCAGGCTGAATAAAATCCTTTGTAACGGGGTTGAGCCCAAAATGTTCGTCATAGGCCTCGCGCATTCCGAACTGCGTGAGAACATAGTAACGATCTTCATGGAGACTCTCAACGTAACCTGACTGTATTAGCCCCGCGAGTACACCAGGGTAGACTTGGATCGTGTAGGGTTGGAGCCGCCGCAGGAGCGCCCCTGGGCTCGTGTTCCAGCGGAGCTCCTCGCAAAGCTCCCCGGCCCTATCGTCAAAAGGTACGATCACCGGCATTTGTGCATCTGGAATCAAGCGGTAGAGCCCTGCGACGGTCTTGAAAGGGAAATCGCCGCTTACAGCGCCGGGCTCGAATAAGGGCATGATCCTTTCCGAATCGAGACCGCCGCCATGATCTTTGACCCAGTAAAGCTCCCTGAAATAAGCGCGCACCGTCTCCGAATCGAGGGTGCTGCCTTCACGGTCGTGGAGAACCAGCTCCGTAATTTGCGCGCTTTGTCGAAAGTGGCCGGGCGGCAAGCCCTCCTCCGGTGTAAAAATGTAGAGTCGACCACCCTCCGCTATCCTGCCTTCCCGATTGCAGCGCCCCGCTGCCTGCACGATTGAATCGATGCCTGCAATGGCGCGGATCACAACGGGGAAGTCCAGGTCGACACCAGCCTCCACGAGCTGAGTGCTCACTACGCGGCAAGGCTCCTCGTCACGCAACCTTTGACGGATTGTACCGGCCTTGGGCTCTTTCAGATCGCCGAGGACTCTCGATCTGTGCACGGGGCACATTGCAGCGGATAGATGGAAGCCTCCTTCCGCACCGCCGAGAGCCTGAAAAAGTAGACGCGCATGCTTCTTCGTATTGACGATGCAGAGACAGCGCTTCTCGTCGCGGATCAATCGAATGATGTCGGCGTCCTTGGTCGTTCCAAGCCGCTTCTCTCGTACGCGTGCCAATGCCTTTTCCAGATCGGGAGGTGCGCTCATCATCTCCCTCGCTCCCTCGAGGCCATTCTTGAACTCGTCATTCGCCATGAGCGCGGGCTGTGTAGCCGTGCAGAGGATAATACTGGTTCCATAGTGCTCCACGAGCTCCCGGATCACCTCCAGAGTAGGACGCAGTACCGGAACGGGAAGCATCTGGGCCTCGTCGAGTATGATGACGCTCTTCGCCACGTTGTGCAGCTTTCGCGTCTTGGAGGAGCGATTCGCGAAGAAGGACTCAAAGAATTGTACGTTCGTTGTGACTACAATCGGGGCATCCCAGTTCTCTGAAGCAAGACGCCGCCGTTCCTCCGCCTCGTCATCCGCTTCGTCCTTCTCCTGTATGAGGTTCGAGTGATGTTCCAATACCGAATCGCCACCAAATATGTCCCTGAACACGCGAGCCGTCTGCTCGATGATACTCGTGTAGGGGATGACGTAGATAACACGACGAAGGCCGTGGGCAACAGCGTGCTTAAGAGCGAAAGCCATGGATGAGAGTGTCTTTCCGCCCCCTGTCGGGACGGTAAGGGAGAAGAGGCCGGGATGAAGGCTCGCCGCAATACGGCATTCTTCCAGAATGCGTGCCCTGAGACGGTTTACATCCGTTTGCTCGACGTTCTTGGCGACTTCCGCAAGGTGGGCGTCGAGCCTCGGCTTGAGATCAAGCAGGTTCGGTGCTCGTCTCCGTTTGTCTGCACGTTCAGGATCGAGAAAACTCTCCGTATCCAGATAGTCTGCATCGACAAGGCAGGAATAGATCATGCGTGCAAAGAACGCCGCGCTGAAACCTCGTTTGTCTGCACTTGCCGGCGGTCGCTCGATCGGAGGAGACTCCAGGTTCGCGGGAATTTCGCTTGCAGCATGACCGACGCCAGCCGACGAACGTCGAAGGCGTGCTGCCAGGGATGTCTCGTCTCCGCCCCCGTCTCCGTTTGGCAAGCCCGAGTGATGCCCGGCAATACAATACGCCAATAGCTTTCCCGAGCCCTTGAAGGCCCGTAAGTTCTCGGATGCGTACTTTGCGCCGGGTGTCGAGTGATCCACCCGGTTGCCTGCTCCCCGTATGCGACGCTGGAACGCGTCTGATGCCTTCCCGTCGTCGTGTAGCAGCCCAGCTGTCCGTCCCCATTGCCTGCAGCTAAAAGCATCTGCGAAACCGCCCGCAAGCGCGGCGGTGTTCTTCAGATGCTCCGAGAGAGACTGCATTCTGGTTCCATCATCCGAGATGTGAGCGAGGATTGAATCGCTCGACGAGTGAAGTCTGTCAGGAGGACCCGATGCGCTGCCCATTTGACTCCTGCTCCATGATTCTATCACTGACTTGTTGCAGCGAGCGCAACAAAAGGTGCCGATGCTACTACTTCATAACCACCTCTACCGAATCGGCGCTTAAGTGGTAGAGCGCCCGCAACGACGTGACCTCGTGCATCATCCGTTCCCTGAGCTCAGGAGGTCCGAGCACTTCCACATCCGAGCCCCATCCACGTATCCATGGAAACATTTCGCGCGGCTCCGAGATGCGGGCGCGCCAGAGCAGCAGACCGTCTGGAAGATCCTCTATATCCTGACTGGCGTGCCAGACCGTCTCGCGAACCCTGTGGGCGACCTTGCTGGAAAACCTCAAGACGACCTCGACTGGATCGGCGTCCGAATACCAGATGCCCCACGCGCTCTCCAGGGCCCTCGTGATATGCTCATCAGCGAGCGGCACATACGTCTGGTTGGTCAGGACCGCTTCGACGATGCGATCGATCCGAAGGGTGCGTAGATGGTCCTCGCCCTGGCATTTGCCAATTGCCTGCAAGGATTGGCCGACCGCGTAGGGGACGATGATCTGGACGGCGAAAACGTAGACGTCATCTAAACCCCGGTGGACCGAGTGGTGGACGAGCCTGACGAGTCGCCCCTCGGACCAGCCCCTCGTGAGGGCCTCGAGCACAGAGAGGTAAGCGGGATCGCGGCGGGTCTTCGCGCTTTCAACCCTTTCGGCTTCCGCGACGATGTGCTCCGCGATTCTGGGGGCGAACCCCATCAGAGACTGGCCGAGCTTCCGCAACGCTGCGGCAGCGTGAGGGTTGAAGCGGTCCGTTCGGTCCGTCATCAGTCGGCATGCGAGATAGAGCGACAGGGATTCGTGGATGGTCAAGCGGATGTTGTTCAGGTAACCATCGCGCTCAATTCCAATCCTGCCGCCATCCCCCTCCGTCAACGGGAGCAGTCGCGAGAGCTCATCGACATATCGGCTCACGGTGGAGCGATGCACGGCCAGTCGCTCCGCTATCTCGGATCGCCGCAAGCCCAGTGTGTGCGCGAGGAGGAGATGTTCGAGTTGCATGAGCCGTTCTGACTTTATTTCTGCGGGTATCATATGCGGACATCATACCAGATGGCCGCGCGAAGTCCAACAGAAGAATCGCGCGGGGGCAGACGCGGGCAGCGTGGCGAGGGCGCTTCATCTGGGTCGAGATCGCCCCCGCGGGTCGTCCTCTCGCCAATTCCTCAGTCTGGTCCATTGAGCCTATTCCAAGCCATCACGGAACAGGATATAGAATGGAAGCGTGAAAACGACCATCGATATCCCCGACGGTGAGCTGCTCGACCTGATGCGCTTTACGGCGGCACGGACGAAGCGTGATGCCATTATCCAGGCCATACGGGAGTTCAACCGACACCGGAACCTCGGCGAAGTCGCCGAGATGCTCGGAACCTTCACAGGCTTCATGTCGGAGGATGAGCTTCGTCGGATGCGGGAGGACGGGTAAGCTCCAGCCGCCGCTCAGGCGTGGATCGCCCAGCCCTCCACGGCGCGCATGACCTCCATCACCGCTTCCGAGAGGGTGGGGTGAGCGTGCATCATGGAGGCCACGTCGCTGGGCAGCAGCTCGGCGGTGCGCGCGAGCAGGAGCTCGTGGATCAGCTCAGTGGCTTCCGCCCCGACGGCATGCGCGCCCAGAATTTCCTTCGTCTTGGGGTCGTACAGGACCTTCACGAATCCCTCGGACTGCTCGATGGCCACGGACTTGCCCGCACCCCTGTAGGGGAAGCTCGCCTTCGCGAAGGCGATTCCCTTCTCTGCCGCCTTCCACTCGGGCAGGCCGAAACTGGCGACCTGGGGCTCGCAGTACACGGCGCTGGGGATCGAGAGAGGGTCGAGACGGGGCTCGGGCGAGCGGCCCGCGATGTACTCGACAGCGATCTCCCCCTCTTTCGACGCGACGTGTGCGAGGAGAGGCGTCGCCACCACATCTCCGATCGCGCAGATGCTGGGAACCTTGGTCCGGTAGAAGTCGCCTACGGGGATGAATCCCTTCTCGGTGGCGATACCCACCTTCTCGAGGCCGATGGAGTCGGTGTTGGGAGTCCTTCCGACGACCACGAGGACCTGGTCGGCTTCCACCGTGGTTCGGGCGCCGGCCTTGTCCTCAAGCGCGACGCTGACGCTCGACGGCCCCTTCTGCAGGGAGAGGGCCTTTGTCCCGGTCGAGATGGTGATGCTGCGCTTCTGGAAGCTGCGCGCGAGCACCTGCGCGCTCTCCGCATCTTCGAGCGGCAGGATCCTGTCCAACATCTCGACGAGATGCACCTCCACGCCGAAGCTGGACATGATGTGGCTGAACTCGACGCCGATCGCGCCCGCGCCGAGGATCAGGATCCTCTTCGACAGCTTCTCCAGCATGAGCGCGCCTGTCGACGATAGCACTCGCTGCTCATCGAAGGGGAAGCCCGGGATCTCGCGGGGACGAGAACCGGTGGCGACGATTATTGTACGGCCGCTCACCTTCTTTCCGCTCTTCAGGGTCACCTCGTTGGCGCCCGAAAGAACCGCCTCGCCGGCGATCAGCTCGACCTTGTTCTTCTTCAGCAGGAACTGCACGCCCTTCGAGAGCGTGTCCGCGGCTTTTCGCGACTTCTCGAAGACCTTGCTGTAGTCGAACCCCCTCTTGTCGACCGCGATTCCCATGGCCTCCAGGCCGGGGATGGACCTGAAGAGCTCCGCCTGGTGGATGAGGGCCTTGGAGGGGATGCACCCAATGTTCAGGCACACGCCGCCCACCCTGTCGCGCTCGATCACGGCTGCCTTGAGTCCGAGCTGCGATGCGCGGATCGCCGCCACGTACCCCCCGGGCCCCGAGCCGATGATGACGACGTCGTAATCAAAACCTGCCATGGCGCGCCTCCCTGGGTTCGAAAGTGAAGGGGTGGCCCGGCCTCAGGCCAGCCCGAGGGCGGGGTTCTCAACTATGTCGGCGAGATCCCTCAGGAACGCGGCGCCGACCGCCCCGTCGATCACCCGATGGTCGCACGAGAGGGTCATCTTCATGCGCTGGCGCACGACGATGCTTTCTCCGCCGTCGCCGCTCTCGACCACGGGCTCCTTCCGCGCCGCGCCGACGGCGAGGATCGCCGAGCCGGGCGGATTGATGATGGCTGTGAACTCGTCGATGCCGAAGCTTCCGAGGTTGCTGATCGTGAAGCCGGCCCCCGCATACTCCGATGGGGCCAGCTTGCCCGCGCGCGCGCGCGCGATGAGGTCGGCGAGCTCCGCGTCGATAGCGAGGATGCCCTTGCGCCCGCAGTCGCGCACAACAGGGGTGACGAGCCCGTCGGGAAGCGCGACGGCGAGACCGATGTCCGCGCTCCCCCTGCGAACGATCGTTTCGCCGTTCCACGCGGAGTTCACCCGGGGGTGCCGGGCGAGAGCGCGGCCTGCGAGCGCGAACAGGATCGCGTTCAGCGCGACCTTTTTCTCCCTGCCCTCGTTGAGCTTCGCGCGCATGCCCAGAAGCTCGTCCGCCGTGACGCTCACGGTGAGGTAGTAGTGGGGAGCGGAGAACATGGACTCGGAAAGGCGCTTTGCGATGATCTTTCGCATGCCCGAGACGGGGAGGACCTCGTCGCCAGGGCCGGCTTCGAAAGTGGGAGCGGCCGAGGGCGCCTCGACGTCGCGCCTCACGATCCGCCCGCCGGGCCCGCTGCCCGCAACAGCGCGGAGGTCGATGCCCCTGTCCTCGGCGAGCTTGCGGGCGAGGGGGGAGCTGCGGGTCCTGCCGGATTGCGGTATCGATTGCGTTCGAGGGGCTGATAGGATCGCCGGCGGGGCAGGGGGGTTCAACGCTTGCGCGGGCGCGCCGAGCAGGCCAGAGATGTCCTCGCCCGGCGAACCGAGCACCGCGATGAGATCGCCTACCTTCGCCTGCCCGCCCTCTGCCAGGACGATCTTGAGCAGAGTCCCCTCGTTGCTCGCCTCGTAGTCCATGGTGGCCTTGTCGGTCTCCACCTCGCAGATCACGTCTCCGCTCTTGACCGGCTCGCCCTCCTTTTTCCGCCACCGCACGACGGTGCCGGTCTCCATGGTGGGGGAAAGGGCGATCATGAGGACTTTCTCGGCCACGGACGCCTCCTACATATACGCCGCGCGCTTGACGGCTTCCACGATCTTCTGGACCGAGGGTTGAGCGGCGAGCTCGAGGGAATGGTTGTACGGCATGGGCACATCCTCGCCCGCCACGAGCTCCACGGGGGCATCCAGCTCGTCGAAGCAGTGGTGCGACACGAGCCACGCCACGTGCGATCCCACGCTCGCGAACGGCCACGCCTCGTCGACGACCACGCACCTGCTGGTCTTCGTCACCGACTCGTAGATCGCCGCCTCGTCCAGAGGACGGATCGTGCGCAGGTCGACGACCTCGGCCTCGATGCCCAGCCCCGCGAGCGCCTCGGCGGCATCGAGGGCAAGCTTCAGAGGCTTGGAGAACGCGACGATCGTCACGTCGCGCCCCTGCCTCTTCACCTCCGCCGCGCCGAGCGGCACCAGGTGCTCGCCGTCGGGCACCTCTCCCTTCCAACCGTACATCATCTCCGCCTCGAGGAAGAGCACGGGATTGTCGTCCCTGATCGACGATTTCAGGAGGCCCTTCGCGTCTGCCGGCGTGCCGGGGGCGACGACTTTCAAGCCCGGCACGTGGGCGAACAGGGACTGCAGGGCCTGGGAATGCTGCGAGCCGAGGTACTCGGCCGGACCGTTGGGGCCGCGGAAGACGATGGGCACGCGGAACTGGCCGCCGGACATGTAGCGCATCTTTGCCGCGTTGTTCACGACCTGGTCGATGGCCTGGAGGGCGAAGTTGAAGGTCATCCACTCCACGATCGGCCGCAGGCCCGCCATGGCGGCCCCAATGCCGATGCCGGTGAATCCCTCCTCGGAGATCGGCGTGTCGATGACCCTCTCGGGTCCGTACGTGTCCAGCAGGCCCTGGCTGACCTTGTAGGCGCCGTTGTACGCGCCCACCTCCTCGCCAATGAGGATGACGGAGTCGTCGCGCGCCATCTCCTCGTCGATCGCGGCGCGCAGGGCTTCGCGGCAGGTGATGATGCTCATGCCAGCACGTCCTCGTACAGCGCGGATGGCTCGGGCTCGGGGCTTCCCTCGGCGAAGCGAACCGCCTCGTCGCAGAGCGCCTTGGCTTCGGCGTCCATGGCGGCATACTCTTCGGCCGTGATCTGCCCGGCCTCTCCCAGCGCATCCTTGAGGATCAGGATGGGGTCCTGCTTCTTGTACGCCTCCAGCTCCTCGGGGGTGCGGTACTTGGCGGGGTCGCTCATCGAATGCCCGCGGTACCTGTAGGTCTTGATCTCGAGGAAGCCGGGCATCGACTCCGAACGCGCGCGGGCGACAGCCTCGGAAGTCTCGCGGGAGACCTCGCGCACGTCCATGCCGTTCACCTGTTTCCCGGGGATCCCATACGCGGAGGCCATGGCGGCGAAATCGGTCACCGACGAGACCCTTCGGAAGTCAGTCCCCATCCCATACTGGTTGTTCTCGCAAATGTAGACGATGGGGAGGTTCCAGATCCGCGCCATGTTGAGGCTCTCGTGGAACGCTCCCTGATGGATCGCCCCGTCGCCGAACCAGCACAGGGTGACCCCGCCGTCTCTGCGGTAGCGGCACTTCAGGGCCACGCCGGTCGCGATGGGGATCTGGGCGCCGACGATCCCGTTGCCGCCGAACATGTGCC
>Ga0315288_10006047_pt1 | contig 15333 bp, 17 predicted proteins | sample YL17G11_20_MG_FD_203454 | JGI IMG/M metagenome (GOLD analysis project Ga0315288, IMG submission 203454) | Sediment microbial communities from Yellowstone Lake, YNP, Wyoming, USA - YL17G11_20 | ecosystem: Environmental > Aquatic > Freshwater > Lake > Sediment | place: USA: Wyoming | collected...
ACTTTATAGGTGGAGGCGCCGGGCTTGTAGCTGAAATGGCGATGGGAGCTAGAATGGATTTTCCAATGCTATGGAAAAATAGCGCTTTTGAACCATCATATACAATGACTATTAGACTATATAATCCAAATCCAAGTAGTGAAAGCGCAACTAATAAATATATTATTGGGCCGATTGCTGCTATTATGCTTCTTGGACTACCACAAGTTTCACAAAAAAATGAAGTACTATATAGCTGGCCATTTTTACATAGAATTTCTTCACCTGGAATTTTCGATTTAGATCCAGCATATATTTCAAATATAACTATTGTTAAAGGCGGTGATCAACAACAAATTTCTTTTACACAAAAATTATCAATGGTTGATGTAAGAATTGATTTTGGAAGTTTATATAGTAGTATGGTAGCTTCTCCAAAAGAACTTGATAGAACAAGACCAACTCTTGGAAAATATTTAACAGCTTTAAAAGGAGGAAAATCTGCAAAAAGATTAAGTACAACAGGAATGTCTGATAATGAGAGAAGAGATACTGATAATAAAAATATTCCAGCTCCAGGTGGGACATTATATAAAACTGCGAATACTGCTCCTACAACTACAGAAGGTATAGAGGGAACCGTCTCAAGAGTTGGGGATGATATAAAAGCAAAAGCTGATGAGTTGATGAAGAAGGATACTTCTGGATTTTATAATCAAGCTCCTTTTTAATTAACACAATGTATTACGAACAATTAATGCTAAATAATATGCTAAAAAGGAGTTTACAATAAACTTAGTTTGATTAGTATATGTTTCATATACTTTATATTGTTTAATGTCTTTTAAAATTTCAACTAAAAGGATATTAACTTGATTTTTGAAAAAATGAGGATTTGAACTTCTTTTAACTGCCATTAATTTCTTTACATAGTCATAAAATTTATCACCGCATAGATCGCTTGTATTAACCAACTCTTGCACAAATAAATGTAAAGTTATTTTTAAATTATTTAAATGAATATCCTTTGCAAGATTATCAGAAATAAGCATAGCAATTGAAGTTTTAATTTTTGTTATTTCTTTTGCTTCTTCAAAAGCTTTAAGATCAACTTGTTTAACTGTAATAATTTTAGTTAATATCTTATCAACAATTCCTTGCCCATGAGCCTGTGTTTTCATTTGATATGCATTAGCATCATCTTCACCAGGTTCAGTTTGTGTTTTAATTCCAATTCCTGCATATCTATGAGAATAATAATTTTCAGCAAAACTCTTTACACTCTGAGAAATTCTATGTCTAGCAACTAACATAAAATCAATAATTCTGTCTGTATCATCAAACTCTTTTAAAGTAGATGTAAAATTTTTAGTCATCTCAGTTGTTAAATAATACAGGCTTCCTGAAATAGTTTTTTCTCTAGCAAATAAATGAGTTTTTGTAAGGGTATCTAATGTATATCTAAAAGTATCCACATTACAGTATTGCATTTGCTTATACATTAAATGTGCATATTGAACGATCATATAATATAGCATTGTAGAAAAATATGCTTGTTGATCTCTTTTTCTTAAAAATTGATGCATTATAAAAACTAAAATAACTGCACCAGGATCTTTAATTACCTGAAATCCTTGTTCCGCCTTTGTTCCTTTATATAATCTTTTAACGTATTCTTTAATATCGATCTCTTTAATTTTTAATAAATTTAGTAATTCAAAATAAAATTTTTTTGTTCTTGGATAATAGCAAGCTTCTGTTAATGCATCTAGTTCCTGAGCAGCGGAATGATTAATAAATCTTTTTAAACTAGTTAGATCAGTAGGAATTTTAGATTGCAAAATATCCATAGTTAAAAGACCCTTACAGCAATATTATCTGTAGTAAAGTACATATACTCAGGCCCATATCTTAAAAGTTCTTCTTGTGTTAAATCTTTTAAATTAAAATTAATAAAAATATTGGATTCCGGTTTAATAAGATTACAATGGTCAACACCAGAAATTCCTTGGGTGGCTTCAATAATTTCTGATCTAAAGATTGGAGTGTTAATTCCAAAACGACTTGTAAAAGCTTCAACAAGAGTTTGTCGAACAAGATTTGCAAGATCTGGTAATGAACCAGAATACGATGTACTTTTAACAACTTCAATTTCAATTTGTAAAGGAACAGTATATTCAGGAACAACCCATACTAAATCTCCGTATATATATTTTTTTCCTTTATTTGTTATATACAACAAATCATCCATCTTTGGCAATGTGTAAACCCAAATCATTCCGGTAGAATCAAATAAAGTCGCGATTTGGTTATCTTTTCCTACCCAATCACCAGTACCATTTTCAACAATATATCTATCTCCTTGAACTCCTGTTGTAGGAGGAATTGATAGAATATCAATAACCGCAGGTTTAGTGACTTCATTTAGTTGCATATTTTTCATTAAGCCAGTAGTATTTGCAAATTTAAAACTTACAAAATCAGTTAACATTCTATAATCTTTAAAAGTCATAGTGTTTAACATAGTCTGAAAAACATTCAACTCAAAGTCAACCTGATCTATATTATCATAAAAATCTTTTGAAATTGTAGGAATATCATAAACAATAAATGTGCTTGAATCGCTTTGAACAACGTCAGACATGGTAAAGTCTTCTAAACTATTGCGAAAAATTAAACGTGCTTGATATTGTCCAACTAATCCGCTTGTATGAGCAATAGTAAAATAGTATGTTAATTCACCTTTTGGTATAGTTTTATAATCTGGGAAAAAGATAATAAAAGATGTGGTATCATTTACCATCGGTTGTGTATAGCCAGTTTCTAAAATTTCAAAACGTGCTGTTGTAATAGAAGAATCCGCTTCATCAGATTTAAAATTAAGTTGATACTCTGCTCCATTTCCAACTCTTTTTACTTTTAATAAATCACAATATAAATTATAAGTTGACCCATAACTAGTTACTAAACTTGGTATTTGTTGAATCTCTTTTAATATGTAAGTATAATTAGCAATACTATTTAAAGGATCAATTTCCATATCAAAAACTGTATAAAATTCACTTCCATCTGTATCAGTTAAAACAGTCTCTCTTGGAATATACAAATCAGTAAATGATTCATAAAAATCTCTAGTTGGAACTAAAGTGTCCAAATAATTTAATGTTGAAAATAATGAAATTTCATTAACTTTTAAGTCTGATCTTTTTAAAACAGGTAAAGAATTTTGCCCAATTGGTGAATTTTCAATAACCACATTTGCATTAACATAATCATTTTCAGTTACTAATCTTTTAAGAGTTGTTAAACTTGCAATTGAATTTTGACGAGTTTGTTCAATTGATTCTTCATCATGCCCACCAAAAGCGGATGAAGTATTAATTAAATTATATTGAACAACTTTTGGAACACCTGTTATTGTTGTAGTGTAAAGTCTTTCACCACTTTTAATTGACCCTGAAATAACATTCCCTGATAATCCATTAGTTAATATATTAGTAACTAAGACATTAGATCCAGGTTCCGGTTGATAACCTATTAAACCATTTCCAAATTGTAACTCAATTCCTCCATCTGTTCTATTTTTAACATATCCTTTAGTCATTGAATCCATAAGAAAAAGACTACTAACTTGTGTATATGTTTCATACCCAGATGATCCTGGAGGTTTAACTTGAACTTCAGTTGTAGATACTTGTCCGGAAAATGAAGCATTTAATGAAACAAATTGGTATTTTTTTAAATCCTGAGAAATTTGAAATTCTTGAGAATTAATTTGGTATTGACTAAATGGTAAAACAAAAGAAAAGTTATTAGTGGTAATATCAACCGGGATATTATAAATTTTATTTCCTTCTGTTACTACAACTCTTACTTGAGAATTATTGGTAACTGTTATTGTTGTGGAATAATAAGTTCTAAATTCTATTCCACTATCTGATGTAACTTTAAAAGCATCCTTAATTGTAAATTCAACAACTGGGTCTTGAAACGTAAAAGGAAATGTAAAAAATAAATTAACATTAGATGCTTTTGCACCGGCTGGTTTATAACCTAAAAATGCAGCTAAATTATAAATTGAACTTGGTAATTGGGCTTTTGTTAAGAAAAATTCTCTATATGTTGATAGTTGATAAAATAAAACATTGCTTGTTAAGGTAGATAAAATTTCAACCAGGAATGATAAAAATGAAGATTTGGTAAGATCCACATTCTCTAGTTCCAGATAACTCTTTAACATTGTTGTTATCTGACTTCTAATTTGATCTCTTGATTTAAAAACTTGACTAGAAATATTATCGTTATTTGTGGCCATCCCAATACCTCATTAGCAAATTGGCGGAACTATAGGATTTTGAAAGTAGTATCCGCTGTTACAGTCATATAAAAATTTTCTACACACTTCTCTTAATTTTTCATTTTTAATTAGAAGTTTTGTTAAAAATTCAGAATCCTCTAAGGTATGAATTTTTTTATCATAATCAAAAAAGGTGTAAACATTTCCAAGTTGTGCATCAACATCGGCTACTACTTGACTTTGTTCAACACGAACTTTTAACTTCCAAAATGTTCTTTGAGTATTAGAAGATTTTTCAACCCCCATAACTGTATAAAGTGGATAAGTATCATTCAAATTATTTAAATATTCGGATTCCAATTTAATAATATCATCCGGCAACGGAGTAAACCCATACGAACTTGGAATAACAAAAGATGTTTCTCCTTCTTTTATATATCCTATTTCCTGAGCATCAAAAGCAGTTGACATTTCCTCAATAAAATAAACAGGTAATAATAAAATTTTATCCCATCTTAATCCAGATAACTCACCTAAATTTTCATACGGGCCGCCAAATAAATACTCATTGTCCCATACAGTTGTTCCTGTATTTATATGATAATAAGTTGTTAAAAAAGCAACAGCATCTTTACTATAAAAATCATAAACTAAGCGTTGATATTCATGTATATAAGAATATAAACGCTCAAATTTTTGATGAGTTCTTCCAGGTGCTACCATTAAGCCCCCGCTGTTGTTTCTGTTGTAATAAAAGTAGTCTCATCGAAATTAATTGATAACGACCCTTTAGTTCCATTATAGTCTACATATATAATAACAGAAAAACCTTTTTTAGTAGTTAGTAGAGTTACCACAATATCTTCAATTTCAGCCCTACTATCATATTTTCTTATTGCCAAAACAATTTCATTTTTAATTCTTTCAACTGTAATATTATCTACTGGATCAAAAATAAGTTTAAATAAATCACTTCCATATTCTGGATCATGTATGTATGTTCTTTTAGGGGTTAGAAGAATATTATTCCATGATGAAATAATAACATTAATATCTTTTATTCTTTGGAAGTCTCCCACAGATGCAATCTTTGGAAGAAAGTCATAAAGAGTCTGATTAGATCCAACAACCTCTGTATTAAATCTTTTTAGAATATCAGATGTTATTGTCACTTCTTAGTAACCTCCTGAAGCATCTTTGACTTTTCTTCTTCCAATCTTGTTTTCCACTTCATATATTCATGGAATCTTTGAACTGGCATTAAACTTACTTCAAAATAAGATTGCTTACTCATCTCCATACAAGTATATATATTTTTTTGTAAAATATCTTTAAAATTACCTATAACATCAAATTGTGTACACCATCCGAAAAAAGTTTTGGACTAAATCTATGTCAACCTCCTCTTGATTCTGGCAGTGAATGCACGTAGAGCGCATTTTAAGGTTGATTCCATATTGTCCAAATTCTTCTCTATATAATTTATAAATATCTCTTTTATCTAGTGCAGGTAATTGTTGATAAGCACTAATAATATCATCTCTTTCAGTATAGATAATAGAGTCTCCGCTATCTGGGTCATGTTGAAATTTATCAATAATTAAAGTTTCAGTAATTAAGTCTACACTAAACATAGCAGACTGCACAGTTTTCATTACTGTCATTTCGTCAAATAATGTTGGTTGCCTTAATGTAACAAAAACTCCTTTAGAAATTGATAATTCTTTAGTAACTTTTTTAGTAAGAATATCTTTATTCGGGTATGGATTCATATTAAATGTGGTCGATGCCTTAATAGTAACAGCATAAGTTTTCTTACAGGTTCCGCAATTAATTTCATAATTTCTAATATCTTCATAAGTAATATGATAGAGACCATATAATAATGCGTCTCTATCCTTTAAAGTAATTTTTCTTAGAAATGAATCATAATCGGGCATTTCTGCTGGTTTCTTTGTAATAGTATCATATAAGCACTTATTTAAATGATCAGTGATAGAGGACGGAGTTAGGATACTCCCCTTTAATCTTTCCTCTTCCTGAACATTCATAGTTCTTACATTAATAGACCAACCAGTTTGAGGTGTGATAATTTCATATTCGGGATACTTGATATTAAAACCTTTAAACATAAACTTGAACTCCTTTCAGTTCGAATTTGATTAGCGTGACGCTGACGCAACTGTGGTTCCGTAATTTTCAACTACGGAAGCTTTAATAGCAAAAATATTATTTGCTAAGGTGGTGCAATTATCTTTTACCCATTGTTCGTGCCAAATGTAATCAACATTAAACTCGATTTCTGGATCAAGTCTTCCTACTGTTTCAACATCACTTGAGAATAAATCTTGTGGATCTTTAACAGGGAAAACACCATCATAACAAGCATAATATTGAACAGATTTAGCATCTGGTGCTGTGGTCCAGTAATACAATAAAGAAGCATAATTAGATTTGGTATACCCACCGGAATCCGATGATAGATTACTTACACCACTTCTATAATCTCTAATCATCTTAATCCAACCGTGGAAAATGTTTAAAACTGGGGTACTATTAAATTCTAGGAATTTAACAGACACTGAATTACCATAATCTACGTTACCAGGAACTGCCCATTTAATACCACCAAGGCCAGTAAATTCGACCTTATTTAATGTGCCTCCTGGAGGAGTAACTGAAAGACAGGCACCTGCTAATAGATTAGACATATTATCTATTGACATTCCTGTATATGTTGGTAAATTAGTTGGTAATTTTGCAAATGAAATAAAGTGGTAACCAGTTACATACGGATCCGCCACACCAGCAACCGAACCTCCGAAACCTCTAGAAAGTTTGTTTTTCATAACGGCGCCAAAAGAATTTTGAATATCAGCCATTGTCGAACCTCCAAATAAATTGAAAACCTCTTTTTAATGTTTTCTATAATTTTAACCAAGCCGCCAGTTTAATTTGAATAACTCTATTATCAACTTAAAATAGCAACCAGTTTATACAGTAATTCTATCATTTTTTTTCACATTTTTACCGTGAAATTATAATTTTATATTTGTTCTAGAAGTTTCTAATGGAAAGAATAAACTATATATATTAATAAATGATACTTTCTACTTATATTTTTTTCTTAAAAGGAGACAGAAATGGAAAAGAAAGTTGTAATGAGATTAAAGTTTAATAAGAAATTTTCAAATGATTCTTATGAGTTATTTTTTAACACTAAAACTGGAGTTGAATTATTAAGAGGGATTAACGGAAAACCAGATCCGTTTTGGTTAGAACTCCCTTCACTATTAGATATTGGAATTATGGGCGAGTGCAAAAACAAATGTAGAATTTGTTATCAAGGCCATGAAAAAGAAGATCATATGAAACTTCAAGATTTCAAAAGAATTATTAATGAAGTAAAAGGCCATACAAATCAGGTAGCATTAGGAGGTAGGGGGGATCCAAATCATCATCCACATTTCAAAGAAATTATAAAACACGCCGCTATAAATAAGGTTGTCCCAAACTATACAACTAGTGGTATAAATTTGACCTCCGACCAAATTGATATTTCAAAAAAATGTGGTGCTGTAGCTGTAAGTGATTACAACCAAAAATTTACATATAAAGCTATTAATAATCTTATAAATGCTAATATAAAAACCAATATACATTTAGTTTTTTCTCAAGAAAGCTATAACAGATGCTTAAGAATTCTTTATGGTTATAATCCATGGAAAATCCAGAAATATCAAGAAAATATAGGAAGTAAATTCGATCTCTCTAAATTAAATGCAGTGGTTTTTTTATTATTTAAACCACAAGGCGCCAGCAAACTATTTCCAGAATTAACTCCAACAAGACTTCAAATGATCTCATTTTCAGAACGAGTGTTTGAACCACAATGTGAATTTAAAGTTGGAATGGATAGCTGTCTAGTAAATTATGTTACTAGTTATTCAGAACCTAAAACCCCTTTACAGGCTATGTGTATAGATACGTGCGAGGCTGCTAGAATGTCCGCATATATAACTCCAGATATGAAACTAATGCCTTGTAGTTTTGCTGATAAAAAAACTTGGAGTGTATCTTTACATGAAAGGACAATTGAAGATGTTTGGAAAAATTCGAAGCCGTTTAAAAGGTTCAGAGAAATCCTCACCGCCGTCCCAAATAAATGCCCACTCGGATTCTAAGAGCAGAGCATTTATACCCCCAGATGTTGGGCAAACAATAAAGGTTTATACTATATTGGAATATGTTTTTATTCCAGACAACTTTGATATTAAAAGTCATTTAAATATGCGTGAACAAGCAGGGATCTTTAAGTTTACCGCCGTTGATTTAAAAAATTTAAATGTAATTTCAGCATCCGTAAGAGAAAGTCCAATATTTTGTTTATTGAATAATCCAAATATTAATCCAAGAGTTTGTGGATATTTTCTTCATATTCTCAATGAATTAAACTTGGTGGTCAAAACTGTTGATAATCCTCTTCGTAGATCTCACTCAGATGATACATATGATGAATTCTGTGAAGGCTGGGAGCTTGAAAGAAATAATTATATAAGAGGGCAAGAAGTTAAAATGATTAATTTTATTATTATAAATTTTTGTAAATTATCAATTAATAAAGTAGTGGAGGAATATTCCAAAACAGCTTTTAACATTGAAAAGGAACAATATACTTTTGATAAATCATTGGGAGGATTAACTCTTGAAAAAACTACTTGCCTCTTTTAACTTATGGGTTCCCGTTAATTTATCACTTTTTATATTATTTTTAGTAGCTGCAATTGAATGCTATGTTTTTGCATATTGTGTTAAAGATTTTTATAGTGATTTTTATAAAGGAGCGGGGGTGGCATTCATATTCTTAACTCTACTTTTTAAAGTATTATATATTAAAGAGAGGACAACTAAGAATGAAGCTAAAATTTGACTTTGTAACAAATTCTAGCTCCTCTTCTTTTATTGTTGTATGGCCATTTAAAATAAAAACACTCGATGATGTAAAAAAATTTATTGCTAATCAGAACTATGCTAAAATACTTTTTGATGATGCTCGAACACAAATCCCTCTAACAACAAAAAAGAAAAAATTATTAGATAAAATAACAACAGAAGTTTCGACAGGCTATATTGAAAAACAACTTGATAATCAACAGTATAGAAAACAATTTATGGGTAGACACAAAATAAGCCAAGAACAATTTTATAATGACCATTCAATCCAAATGATATTTTATAATGAAGAAAGAAAGAAAGACTGGGATATAGCAGCTTCTATTGCTAATGATTTTATAAAAGACTTAAAAGATACAGATTATATTTATATATTTGAAATAGAAGATGATACTGAAGTTGGTTCAAAGATGGAAAATGGCAGGATATTTCATAAATTAAAAAATCATAGAGTCAATAAACATTAACGGAAAAAAGGTTCGTGTAGCTAACTCTGCTGCACGACCCTTTTTTTTGGTTTAAAATTATTCGATGAAGAAGTTTAATTCAATTTGTTCAACAACTCTGGTTGGTTGTAGACGAACATTAACATGGAATTTCTTTGTTTTTCTTTCATAATCTGATGCCCCAACTTCGACAGAGTATGAATCTAAACCTCTTCTGTTTTTAATTGCTTCTAGGAATGCTGTAATGTTAGATGATACCTGGCCCCAGGTAATAGGATCATTCTGTTCAAAAATAAAGAAACGACAGAATTGTTCTAGGGCTCTCTTACAATATAGAACCAATCTAACAATATTTAAATCTTGTAATGCACTTGGTCTTGCTTGGCTTGTTAGTTGCCCCCAGACTACATAGCCTGCAGAAAATTTCACAATAGGATTCAATTGTTTCAAATACATTTGATCTCTTTGACCAAGTCTTGGATTGAATCTTAGTTCTTTAATTGTATCAATTGCACCACGTTGAAAACCTGCTGCTGCATACCATAGTTCTCCAACATTATCATTTCTAGGTAATAGATATGACATATGGTACATTGGGGAGAACCATACATCTTCACCAGTAAATGCATCTGATACCTTACTAAAACATTCATATAATGCTAGGTAGAAAGTATTATATGGATGATTATTAGATCTGGCTGCAATAGCATTGTTAAATGTAGAGTTATCTCCATTATCAACAATTGCAACACAATCTCTTCTTGTTTGACATAGAGTACTAATTGCTGTTTTTACATCTGTTGGATAGCCAGCATCATATACTAAAGTAAAATATATATTTTCAGTATCTAAAATATTATCATCAATTAATCCGGAATATGCTTGTTCTAGTAATGATTCTGCTTCTTGAGGAACTATAGCTCCAGTTGAATCTCTAAGTGATCCATCTGATCCTTTTCTTAAAGGTACTGGTTCAGAGCTAATAAATGGTGCTGAAAGATTCGCAATTGATACTTGGATATAATAATTAATATTTGATGCTGTATCAAAATTAGCAACATCCCCACTCCATCCTTTAGTTGCACCAGTTAAATTTCTTTCTGGAAAAACTCCAATCGCTGTTCCATCAACATTAGTTGTAGCTCCTAGCCAACCCCAAATTGTTATTCCTTTTCCATCCTTAGCAGTAATTGCATATTTAGCATATCCAGTTTCTGGAGTGGTATCCCAGTCTGTAAAATCTTGTTTATTATCTGAAATTGATGCTGAACTACTTGTTGTATTTATTACAATAAATCCTAAGTTTTTATCATAAACTTTAACTGTTTTCTTATAACCATCTGTATACTCGCCATTAGGCAAGACCATTTCACAGCGAAGAATTTGTGAATAGGTTGCTAAAATATTAGTAATAAATAACGAATCTCCAGCTGAATCTGTGGCTGTAGGTTCAAATGAAACATTAAATGATTCAATAATTACATCTTGTCCATCAGTTTGCTTTTCATAAATATCCAACACATAAACACCAAAAACTGTTGGATTTGAATAAGCTGTTAGACGAATACCAATTTGATTGTAATAAGCTCCTCTACCAATTGGATATAGCATTGCAATTGGGAATGTAGTTCCAGAAGAGGTCAGTCTTGTCTTTAGTTCTGTTTTTGTATTAATTCCATCAACATAAGAAATAACAATACTTGCGCTTGCATCAGTTGGTCCAAGAATTGCGTCTAGCTTAATATTTGCAAAAGCGGCATCTTCAGGAAGACATCTCATCCAATATAATGAACCTGATTCTCCTAAAAAGTTATAAGCAATATAAGGACCTTGCCCATAATTTTTTCCAAAATGAGTAATATTTGGGCTTCCCCATTCTGAAATAAACTCTGATCTTGATCCAACAAAAATAAGTTCATTATCCCTACCCTTATCTGTTAGACCACATACTAAACCAATTGTTGACGGTACTGCTTGTACGAAGGTTGATAGATCGATAATCTTCGTATAGACACCCGGAGATACGTTTGACATTGTATTTATTCCTCCAAATCATATTTTAGTTTTCTATAAAATCAGTATCCTTTCTCCAGGTCTAAAGTTATAATTCCTTTATTTTTTTAATAAAAATCACCTTTTATAAATATAAATACCAAATAAAAATTAATCTTCTATCGTCAGTTTTAATAATTGATGGGAAAGTAACTCTACCAAATAGATGAAATGGCCCAGCGAAACCAGATATATTATCAATAGAAGAATATAATCCAGCCTCACTTAACTGTTGACCATTTGCATCATCAACCCCAATAGTAGTAGTTATTTTTATAATTAAAATTGCGTTATCATTGTAAATATCTGGCTCAAATACAGCGGAATCAAATAATTTTTTATAATACCCAGTTTGAGGATAAATACCGCCTGCAGCATGATAATCCCCATAGGTAGGCCCGCTAGTTGCATTAACTGGAACTAATGACTGTAACTCAGTATCAATATTTGCTGGAGGAGTTGGATCTAAAGGATCGGCTGGTCTTACACCTCCTTCGCCTAAACCAAACCATCCTAAAAATTCATCTCTACTAGTGGAGGCTCCTGAATCCATATACATTAATCTTTGCGCCAGAAGTTCTCTTCCTTGATAAACAACTAGATTGCTTTTATGAAGTAATTCTTTATTGCCATCGGGTTTTACTTCATAAATATGAACTTCTCCCTTTGGTTTTCTTATACTATTATCACTTCTATTAAAGCTATCCCCCAAACATAAATCACCATACACATCAGTTGTTAAAATCTCGAAAGTTTTTTCTTTGTCTTTTGACATAGTTTCTTTCCCTTTAAAAAGTAATGAGTTTATATTTTGTTCTATTTTATGAGCATTATTAGTTATTCTATATATATTAATAATTGAATTGAATTATTGTTTTTTACTTACCCCAAAAGGAGGAAGTCATATGCATATTCTCAAAGTAAACAATGGCCATGGAGTTGTTTATCTTGGTCATGACGAGCCATTCAATTTGATAGAGCTGGTCATGGAATTTACCAATGCAGAACAAATTAAGATGTGCATTGGTAATGGGGCGTTTATAACTGAACACTCCAGAGAGTTTTTTAAATTTCTTCAAGATAAGAAGGGATTTAAAAGACTTGCGATTGATTCATTGACTGTTATTACAATGCGTAATCAGATGTAGAATGCTTGTGGGTAGTAGTCCCCATCTCGCTACCCACAAGCATTTTTTTTAATTAAAAGCTTATTGAAGTTCCGCAATTAGGGCAAAACTTATGAATAGACTTTACACGGTTTCCACAAGTTTGGCAAATAATTTTTTGGTCAACAGTAACTGGTTGCTCGACAATAGTTCCCCCTGAACTCATTCCTTTTAATTGAATTATAATAACCTCTGATTGCTCTAATTCACCTATTGATGTATAATTAAATTGTTGATGAACATGGCTCCCATGCACTGTGACACCTTCATCTTTCAAAGGTGTATCATGAGGCGCATCAACGCCTAAGCTACCAATAAAGCAATTGTAGGCTGTTAGCGTTGATTCATTAACCATTTGCCCAGTTGCCATTCCCCTAACTGTTCCTGCACTTCCATAAGTATTAGAATCATAAATCCAATATGGTCCATTATAATATGTAAATTTTGGAGCTGGCCAATAATGATAGTCATGATGATGATGAACTTCCTTAATAACTTCTTTAATAATTGGTTCAGGAAGTGGTTTTTCAAAAGCAAACTCAATTCTGATTAAACCATCATCAACTCTATCCCCTCTATAATCTTGAATTTGTTTTGTTTTTTGAATAAATTTAAATGCATTTGTCGCAACAGCACCACGCATAAAACCTTTAAGTTCCGTGGTCTCAAGTGGTTCCAAAATTAATCTATGTTGCGATAAAACATCCTGGCCGTCAATAGAAATTTTAATTGCTGCTCGTTTTGAATTTAGATTTTTTAATAGAATAGAATACTCACTTCCAAACGGTAAATATACAAACCCATCTTTTACTCTTAAAATTTTACCATTTGATTTTACTTCGGCAACAAACTGATCTTTGTAAGTCATGGTGTATCCTCCTTAAACAGGTTATCGACTAAGACCTCAAATTTATTTAAAGTCGATTGGGGACTACCTTAGGAAGGCGAGTCTAATTATATGTTCTAAAATTTTTTAAAATTAACTTGATTATTCTATATATATTAATAAGTGAACAGAAACTATTTTATTAACCCTATAATAGGAGGATAATTATGGTTGGTTATATATCTAATTTTATTCTTAATGAAGCAGATGCCGCTCACCGAAGAGGACTTTTAGTGACTGAGGCAAATCTCCTGATGAAAGTCTATCAAGAGATTAAGAAGGAGAATGATCTTATTAAGCGTCAGATTATTAATTCTCCGGCAAATATTAAATGTAGAGGAGAATGTAACAATGCCGTATCGAAATTTTGAGAATTACTTGAATAACCCCGTATTTATGTGTCTGTTTATCGCCGCCGCAATTTTTATTTATTTCCTTCCCACCATCATGACCAAGAGAGATCGGTGGGGAATGTTCATCTTCAACCTGCTCACTGGGTGGTCCGGGCTCGGATGGGTTGGGTGTGTAATCGTGTGCCTTTGGGTTAGGGCGCAGGTAATTCTGGAGAAAGAGAGACAGGATGGTATTCGGGATTTACAGCAGAGTTAGACCGGTGTGTCAAACTTGTGGCGCACCAGCTGTAGAAATCTTTCCAAAACAATGGAAATGTATTTCTACAGCTTGCCAACAATCAATTGCCCCAACTTGTAGATGCGGGGCAAAAAAGGTTCTTCTGGAGGGAGGAATCTGGGCATGCATCTACTGCGATATTTTCCATGAAACCCTTGAATTTGTTTACATTAATCATTGCTATCATTGCTATGCCGACATAGATAGCAGGTATTGTTTAAAATCGGTAGTTCCAAATGCAGGATATCACTGCAGTTATTGCGGGCGTGACCTGCGTGGCAGAATCGTTCTATTAAGGAGGGTAGCATAATGCCAGACTATGCAATTGTCAATGATACGGTTATTGAAATAAAAGAGGGTTCGAAATCGCCTTTCCCCAATGGCCTAATTCACATCGTTGGGAAAAGAACCCCCCACGATAGCAAATGGGTCATGAAGGCCGACCCAAGCCTGGTGAAGGAAAAAATTCAAGGGAAGGAGGCAGAAAATCTCGGAAGAACCCCCACTCTTGTTTATGATTTCTACGACATGAGCAAGCGTGCAAAGCAATTTGATGTATGGGTTGTGAACGGAGTCTGTTTTCTTCTTGGAGCTGGATTGATGGCGAGCCTTTACTTCTGGAAGGTTATTGAGGTGTTTACCAAATAGTTCAGGGGCCAAACCGGCCGGTTGGTTCCATGGCTAAATAGTTTGGATGAGGGGGGGATTAGAGGAATCCCCCCACTCATTTTTTTCTAACTAAATATTGGTACTGTTAATGGTTCTCTTGAAATTGTGTGTTTATAATTTTTCCAATCATCCTCAATGAATCGTGGCCACATATAAAATTTTGCACTAAAGTTTCTTAGTAATCCATCTTTAGTAATATCAGCCTTAACAATATAACCACCTACAACTGGGTATAGACCTTTTCTTTTTAAGTAT
>Ga0315288_10006050_pt1 | contig 15330 bp, 12 predicted proteins | sample YL17G11_20_MG_FD_203454 | JGI IMG/M metagenome (GOLD analysis project Ga0315288, IMG submission 203454) | Sediment microbial communities from Yellowstone Lake, YNP, Wyoming, USA - YL17G11_20 | ecosystem: Environmental > Aquatic > Freshwater > Lake > Sediment | place: USA: Wyoming | collected...
CCTCACCCTGCCGGACGTGAACCTGTCGACCGTGTACCGCACGCTCGAGCTCCTCGTGAGTCTCGACCTCGTGGTGGAGACGCGGCTCGAGGGCAGCGTCTGCTACTACGAGGTCTCACCCGAGCCCACGCACCATCACTTCGTGTGCACGCACTGCGGCGCCGTAGGCCACTTCAGCGACGGGCTGCTCGCCCCCGTCCACGAGGAGCTGGGCGAGCGCCAGGCGTTCGCCGTGAGCCAGATCCAGGTCACCGCCTTCGGCGTCTGCCGCGAGTGCCAGGCGGTCGCCGGCGTCGCGGCCGCCACGCCGGCGCCCGACGATCCGTCCGCGTAGCGGACCGGCCAGACCGGATGCACATCCCCGACGGTTACCTGGGACCGCAGACCTACGTGATCCTCGACGTCGTGATGATCCCTATCTGGGTGATCGCCGCGCGCAAGGTCAAACGCACGCTCAAGGCCAAACAGATCCCCCTCATGGCGCTGGGCGCCGCCTTCTCGTTCGTCATCATGATGTTCAACGTGCCCGTCATCGGGGGGTCGACGGGTCACGCCGTGGGCGCGACCCTGATCGCGATCATCCTCGGCCCCTGGGCCGCCGTGATCGCCATCTCCATCGCGCTCGTCATCCAAGCCGGTCTGTTCGGCGACGGCGGCATCACGGCCATCGGGGCGAACTGCTTCAACATGGCCGTGGTGGCGCCGTTCGTGGGCTACTACCTCTTCCGGCTGGTCGCCGGCGACTCTCCGTCATCCTCGCGGCGCATCGTCGCGTCGGGCGCGGCCGCCTACGTGGCTCTCGTGGCCGCGGCCATCGTCGCCGGGGTCGAGCTCGGCATCCAGCCGTACCTCGCGCACACGGCGAGCGGACAGGCGCTGTACGCGCCCTACAAGCTCGGCGTCGCCGTGCCCGCCATGGCCCTCGAGCACCTGCTCTTCTTCGGCTGGGTCGAGGCGATCGTGACCATGGGCGTCGTGGCCGCGCTGGCGAGGTCGGAGCCGGCGCTCCTCGAGATGAAGCCGGCCGCCAGGCCGCTGCGCTGGCTGTGGGCGGGCATCGGCGTGCTGATCCTGCTGACGCCCCTCGGCGCCCTGGCGCCGGGCACGGCGTGGGGCGAGTGGGGCGGCGAGCAGCTGAAGGCGGCGATCGGCTACGCGCCGGCGAATCTCGAGAAGCTCGGCGGGCTCTGGAGATCGGCGATGCCCGGTTACGCCACGCCCGGCATCAGCAACGCCCTCCTCGGCTACCTCATCGCGGCCGTCGTCGGCACGGCGCTCACGGTTGGTGTCGCCTTCGCCGTCGGGGCGCTGCTCGCCAAACGTGGCGAGGCGCCGCCGGCGGAGGCTCCGTCCGGCACTTGGCGCGGCCGGGGTGGCGGGCGTTCGCTGGCCCGCAAGACGGCGGATTCCATCGCCCGCGCGGTCACGGACGTGCTGCAGAACGAGGAGCTCGCGGCACGCCCGGGTCTGCTGCAGCGCCTCGACCCGCGCATCAAGCTTCTGACGCTGGTGCTGTTCGCCGTGACCGCGAGCCTGGTGCATTCCGTGTGGGTGCTCATCGCTCTCATCGGCGTGACGATCGTCCTGGCGGCGGCATCGCGGGTCGGCGTGGGCTCGTTCGAACGCAAGGTGTGGCTCTCGGCCGGCCTGCTCGCCTTTCTTGTGGCGGCGCCGTCGGCGATGCACATCTTCACGCCGGGTCCGGTGGTCGTGCCGCTGGGACCGCTTTCTCTCACGGAGCCTGGCCTGATGGGGGTGGCGACGCTGGTGACCCGCGTGGTCGCTTCGGCCGGCTTCGCCCTGCTCGTGGTGTGGACGATGCGCTGGTCGGACCTGCTCAAGGCGCTCTCCGCGATGCGCCTGCCCGACGTCGTGGTCGCCACCCTGGCGATGACACAGAAGCAGATCCTCACGCTGCTGCGCACCGTAGAGCAGATCCACCTGGCGCGCGAGAGCCGCACCCTCACGCGCGGCAGCGCGCGCGCCGACCGCGCCTGGGTGACGGAGCGCATGGCCTTCGTGGTGCGCAAGTCGATGAAGACCGCCGATGACGTCTACGACGCGATGCTCTCCCGCGGGTTCACCGGCGCGATGCCGTCGTTGGTGAGGCTGCGCCTGCGACGGCGCGACTGGGCATGGTCGGCGGCCAGCGTCGCGCTCTGCGCGGCGATCCTCTACGTCGACCGGATGGTGGGGCCGCAATGAGCGCAGGACTGCCGGCATGACCGCCGACTTCGAGCTCGAGGGCGTCCGTCACGAGTACCGCGCGGGAGCGCCGGCGCTGGCGGTGATCGACCTGACCATCCTGAGCGGCCAGCACGTCGCCATCGTGGGCGCCAACGGGTCCGGCAAGTCCACCCTGCTGAAGATGCTCGACGGGCTCGTCTTCCCGACGAGCGGCGCGATCAGCGCCTTCGGCGCGCCGCTCACCGCGGGCGCGCTCGAGGACCCGGCGTACCGCCGGGACTTCCGCGCGCGCGTCGGCTTCGTCTTTCAGGAGGCCGACGTGCAGCTCTTCTGCTCGGACGCCTACGACGAGCTGGCCTTTGGCCCGCTGCAGCTCGGCCTGGCGCGCGAGGAGGTCGAGCGCCGCGTGCACGAGGCCGCGCAGCAGCTGCGCATCGAACAGGTGCTCGACCGGCCGCCGTACACGCTCAGCGGCGGCGAGAAGAAGCGCGTCGCCATCGCCTCGGTGCTCACGATCCAGCCGCACGTCCTCTTGCTCGACGAGCCCACCAACGCCCTCGACCCGCGCAGCCAGGTCTGGCTGCTCGACGTCCTGGAGGACTGGAAGCGCGAGGGGCGCACGGTCGTCATGGCGACCCACGACCTCTCCGCCGCGGCGGAGTCGGCCGACCGCATCGTGGTGCTCTCGGAGGACCACACCATGGTCGCCGACGGGACTCCCGAAGAGGTCCTTCTCCAGCGTGAGCTGCTGCTCTCCGTCAACCTCATCCACGAGCACACGCACCGGCACGCCTCTACCGCTCACAAGCACGCCCACGCTCACGGTCCCGGGGCCGACCCCGATCTGGCGCACGGCCACTGAGGCCGCACTGCGGCCACACTCCCGGGCTGTTGGCGTGCGGCCGTTCGCGGTGCTACAGTCTCCCCGCTGAGCCGATGCAAGACAGCCCGGCAGAAAGCCGCGTGAGAGTCCGTCGTCCCGGCGGACGCCGAAGGGGCAAGGCGCGTGAGCGCCGAAACTCTCAGGCCAACGGAACGCGGCCCGACGGGCCCCCGGATGACATGGCGCCGCCGCTGGGGCGCCGGCCGTCAGACAGGGTGGATACTCCACCCTGTCTGTTTTTGTTGGCCGGCGCCGGGAGCGGCGGCTCCCGGGCCCGCGGGCGTTTCTGCCACGCGCGCCGCGGGCACGTTCGTCAGCGACCCACGGCAGCGCCGACAGGAGGCACCATGGCCGACGAGACCTACCCGCAGGAGCTGAAGTACTACAAGGAGCATGACTGGGTGCGCCTCGAGGGTGAGGACGCCGTGTTCGGCATCACCTGGTTCGCGCAGGACGCCCTCGGCGAGATCGTGTACGCGGATCTGCCGTCCGTGGGCGACGAGGTCACCGCCGGCAAGCCCTACGGCGAGCTGGAATCGGTCAAGGCCGTCAGCGACATCTTCGCGCCGCTGACCGGCGAGGTCGTCGAGGTCAACGAGGCGCTCGAGGACGAGCCTCAGCGCGTCAACGACGACTGCTACGGCGAGGGCTGGATCCTGCGCGTCCTCATGACCGCGCCCGGCCAGATCGGCGAGCTCCTGGACGCCGACGCGTACAAGGCCTTCCTCGACGAGGCTTGACGTGGGACGCAGCGTCACGGACTACGTCCCGCACAGCGACCTCGACGTGCGCACGATGCTCGACGCTGTCGGGGCGCGGAGCATCGACGGCCTGTTCGAGGACATCCCCGAGGCCGTCCGCCGGCGGGAGCCGCTGGCGCTGCCCGCCGGCCTCAGCGAGGCCGAGGTGCTCGGCGAGATGCGCCGCCTGGCGGCGGCGAACACGCCGGCGACGAGCCTCGTCAGCTTCCTCGGCGCCGGGATCTACGACCACTACGTCCCCGCCGTCGTGGACGCCGTCGTCTCTCGCTCCGAGTTCGCCACCGCCTACACGCCCTACCAGCCCGAGCGCAGCCAGGGCGTGCTGCAGACCATCTTCGAGTTCCAGACGGCGATCTGCGAGCTCACCGGCATGGACGTCAGCAACGCCGGCATGTACGACGCCGGCACGGCGCTGGCCGAGGCGTCAGTCCTCGCCGGGCACCAGACCCGGCGCGGGCGCATCGTCGTCTCCGCCGGGGTGCACCCGGAGTACCGGCAGGTCCTGGCCACCGAGACGGTCGGCCATGGGCCGCGCCCGCAGGTCGTCGACCTGACGGCCGGCGCCGCCACCGACCTCGAGGCCGTCAGGGCCGCCGTCGACGCGGACGCGGCGGCCGTCGTCGTCCAGCAGCCTAACTTCTTCGGGGCCTTCGAGGACCTCGCCGCCGCGGCGCGGGTCGCGCACGCGGCCGGAGCGCTTCTCGTGGTCGTCGCCGACCCGCTTTCGCTGGGCCTTCTCGAGGCTCCCGGGCGCCTCGGCGCCGACATCGCCGTGGGCGAGGCTCAGGCGTTCGGCAACGCCATGGCCTTCGGCGGCCCCGGCCTCGGCTACATGGCCGTCACGCGGAAGCTCATGCGCCGCATCCCCGGGCGCCTCGTCGGCGAGACCGTCGACAGCGAGGGAAGACGCGGGTTCGTGCTCACCCTGCAGACCCGCGAGCAGCACATCCGCCGCGAGAAGGCGACCAGCAACATCTGCTCCAACCATGCCCTGGGCGCGCTGGCCGCGCTGGTGCACCTGTCGTGGCTGGGGAGGGAGGGTCTTGCCGAATTGGGCTTGCTCTGCGCACGCAAGACCGCCTATCTGCGGCAGGCGCTGCTCGCGTTGCCGGGCGTGACGGCCTTCACCGCAGGACCCGTGTTCCGCGAGTTCGCCGTGCGCCTGCCGTTGCCGGCGGCGCAGCTCGTCGAGGCGCTGGTGCCACTGGGCTTCCTCGCCGGCGTGCCGGCGGCGCGTTTTGCCGCCCAGTTCGGCGGCGCCGACGGCGATCTCGACGGCGTGCTGCTGGTCGCCGTCACCGAGAAGCGCACGCGCGCCGACATGGACGCCTTCGTGGCCGCCGTGGCGGCTCACCTGGCGAGCACGGAGGTGACGCATGCTTAGCGCGGACCGGCGCACGATCTACGAGAAGTCGTGCTGCGGGCGGCGCGCCTACAGCCTGCCGGCCACCGACGTGCCCGAGGTCCCGATGGACGAGCTGGTGCCGGCCGGCCTGCGTCGCGCGGCGCCGGCACGTCTCCCCGAGGTCGGCGAACTGGACCTCCTGCGTCACTTCACGCACCTCTCGACGCTCAACTTCGGGGTCGAGAGCGGCAGCTACCCGCTCGGCTCCTGCACGATGAAGTACAACCCCAAAGTCAACGAGGTGGTCGGCCGCCTCGAGGGCTTCGCCGGCCTGCATCCGTACCAGCCGGAGTCGCTCGTCCAGGGCGCGCTCGAGCTCATGTACGAGCTCGAGCGGTGGCTGGCCGAGATCGCCGGTCTGCACGCCACCACTCTCCAGCCGGCGGCCGGCGCTCACGGCGAGCTCACCGGCCTGCTCATCATGCGCGCCTATCACCACGCGCAGGGGCGCGACCCCAGGCGCATCATCATCCCCGACACCGCGCACGGCACGAACCCGGCCAGCGTCATCATGGCGGGGTACGAGCCCGTCGCCGTCACCAGCGACGCGCGCGGCGGCGTCGACCTCGAGGCGCTCAAGGCGCTTCTCGACGACGACCTGGCCGGCCTCATGCTCACCAACCCCAACACCCTCGGCGTCTTCGACGAGAACATCACGGAGATCGCCCGGCTGGTGCACGACGCCGGCGGCCTGCTGTACTACGACGGCGCCAACAGCAACGCCGTCCTCGGCATCAGCCGGCCCGGCGACATGGGCTTCGACGTGGTGCACTTCAACACCCACAAGACGTTCAGCACGCCCCACGGCGGCGGAGGTCCCGGCGCCGGGCCCATCGTGGTGCGCGACGCCCTGGCGCCGTTCCTGCCCGTGCCGCTGGTCGGCAAGGCCGAGGACGGTCGCTTCTTCTTCGACGACGACCGTCCCCAGTCCATCGGCAAGGTCCGTACGTTCTACGGCAACTTCGGCGTGCTGGTGCGCGCCTCCACGTACATCCGCGGGCTCGGGCCCGACGGCCTGCGCCGCGTCAGCGAGATGGCGGTGCTCAACGCCAACTACGTGATGGAGGGCATCAAGGATCTCTACGACGTGCCGTATGAACGCCGCTGCATGCACGAGTTCGTGGCCTCGGCGGCGCCGCTCAAGGAGCACGGCGTGCGCGCCCTGGACGTGGCCAAGCGGCTGCTGGACTACGGCGTGCACCCGCCCACGACGTACTTCCCGCTGCTCGTCGACGAGGCGCTCATGATCGAGCCCACCGAGACCGAGTCGCGCGAGGACCTCGAGCGTCTGATCGAGGCGCTGCGCGCCGTCGCCGCTGAGGCCGTGACCGATGCGGAGATGCTGCGCGAGGCGCCGCTCACGATGCCGGTGCGGCGGCTCGACGAAGCCGCAGCCGCCCGTCACCCCGTGCTGCGCCAGCGGTTCCCGGAGGACGGCGAGAGCTGCGCCTGAGGCGCCGGCCGTCCACACAGGTGAACGCGTGAGCATCGTCAGGGTCCTGCCAGAGCTGCGCGCCGCCGGCGGCGCGCAGATGGCGCTCGACGCCGGCCTGCTGGACACGGCCGACGAAGTCATCGCGCGGCGCTACACGTGGGCGCCGCCGGCGCTGTCTCTGGGCAAGTTCCAGAAGTACGAGCCGGTGCCGGGGCTGCCGTTCGACGTCGTGCGGCGGCCCTCCGGCGGCCGTACGGTGCTTCACGGCGAGGGCTTCGAGTGGTCGTTCGCCGTAGCCTTCCCCGCCGGTGCGCTCGGCGCCGGAGTGCGCGCCGGCCTCGACGTGGCGAAGCCGTACGACGTCGTGGCCGCGGCCTTCGCCGGCGCCTTCGAAGCGCTCGGCGTCACGCTGGACGGCGGGCGCGAGTCCGCCTATCAGCGCTCCGCCCTGTGTTTCGCGAGCGTGCTGCGGCACGACCTGACGGCGCGCGGCGAGAAACTGGTCGCCGTCGCCCAGGCGCGCCGCGGCGGGCGGGTGCTCGTGCACGGGTCCGTGCTCGAGCGGCGCCCGCCCGACGGGCTGGCGCAGGTCGCCGCGACGCTGCTCGGCGAGCCCTGGCAGGGCGACGGGCTGGCCGGCGCCGGCTACGTGCTGGCGCCGGAGATGATCTGGAAACGCGTGCTGGTGCGGCTCGAAGCCGCGCTTCAGCAGCTCGTGGTGTGACGAGGAGGCAGCAATGACGAAGCTCCTGGTGCTCGGTGGCGGGCCCGCCGGCTACGTAGCCGCGGGGAGAGCTGCGCAGCTCGGCGCCGCGGTGACGCTCGTCGAGGCGCGCGAGATCGGCGGCACCTGCCTGAACCGCGGCTGCATCCCGACCAAGGCCATGGTCGCCGGCGCCCAGCGTCTGCACGCGGCTCGCGAGGCGGGCGCCTTCGGCGTGCAGACTGGCCCGGTCAGCCTGGACTTCCCCGCCTTCATGGCGCGCAAGGACGCGGTCACGGCGCAGCTTCGTGACGGCGTCGCGCACCTGCTCAAAGCGCGCAAGGTCGAGATCGTGGCCGGGCGGGCTACGCTCGCCGGCCCCGGCCGCCTGCGCCTCGACGACGGCCGCGAGCTGGCCGGCGACGCCGTGATCCTCGCCAGCGGCTCGGAGCCGGTACATATGGGCCTCTTCGACTGGAGCGACCCGCGCCTGATGACCAGCGACGAGCTCCTCGCCATCGACCACGTCCCCCAGAGCCTGCTCATCGTCGGCGGCGGCGTGATCGGCTGCGAGTTCGCCAGCGTCTTCGCGCGCCTCGGCACCGAAGTCACCGTCGTCGAGATGCTGGACCAGCTCCTGCCCGGCGAGGACCGGCGCGTGGGCCGCACCCTGCAGCAGGCCTTCAAGAAGAACGGCATCGCCGTGCACGTGAAGACCGCGGTGGAAGCGGCGACGAGCGCGGAGGCCGGCGTCGTCGTCGGGCTCGCCGGCGGCCGCGAGCTCAGCGCCGCGCGCGTGCTGGTCGCCGTCGGCCGCAAGCCGGTGAGCGCCGGCATGGGCTACGCGGAGGCGGGCGTCGAGATCGACGCGCACGGTTTCGTGGTCACCGACGAGACCTGCCGCACCACGCTGGATGGCGTGTTCGCCGCCGGCGACGTGGCCGGCCCGCCGCTCCTTGCTCACTGGGCCTACCACCAGGGCATAGTCGCCGCCGAGAACGCCGTCACCGGCTCGGCGATCGCGTGCGACCGGTCGCTCGTCCCGAACTGCGTCTTCAGCTCCCCTGAGGTCGCCTCGTGCGGCCTCACCGAGGATGCGGCCGTGGCGGCGGGCGTCGCGCACGAGGTCGCCCAAGTGCGCTTTGGCGGCAACTCCAAGGCCGTCATCGAGGGCGAGCCCGACGGCTTCGTACGCCTCGTCTGCGAGCCGCGCGGCGGGCGCCTGCTCGGGGCCTCGCTCATCGGCCCGCACGTCACCGAGCTCGTGCACGAGCTCGCCCTGGCGGTGCACTCCGGCCTCACGCTGGCCGACGTGGCCGCCACCATCCACGCCCACCCCACACTCGCTGAGGCGGTCGGCGAGGCGGCGCTGGGCGGGTCGGGCCGCGGCGTGCACAGCCTGTGAGGCCATGAGCGGCGAACCCGCGAAGCGATGAGCGATGCACCCCCTCGCCGGCGCAAGCCCGCCTGGCTGAAGGTCAAGGCGCCGGCCCCGCGGCAGTATCGCGCCACCGGCGCCCTGCTCGACGAGCTCGAGCTGCACACCGTCTGCCGCGAGGCGCGCTGCCCCAACAAGGGCGAGTGCTACTCGTCCGGCACGGCGACGTTCCTCATCCTCGGCGACACGTGCACGCGCGGCTGCCGATTCTGTGCGGTGGAGACCGGCGGCGCGGCCGGCCTGTGCGCCGTCGACGCCGACGAGCCGCGCCGCGTCGCGGAGGCGGCGCTGCGCCTGAGGCTGCGCCACGTGGTGATCACGAGCGTCACCCGCGACGACCTGCCCGACGGCGGCGCCGCGCAGTTCGCCGCCGCGGTCGCGGCCGTGCGAAGTAGGCTCCCCGGCGCGACGGTCGAGGTGCTGATCCCAGACCTGGGCGGCGACGACGCGGCGCTCCGGGCCGTCCTCGCCGCCCGCCCGGATGTGCTGAACCACAACCTCGAGACGGCCCCGCGTCTGTACCTGCAGGTGCGGCCGCAGGCGCGCTACGCGCGGTCGCTCGAGCTGCTCGCGCGCGCAGCCACGTGGGCGCGTGATGCGGCCTCCGCCTCGAGCGCGGGTGGTCCCGCCCGCGCGCCCGCGCCGGCCCCTGTGGGAGTCGCCCTCGCACGGCCGCTGGTCAAGAGCGGTCTCATGGTGGGGCTCGGCGAGCGCACGGCGGAGGTCGAGGAGGTCCTCAGCGATTGCGCCGCCGCCGGCGTCGATGCGGTGACCATCGGCCAGTACCTGCAGCCCGACGCCGGCTGCCTGCCCGTTGCGCGCTACGTCGAGCCGACGGAGTTTGCGTCCTATGAGAAGCGCGGCGCGGCTCTCGGCCTGCAGATCGCCGCCGCGCCGTTGGTGCGCTCCTCGTACCGCGCCGGCGAGCTGATGGAGCGGCCGGCCGGCGAACGGCCGGCCGGCGGCGGGGCGCGCTCGTGAGCACCACGCAGGCAACGTGCCGATGACGCCCGCCGGCCTCTCGCTGCCGCTGCCCACCCCGGAGCTGGTCATGTTCGACCTGGACTACACGCTGCTGCGTCCCAGCGACGAGTTCGAAGCGCCGGGCTACGTGCGCACCGGCGCGCACTTCGGGTTACGTCTCAACGCGGGGCGCTGGCCGCAGGCGGAGCGCGCCGCCTACGCTGCCGTCAAAGCGCGCCGTCGCCAGACCGGCGAAGCGCATGACGACGGGCTGCTCGAGGTGATCGCCCGCGCCGTCATCGAGGGTCTCGGCGGCGGCGATCCCGACGGGGTCGCGGCGACCGTCTCGGCGATCGCGGCCGCTTGGTCCAAAGCCGAGAACTTCGGGCTCTACGACGACGTCATGCCGTGCCTGCGCACGCTGCGGGCCTCAGGGGTGCGCGCGGCGCTGGTCTCCAACGCGCTCGGCCACAGCCTCGAGGAGGTCGTCGCGCATTTCGCCCTCGACGAGTTCATCACGGCAAGCGTGTCCAGCGCAGACGTAGGGGTGGTCAAGCCCGCCGCGGCGATGTTCGAGACCATGCTGGCGCGGCTCGACGTCGCCGCGGAAGCCGCGGTCATGGTCGGCGACAGCGCCGAGGACGACGTGAAGGGCGCGCTGGCGTGTGGCTGCGGCGCGATCTTGCTCGACCGCAGCGGTCGAGCCGTCGGCGGGCCGCTGCCGCGCATCGAGTCGCTGGCGGAGCTGCCGGCGGCGCTCAGTCTGTGAGGTCGGCCAGCGTGAGGCTGCCTGGCTGCGGCAGCCTGGTCGGCGCCTGACCCGAGACCGGGTCCGTCAAGGCGCCCTCGGCGGTGAAGAGGATCGTCCCGCCGCCGCCGGCGAGCCACAGGCGGTCGGGGCCGCCGGAGGCGAGCGCATAGACGCTCGTGGCCGTTACCGGCAGAACCGGCTGCCAGCTGGCCCCGCCGTCGACCGTCCGCAGGAGCGCCCCGCGCACGCCGGCCGCCCAGCCGTGCAGGGCGTCGACGAACGTGAGAGCCTGCAGCGCCTCGGAGCAGACGGCCGCTCGCCACCAGCTGGCTCCACCATCGGTGGTGCGCAGCACGACGCCGGTGAGCCAGTCGCCGTCCGGCCCGTAGTCGCCGCCGACGGCACACCCCTCCAGCGGTGAGCTGAAGGCTACATCGCGAAGCTCGCCCCACACGTCCACCTCCGCGACCCGCCAGGTCGTCCCTCCGTTGGACGTGCTGGCCACCACGCCGTGGCCCTGGCCCCAGGGGTCGCCGCCCACGGCCACGGCACGGTCGCCGTCCAAGCTCCGGACCGCGCGCAAGTCCAGGTCGCCGTCGCGGCCGACGTCGCGGCCTTCCCAGGTCCCTCCTCCATCGGGTGTGCTCAGCGCCTCTCCTCTGCTGCCCACCGCCCAGCCCGTCCCGTCAGGCCTGAGATCGACGTCGAGCAGGTCCTCCGCCGTCGGCGCAGCGACCTTGTTCCACGTTGCACCGCCGTCCGGCGTGCGGATGATCAGACCTCGGGGTCCGACGGCGCACCCGCGCCCATCGGCCGCGAACGACACGGCGTCAAGGCGCGTGGCGGCCGGCGTCTCCACCTGCCGCCAGGCGACGCCGTCGTCCGCCGTCATCACGAGGCCCGCGTCGCCGACGGCCCAGGCTTGCGTGGAGCCGCGGAGCGCGAGTCCTCGCACCCGCTCTGTCGTCCCGCCGCCGACTCGCGCCCACCGTGCGCCGCCGTCGGCGGTGCGGATGACGCAGCCGTTGGTGCCGACGGCCAGTCCCGCGCCGCCGCCGGCGAAATCGACGCCGAACAGCGAGACGCCGGCGACGGGTCGGTTGGGGCGCCACGAGCGGCCTGTGTCGCTGCTGAGCAGTGTGGCGCCCTCCTCGCCTGCCGCGATCAGGGTCTCTTCACCCACACGCGCGAGACCGTAGAGGATGTCGAAGGTCGCGGTCGTCGTGCGCTTCCAGGCGGCTCCCCCGTTGGTGCTCCGCCAGATGCTGCCGCGCGAGGCCGACACGACCACGGTGCGCGTGCCGACCATGAGGACATCGTGCAGGACGCCGAACACGCCCTTGCCCCGCAACTCCCACGTGGCGCCCCGGTCGCGGGTGAAGAGCAGCGTGCCGGCGTCGCCGACCGCCCAGCCGCGCCCGCGGCCGTCGAGAGTCACGGCGTAGAGATTGTGGGGCGTGTGGCTGGGGATACGCGTCCACGACAGCCCGCCGTCGCGCGAGCGGAGGATGAGGCCGTGTTCGCCTACGGCTACGGCCTCCCCGCGCCCCGGCGAGTCGACGCCCATGAGGGCGAGACTCGTATCGGTGGTCCGGCGCTGCCAGGTGGCCCCGCCGTCGACGCTGGTGAGCGCCACGCCGCGGGCGCCGACCGCAAAGCCCTCCCCGGTCAAGCCCACGCGCGCCGAGAACAGCGTCTCGCCGACCCCGCTGGGCGCCGTCGTCCAGGTGGAGCCGCCGTCGGCGGTGAGGAGGATCGTGCCGGCATCTCCGACGGCCACGGCACGCAGCGCGTCGATCACGTCGACGGCGCCCAGGGAGTTGCCTTGCGGCAGGGGGTTCTGCCACTGCCAGCGGGCTTCGGCGGCGCGGCAGGGGGCCGCGACGGCAGCGAGGACCGTCAGCAGGAGAAGGAGTGCGCCGCCGCTCGAGAGCGCGAGCCGGCGCATCAGTCAGGCGCTTCCGGCGTGAGATCCGCTGTGGTCGCGAAGCGCCAGTTCTCGCCGCCGTCGACGGAGACCAGCACCATTCGCCGCAGGTGGAGCGGCGGCTGGGGACCCTCGCTCCCCGTCTGCCGCCAGGCCTCCAGGGCCGCCTTGCGGTTGGGCCCCTCGGGACCGGCCATGCAGCTGGCCGAGAGATACAGGCGCCCGCGGTGATCAAGGCTGAGCGCGTGCCCGTAGATGCTGTAGCCCTTGTAGGGGGGCACCACCAGCGGCCGGGGTGAGGTCCAGCCGAGCTCCGGGTCGTGCTGTTGGTACGACAGGGCGCCGTAGAAGGCGCCGCCGAACCAGGTGTCGGTGTTGCGGCGCCACTGGCGGTAGGCGATGTGCAGCCTGTCCTGCTGATCGCAGATAAAGGCCAGATAGGTCATGCGGCCCTCCCCGACGCGTGCCCCGCTCTGTTCCGCGTAGCCCGTGGTCCCGAGCTGCTCGAGCGGCGACCAGCCTTCGTAGGCGGTGAACGGCACCAGCGACCGTCTGTACTGAAACGGATGACTGTGCGCGCCGGCGATCACGTGCAGGTAGCCCTTCGAGTCGATGACGATCCCCGGTCGCGCGTGGCCGTCGTTGCCGGGCTGCGAGCGCGCAAGGAGTATGCGGGGCCCGAGCGCCTGCGTCCGCCGGTCGTAAGTCACCAGATACACCGGCGAGCCCTGGGCGCGGCGCGGCGTGCTGTCCATCCACACGATCCAGCTGAGGTCGCCGTGGGAGACCACGGCGCTCGCCGTCGTGGCTCCGTCGCTCAGGCCCAAGGCGCGGGTGCTGATCTGCGTGAGAGCCGGGACCGCGATGCCGTCGCCGGAGAAGTACGGCCGGCTCAGGTACAGCGTCCGCCGCAGCTTGCCCGTGTCGGGGTTGACCACCGGGTCGACCCGACAGACGAGCAGGAGTGGCGGCCCCTCGATGACGTTGTGTCCCACCCGGATCTCGCTGACGATGCTGCCGGCGGGCAGCTCCACGACCCGCCAGGTGACGCAGCCGTCGGTGGACCACAGCATGACGTTGCGCAGATCGCCGCCCTCCAGACGTACGGTGACCAGGGTGTAGGCGCGGTCCTCCGTGTCGAAGACGATCTGCGCGGTGGGGCCGCCGCCGGCCCCTTGGGTGCCCGTGAAGTCCGTGTAGGCGGCGCGGAGGGCGCGCAGCATGTCGAGGCGCTTCCAGGCGGCGTCGCGCAGGGTGTGCACGAACCCCGTGGAGTCGGGGTCGCCCGACCGGCTGCGGATGTACGGCCGGTCGGCGCTGTCGAAGGCGGGGAGGTTGCGCGTGAACGGCGGCGCGTAGCCGAACTGGGAGAAGAGGCCGCCGTCCGGCTGGATGACGATGGGCGGCGGTGTGGGCGTGGGCGTCGGAGTAGGCGTGGGCGTCGGGGTGGACGTCGGCGACGGCGTGGCAGTGGGCTCAGGGGTGGCCCCCTGGCCGGGCGCCGGGCTCCAGGGGTAGGCGACGCCGGCCGCGGCCCCCGAGAGCGTCGCCAGCAGGACGGCGGCGAGCGCCAGCGGCGCGGCGATACCGAGGATAAGGCCGGCGCGGCCGGCCGGCGTACTGGTCCTGGCGCTCTGCGGCATGCCTCAAGGATACACGCCTGCGCAGAGGGATGACGCCGGCGCGGCGGGCGGGGCCCTCAGCCCCGGCGTCCGCGAGCGTCAGGCCAGGCTGGCGTCGACGCTGAGCTCGACGTTGCCCTTGAGCGCGCCGGAGATCGGGCAGCCGTCCTTGGCCGCCTCGGCGGCCTCCTTGAAGCCGGCGGCGTCGAGGCCCGGGACGGTGCCCTTCACGGTGAGCGCGGAGCTCGCGACCTTGAAGCCCCCCTCGACCTGGGCGAACGTGACCGTGGCGCTCGTCTCGATCCTCTGGGGCGGCGTGCCGCCCTCCCCGAGGATGCCTGAGAGCGCCATGCTGTAGCAGCTCGCGTGCGCCGCGGCGACGAGCTCCTCGGGGCTGGTCTTGCCCTCCGAGTGCGCGGTGCGCGAGGCCCACGTGACGGGCAGGGGTCCGGCGGCGCCGCTGCTCGTGAGCGTGACGGCGCCGGTACCTTGAGCGAGCGATCCTTCCCAGACTGCTTCGGCTGTGCGTTGCGCGTCTGCCATGTCGGTTCCTCCTCGGGTGAGCGGCCGGGCGCTGCCGCGCCGGCCCGGCCGCAGTCTGTCGGCATCGCTGGTGACATGCCCGCACGGGCGCGGGCGCCAAACGCCTGCCGCCCGCGCCCGTCGGCCTGCGCGCCGCCCGCCTGATAGCATCGCGGGCGGCGGAGCGACCGGCGCCTCACTCCCCGCGGGAGCCGTCCGCCCGGCCATCCGCTCCGGAGGATGTCATGAAGCACGAAGAGTTCCGTCTCGAGCGCTACCTGTCACAGTACGAGTTCGGCGCCCGTCACCTGCTCGCCAGCTCCGATTGCGAGAGCTACCCTATGGCCGAGCTCGTCTCCTGGGCCGACGACGAGTGCCGCGGGCTCTGGGAGGCCCTGTGGCTCGGGTACACCGAGTCGCCGGGCCTGCCCCAGTTGCGTCGCGAGATCGCCGGCCTGTACGACGGCGTCTCGCCCGACGACGTCCTCGAGGTCGTGCCCGAAGAGGGCGTCCTCATCGCCATGACCGTGCTGCTCGAGCCCGGCGACCACGTGATCGCCACGCACCCCGGCTATCAGACGCTCTACGGTATCGCCGAGGCGCTGGGCTGCGAGGTCACCTACTGGGAGCCCGACGAGGAGCAAGGCTGGCGCTTCGATCCCGCCTTCGTGCGCCGCGAGCTGCGCCCGAGCACGCGGCTGATCGTCGCCAACTTCCCCCACAACCCGACGGG